>OQVQ01000403.1_pt1 | contig 20780 bp, 16 predicted proteins | sample 1691491 | NCBI WGS metagenome assembly OQVQ01 (sample SAMN03418252, study PRJEB22391) | human gut metagenome | biome: human-gut; feature: organic feature; material: feces | host: Homo sapiens | place: Tanzania | collected 2013-01
ACTTCAATGATTGAGGAAATAGAATCTCCAAGGAGCTTGTTGTACTCCTTCATATTTCGACCGTCTTTTGTTTCTATATTGAACTGCCTGTAAACTTCCGGTATGGGTTCATTCTTCCCTTTGCAAAGGAAGCGCATTTTATCCAGCATATTTTTGGGGTTTAGGTGATTGCATACGACTTGTCCATCTTCATCTATATAAACCATATAGAAAGGATGAAGCCTGTTCTGTTTATCGATATTTACGCTGTTGTTGCGGTTTTTGAGGACATAAATGACACCCGGCGGGCAAGCAGCAGCAGATTTTGTTACAGCATGAAGGCCAAACGGCGTATGCTCAAGTTCTCCATGTTCTTTTACATATTCAAGAAGGTCCTGGCGAAACTCATTCAAGCCTAAATCTGTGATGTTGATTCCGCTGTTCATTTCTTCAAGGTCGACAACTTCTTCCTTTAATTTTTTAAGCTGTTCTTTTCTGTAATCAAGGTCCTTCTGTTCTTCTTCAAGAATATTGTCATCGGCTGTTGCAGTCATATCGACAATCTTCATACGGGTTTCGACACGGGACTTCAAATTGATATATTCGTCCAAAGTAAGATCCGGCCAGAAATTTACAAGCTGGATTACAGAGTTCTTGCTGCCGATACGGTCAATACGTCCAAAACGCTGAATAATACGTACCGGGTTCCAGTGAATATCGTAATTTATAAGGTAATCGCAGTCCTGTAGGTTCTGTCCTTCGGAAATACAGTCTGTTGCAATAAGGATATCTATACTTCTATCATCATCAGGATAAATTACAGCTTTATCTTTTGAAAGCGGAGAAAAATAAGTCAGGACAGCGTTCAAATCACATCTGAACTTTTCAAGAGTGCTTTTTCCTTCACTTGTTCCTGTAACCATTGCAGATTCAAGATTAAAGTTCTTCTTTACATATCCGCTTACATTTTCAAAAAGATATTCTGCTGTATCAGCAAAAGCAGAGAAAACTATAACTTTCTTGTTTCCCGGATTGATTGGGTTGTTAATTTTCTTAGCAATGATTTCCAAAAGTTTTTGAAGTTTTGTGTCATTGTCGGGAGTAATATCTTCAATAAGGCATTCAAGGCCGGAAAGAATGCCTACATCCTCTTTAAGATTGCGAAGCCAGGAAACATAATCCATGTCGTTCAGGTCAATCTTTACTTTCTTTCCTATGGCAAATGAATCGCTTGAGTTCTGATCATCAAAATCCATTTCATCTTCCATAGTCATATCTGTAAGATTTACATTTGGATTTGTTTTATGAGCCTCAAAATCTTCTACAATCTTTATTGTATGGTTTATATATGTCTTTACCCTCTGTATTGTGAGTCTGAAAGAGTACACTGAACTTTCAAGGCGTTTGAGGAGGTTTATAGCCATCAGGCGGCGGATTCCAAGTTCACGCCCCATCTGGTCAAAACCGCTGGCATCATCTTCTCCAAGGTCATATTTATATCTTTTGCTTTTCTGAATAAAGATGGTCGGAACATAGACGTACAGGTTCAGCTTATTAAGTTCTTCAAAAATAAGATTATAAGTAACATCACTTTCATCTTTAGTCAAAGGACTTGATATTGAGATTGGCACCAGTCTTTTTGGGAATGTTCCTATATCTTTTGTGTCGTAATATTTTTCAATATGCTTTCTTGAACGGGCAATTGTTACGCTATCCAATACTTCAAAGAAGTCAAAGCTGAGCATACTCAAGAGGTTTTCAGTAGTGCGTTCTTCTGCGGGGAACTGGCTCCATTTATTGAAAGCTGTCTGGGCAGCACGGAAAATATCATCAATAGATCCTTTGGTTTTAAGCTGGTCATCAATATTTTCTGTAACACCCTCATACGCAAGAGCCAGCTGATTTTTTAAGTCTATAAAGCGGTTGTTAACAGGCGTTGCAGAAAGCATCAGAACTTTTGTCTTAACTCCCTGCTTGATTACCTTGTTCATCAACTGCATATAGCGGTTTTCTTTTGTGTTTATATGGGTTCCATAACCATTACGGAAGTTATGTGATTCATCTATTACAACAAGGTCATAGTTTCCCCAGTTGATAAAAGCCAGGTCATTACCATTTGACAGTCCGTGTTTACGGTTTAAGTCTGTATGGAAAAGTACATCATACCGGAGGCGGTCTTCTGCAATCGAATTATTCTTGTAGTTATTTTTGTAGATATTCCAGTTGTTAGCAAGCTTTTTGGGACAAAGAACCAATACGCGGTTATTGCGGCTCTCGTAATATTTTATTACAGCAAGGGCTGTAAATGTTTTACCAAGACCTACACTGTCTGCAAGAATACAGCCATTGTATTTTTCAAGTTTGTTGATAATTCCAAGACAAGCATCCTGCTGGAAGTTATAAAGCTTGTTCCAGATAGCACTTTTCTTAAAGCCTGTTGCTTCCTTTGGAAGAACATCTTCTGAAATATCGTCCAAGAACTCCTTGAAAATATTGTAAAGTGTAATGAAATAAATAAACTCAGGCGAATTTTCATTATATGCAGAAGATATGCTGTCTATAACCTGATCGGTTACATCCTGCATAATTTCTTTATTATTCCAAAAGGTTTCAAAAGTCTGCAAAAAACCTGCACTCATGGGTGCTTTCATTTTTGTGATTGCAAAGGCCGCGTTGTTTCCCTTTTCCACGCCGAGTTCTACAGCAGTAAACTCTTTTACAGGATTGTAGCTTGTGTCATCAACAAGCATAAACTCCGGCATATTTTGTTGCGTTGAATTGGATTTAAAAGTAACTTTGCGTTTAATCCATTCTGCACATTCTCTTGCAATGGCCTTTTGATTAAGTTCATTACGAAGTTTTACTTCAAACTCTGTTCCATAAAGGCTGCGTTCTCGGTCAAGACGGGGAATATAAAATTCTCTTTTTTCTTTTTTTGTCTTTTCTGCGACGAAGGTTGGAGAGGTAAAGATAAATTGGAGTTCATCAATATTTTTTAGTTCGGATTTTAGTTCCTGATAGGCATAAATGGAAAAACATGCTGCTGCTATTGAAATTTTACTTCCTGGCTTAATTTCTTCTTTAAGACTCTGACTAAGAGTTTTATCAACATTGTTAATAAACTCAGGAACTGCAACTTCCATTTATTTCTCCAAACTTTTGATTCACAAAATCATTTTATAAGTATCTATCATTATACCATAAATTCTCCATTTTTGTTAGGTAGGTGACAAAGTTTTACAATATCTTAAACCTTGCGAACAAATAAAAAGAGCCTTCATATCTCTATGAAAGCTCTTTAACTGTGATAATTTTCACATGCAATAATCAAATAATCCGCATAGGTCACTAAGCAATCCAAAGGAACAAGGTCCTTTGGTCGGAAGTCCAGCAGAATGAAATGGGCTGGTTCGCAAAGTTGCGGGAGCTTTGTCGGAAGAACTTTTGGGGACTTTCTGACCGACCGCAACATTGCGAAAGAGTGATAAACCGGCGAGACGGTTTGGGGCCCTGCACAGAAGTTGATGTAATACAAAGTATTATGTCAACTTTTGTGTGGGGTCACACTGTAAATGGCAAGCCATTCAATCTGTAAAGAATAGCTAGTGTTAATCAAGCCGATATGTATCTTATTTATAGACGAAAAGATTGAGTTTTTTATAGACCTTGCAAAACTATCACTTTGGTAGTATATTTTAATCAGATAGAAAACTATCACTATGGTGATAATTTGGAGGCTTTATGGCAGAAATGACTTTATATCATGGCTCTCTTGATTTGATAAAAAAGCCTGTCTTTGGATATGAAAAAACAAACAACGATTACGGTCTTGGCTTTTACTGCACTCAAAACCTTGAGCTTGCAAAGGAATGGGCTGCCCAGGACCCTGAAAAAGACGGCTGGGCAAATGAATATTCAATTGAAATTGACGGTCTTACATCACTTAATTTGAACGGTAGCGAATATACAATTTTGAACTGGCTTTCTGTTCTTGCAAAATACAGGGATTTCAGAGTTTCAACACCTCTCGCAAGGCATGGTAAAGATTATTTGATTGAAAACTTTTATGTTCCTGTTGAAAACTACGACATGATTGTAGGATATCGGGCTGATGATTCATATTTTTCTTTTGCCCGTGCTTTTGTGAACAATGAGATTTCCATTGCCCAGTTGGCTAAAGCGATGAAACTTGGAAAACTTGGTGAACAGTATGTTTTAAAAAGTCAGAAGGCATTTGAAAAACTTCATTTTAAGAAAACACATAAGTCACCCGCTGATGAATATTTTTCAAAACGAAAAGACAGAAACGAAAATGCAAACCTGGTATTCCGCAAAGAAGCAGAAAATGTTGATTTGGACGGAATATTCATGCGTGATATTTTGAGGGAGAAAATCAAAAATGATGATGAACGCTTACGATAGTATTTACCTTGATTCAGCAATGGAAAATCTCGGAGACGCTTTTGACTATGCAGTCAATGTCTGCAATATTTCTCTTTCAGATTTTTGTTCATACTTCATTGCCTGTGGTCTTGCCCGTCAGTACGGGGAAGGAAATCCCCGCTTTGTAATGGGCTTTTCCGGCTCTGAACTTGTTCAATATGCGGTTGAAAATGTAGGCTTAAAAATGGATTTTCCCCGACTGGATGCGCCATTTGATAAATCAGCTGAATATTGGACAGGCTGGATTCTGGCTTACATCCAGTGGAAAACTGGAATGCCATTTGAAGAAATTTTATCATACTTTTCTGTAAATGACTTAAGGAATCTTTACCCGACACTTCACGAAGCTCCTGAAGACAAAGCTGTTGATGTCTTTATTTCAATCTACAACTCCCGTAAAGAACCTACAAAACTTTATAAATACCGCAAAATAAGACATTACTCTCAAGTCCAGCTTGCAAAAAAAAGCGGCGTCAATCTGCGCTCAATCCAGATGTATGAACAGCGGCGTAAGAACTTGAATAAAGCATCTTTTGAAAGTGTTTATGCATTGTCCCGTGCATTAGGTGTAACGATGGAAGATTTGATGGAGTACGAAGTGGCATAAAGTTTCTTTAATGCTGATGATTATACTGCTTGAAAGACATATTGGAACCGGCCCAAAGCTTTCATTCAAGAAGAAGTTTCTGGTAGTAATTTACAGCAAGCTTTCTTTGCGTGCAGCCGGTACTTTTTGCTGTTGTAAGCGTTCCGTCAGGCTTGTAAGTCTGATAGTAATAAATCTTTCTACCGGATGGCATTGTCCTTTTAAAGACGAAAAAAAGTCCTCTCATAATTAAACCTCCAAGATAGAACTGTAGAGATTCGGACCTTCTGTCGCCTTTCAGTTTAAAAAAGGATTTCATTTTACTGACAATTTACTGACAATAGACAAAATTCATTAAAATAAAAAAACTAACCCGTTGTATTGCAATGAGTTAGTTTTGTTCAAAAAGAAGCGGCAGAAGACATTTTGCGTTAAGAAATCGCGCAGGCGATTTAACATGCAAAGCATGTTTGCAAAATGCCCCTCGACGCTGGCCGACGAGGGGCAGAACCCGCAGGGTTCGACTCCCGTGTCAGCACAGGAAAATTGCCTGTAAATAAAAAAAAGCAAGCCTTAACTAGAAAGACTTGCTTTAGAAAAGAGCGGCAGAAGGGAGTCGAACCCTCGTCTCCAGCTTGGAAGGCTGGGGTAATAAGCCGTTATACGACTGCCGCATTCGCTGTTGATGTTTACACTATATATTTTGGTAAAAAAAATGTCAACAGCTTTTTGAAAAAAAAATGAAAAAAATATTTATTTTTTTAAGAATACGGGTTTGTTTATTCACTTAAGGCACAATTAATGGTATAATACTACATATTTTTTTGGAGGATTCTCTATGAACAGCTTCTTCAAACTTCAGGAACGGGGCACAACCGTTTCACGAGAGATTATTGGTGGAATAACAACCTTCCTTGCGATGGCCTACATTCTTGCCCTTAACCCTACTATTCTGGCAGACTCTGGAATGAACTGGGATTCGGTATTCACTGCAACAGCTATTTCTTCTGCAATTGCAACTCTGGTAATGGCATTCTGCGCAAACCTTCCTGTAGCACTTGCACCGGGACTTGGACTCAACGCATTCTTTACCTACACCGTTGTAATCGGAATGGGATGTACCTGGCAGTTTGCTCTTACCGCAGTTCTCCTTGAAGGAATTCTCTTTATAATTCTTTCTGTTTTTGGAATAAGGGAAGCAATCATTAATTCTATTCCGGCCGGAATGAAAAAAGCTGTATCTGTAGGTATAGGTCTTTTCATTACAATCATCGGCTTAAGCAATGCCGGAATCGTCGGAACTGACACCGGAACACTCATCGGCTTTCACAATCTTAACATGGACCACTCCACTGCCCTTGTTGCCGTAATAGGACTTATCATTACAGTTATTCTTTACATAAACAAAGTTCCAGGTTCAATTCTTATAGCAATCGCTGCCACAACAATAATCGGAATTCCGTTTGGAGTAACAAAAGTTCCAGAAGCATGGAAACCGATTTCACTTCCTGCAGCACCGTATTTCTTTAAGTTTGAATTTGCAAATATTCTTTCAGTAAAGTTCCTGGTTGTATTCATTACATTCCTGTTTACCGATTTGTTTGACACTTTGGGAACACTTATGGGAATTGCAGAACAGGCAGACCTTAAAGACGAAGATGGAAACATTTCAAACGCAAGGGGTGCCCTTCTCTCTGATGCAGTCGGAACAGTTGTCGGTGCATGTCTTGGAACTTCAACTGTAACAAGTTTTGTAGAAAGTACTTCAGGTGTTGCCGCAGGAGCACGCACAGGACTTGCATCTGTTGTAACCGCAATTCTTTTTGCACTCTCACTCTTCCTTGGACCTGTATTCGGCCTTATTCCGTCTGCTGCAATTGCACCGGCTCTTATCTTTGTAGGATTTTTGATGATGAAGTCAGTTACTGCAATTGACTTTAACGATCCTACAGAAGGAATCCCGGCTTTTGTTACAATAATGACAATGCCTTTCTCTTATTCAATTTCAAAGGGAATTTCATGGGGAATCATTGCATACGTTATCTGCAAGATTTCAGGAAAGAAAGCAAAAGATATTTCTGTTGTAACATGGATTCTGGCAGCCGTATTCCTGGCCGAAATTATTTTTGAGTCAGTACGCGGTTAATCAACCTATAAAAGTTTCAGAACGGGTTTTTGTCTTAAGCCTTCGGGTAAAAAACGGAACCTGTTCTGAATGAAAGCAATTGAATTCAGGATTTTATGAGCAATTCAGACGAAAAATACAAGCGCCCGACATGGGACGAATACTTCATGGAAGTGTGCCGCACAATTGCAAAACGCGCAACATGTGACAGGGGACGTTCGGGTTGCGTAATTGCAAAGGACAATCGCATTCTTGTAACAGGCTACGTTGGCAGTCCCGCCGGTCTTCCCCACTGTGATGAAGTAGGTCACTTGATGAGAAGCATGATTCACGCAGACGGCTCAATAACGCAACACTGTGTAAGAACAGTACACGCTGAACAGAATGCAATCTGCCAGGCTGCAAAACGCGGCATTCCAATAGACGGAGCGACCGTTTACTGCAAGATGACTCCTTGCCGCACCTGTGCAATGCTTATCATAAACTGCGGAATAAAACGTGTTGTCTGTGAAAAGCATTACCACGATGAAGCAGACTCAATGCAGATGTTCCGCGACGCAGGTATTCACATTGAACACCTGGAAGATTCTGTACAAACTTACGAAAATATGTAAGCCTTACTGAATTCTTGATTCAACCCACAAAAGAACATCTTTCATAATATTAGCGCCGTTTATTTCATTAAGAAGTTCATGGCGCGCATCCCCGTAATAAATAGCGGTTGCGTCTGTAAGCTTAAGTTTTCGTGTATAAATGTCAAAAAGTTTTTCTACAGTTTTTGCATAGTTTCCTACAGGGTCTGCTGTTCCTTCTATAAATAGGACCGAAAGAGACTGTGGTATTTTTTTGAGGTTTGACTTTTTGTGAATAAGTGAAAGTCCTTCAAAAAGATCCCTAAAGAATCCGGTTGTGGGAATAAATGTACAAAAAGGGTCTGCTCTGTACTGCGCAACTGTTTTTGCATCGCGGCTTATCCAATCAGACTTTGTTGCCGGATTTTTAATGCGCTTGTTGTAGGAACCGAACACAATCTTGTCCAAAAGTTTTGCCACATGGCGTTTTCCAAAAAGCATTGTCATGTTGCGGCCAAGATGTTTGGCAAACGCAATGGTCAGCGGTCGCGGGCCGGCCGTTCCGCATAGAATACAGCCGTCCAGATCTGCACCGTATTTTTCTATGACGCACTGTGAAACAAAAGAGCCAAAGCTGTGTCCAAAAAGAAAAACCTTTTTTGAAGGCCATCTTTTTTTTGCAAGAAGAATCTCTTCGTGAATATCGTCTGCTACCCTTTCAAAACCTTTTTTTTCTGCAAGAAAACCGAACATTCCGCTTTTGTCCTGCGAGGCAAGTTCCGCTGTTTTTCCGTGGCCGCGGTGGTCTTCTGCATAAAGTGCAATTCCCCTTTTACAGCATTCGGCGGCAAACGGTTCATAGCGCGCTGCATGTTCCACCATTCCGTGGCTTAGGACAATCACGGCTTTTGGTTCTGTGTCGGGAAGCCAGCTGTGAAGAACATTTTTGTTGGAATCTGACATTACAATTGTTTCCTGTGCGTATTTCATTTTCTATAAAACCTCATGCATTGTATTCAATTTTTTTATTCAACTATATTCTATTGTAGAATTTTCACTTTATTTTTGCTATAGTATTCTTTATGAAAACAGCCACAATTACAGCAGAAAAAATGGTTTTTGGAGGAGACTGCATTTCCAGAATAGACGGAAAAACGGTTTTTGTACCGCTTGCGGTTCCGGGTGAAAAACTCGAAGTAGAAATTACGCAGGACGCAGGTGACTACTACAAGGCACGCATTCTTAATGTACTTAAACCATCTCCCTACAGAACAATTCCATTCTGCCCGCTTTACGGAAAATGCGGCGGATGCAACATGCAGCATATCACAAACGAATACCAGACTGAACTCAGAAAATCCATACTAAAGGACGCTTTTGCACGAGAAGGCGTTGAAGTTCCCCAAATTGAAGTTGTAAGTGCCGCTCCAACCGGCTACAGATCACGCTTTCAGTTCCACGACGGAGGCTTAATGGAACGGGGCAGCAACAATTCAATAAAGCTTACAGCATGCCCCTGCGCAACACCAGAAATAAACCGCTACCTTTCAGAAGTTGCGCCCGAAGAAAGACCTGCAGGCCGTGTACATGTATTCGGCTCTTCGCGCATAACATCTATTCCTGAAGGATACGACAAAATAATCATAGCAGACGAACCTTTGGAAAAACAGGTGCAGAAAGAACAGAAGCGCCAGTTGCGTACACCCGGCGGAAGAAAAATTGGCAAATACAAAGAAATAAAAAAACGCTGGGCCGGTGCTGCAGAAAATCCAAGGAACACCTGCTCAGTTAATCTCTGCGGAAAAGAAATTTCTTTTGATGTACTGGGATTTTTCCAGTCAAACCTTGAAGTAACCGAAAAGGCTGTTCCGCTTGTAACGGGAGGACTTTCTGGCAAAAACGTTCTGGACATGTACAGCGGGGCCGGAACATTTTCTGTATTCCTCGCCGACTCTTTTGAAAACGTAACTTTGGTTGAACACAACAAGTCTGCCCTTATCTATGCCGAAAAAAACATGGCCGGAAAACCGCACGAAAGTTTTGGTGTGAGCGGCGACGTGTGGATCAAATATCATGCACAAAACTGCGAACAACGCTTTGGAAAATACGATGCCGTTGTAATTGACCCGCCCAGACAGGGAATGGAAAAATCGGTCTGCCAGTGGCTTCAGACATCGGAAATTCCGCATATAAGAAGTCTTTCCTGTGACACGGCAACTCACGCACGCGATGCAAAGTTTTTGACAAGGTCCGGCTACAAGATGGAAAAACTTTTTCTTCTAGACTTTTACCCGCAGACAGGTCATATAGAAAGTCTTGCATGGTTTGAAAAGGATTAACACTTAGTATGAATCTTAAGAAGTCTACTTTTGTATACAGTTTTTTGCTTTTCTGTACACTTTTTTGCTTATGGGGACAGAATAAGGGTACAGATCTGTCACGCAGGCAGCCAGACTGGGTTGCAGTTCTGGGCGGAAACCTTCTTTGCGAACCGGTACAGACAGAGGCAGGCTATGTTGCAGTGGGTGAAGGAAAGATGCTGCACTCATTTACAGGAGACGGAAAAATTCTCTGGCAGAAAGGCTTTTCAAAAAGACTGTCTCCATTTGTAACAAGTGGTGTCGGCGGAATGCTGTATGTAGTAACAGGCGGCTCAAAACTCGACATGCTCAACCCCGGCGGAACACCGCTGTGGACTTCTGACACAGGCTTTAATATAGAAAACGCACCGCTTGCCGGACGCGACGGGCGGGTCTTTGTACGAGGACACGATGCACTTGCCTGCTACGGCCTTAACGGAAAGCGCCGCTGGATTCTTAAAATAAAGGGACAGAATATACAGCTTCCTGTCACCACACTCAATGACGGTTCGCTTCTGGTATTTCTGGACAGGACAGCAGAAGGAAACAAATCTGTAGCCATAACTGTAACCCCGTTCGGGGACTCAAGCGAAGAAATTACATTTGCAGGCAAAGTGATACAGTCTGTACCCTGCAAAGACGGAGCACTTCTTTCTTTTTCTGACTCAAGTCTGGGAATGGTTTCTTCTGGCAAAGGAAAGGCTTTTTCAAAGTGGACACTTCCTCCCCAAAAAAGCGGAATAACAGGACCTGCAAAAATTGCGTGCTGCCCCGGCGAAAACAAAGCGTGGGCAGTATGGGGAACACCAGCTACACTCACATTGTTCAGGACGGCCGACGGTACAGTTTCAAGAACATTCACCAGTTCAGTAAGAAGCGCAACAGAACTCAAAATGTACTCGTCTCTTTCAAAAAGTATTGTTCTTGCCGACGCAAACAGGGCTGCATGTTTTGATGAACAGGGCGAAACCTTGTGGAACATAGACAGACTTCCCCCAAAAGACTGGAACTTTGCGCTGTTTACAGATACAGGATACATTACACTTTGTACCCGCAGCTGGGTCCTTGAAGGATACAGAATAGTCCAGTCACTGTTCTCACAAAAACCAAAAGCACCCAAAAAAAATGTAAGTTCCTACAGGGAATTTTATGACAAAACCCCGCCTAAATCTGACTCGATAACGGGAGCCGCAATAAACGCAGACAAAGCAAAAGAAATAGAGCGTGCTTTTTCAAAGGGAGACTTTGGAGAAAAAGAACACGAATGGCTTGCAGTTTTGGAAGCAGAAATTTCAAAAATGAGAAGCGACTGGCTTTCAGAAAGCTGGGACTACACAGTACAGAAACCTTACTTTAAGGCAAACGTCCCCTACAACGCGACAATACTTTCTTTATGCGCAAAAAGCGGAATCAGCCTTGGCCAGGAAAACATTCCGTCTCTGTTAAAATCATGTGACGACCCGACCGTTATGATTTCTCTGGTACGGTATGCTGCAGAAGCAAAATTTGATCCCGAAGGACAGATTCTCTACACGCTTGACTATATTGCACGCAACAAAGCCCGCTCAGATGACAGCACCCTTTTGTGCGAAATAGCCGCAGCCTGTACACAGATATGTCTCTTTATGGGAAGACCGGCTTTTTTTTCACAGGGACGCGCTCTTCTTACCTACATGATGTACCCGCAGTTCAGTTCAAAAGTAAGGGATACAGCACGAGCCTGTCTTGAACAGATTGCTTCTTCGGGACTTTGACTTTTACCGGACTGCACAAGTCTATTATTGAACGAGATATTTATTTTTGCTACAATAGGAATATTATGAAAAGAGTTTACATTGCGCTGGCAGCATCTGCGCTGCTTTTTAACACGGTTGTTTTTGCACAGGAAGCATTGAAGTCGGCAGAAGAAAATTACTATGACTTTCTTTCACTGCAGGGACTTGTAAAACGCCCATCCTTGAATTACAGAACACTTTCTGATTCTGTCTGGAACGTTTCTCCAAGTACAGAACACGCATGGCAGCTTAACAATCTTGGAACAACATACACACTGCTGGACACATCTGACAGCATGCAAAACGCATTTCTTGACGGCTCTGTAAACGGAATAAAAGCACGCCTTTACGGACCGCAATGGTATAATTCGTACAACACGGCAGCACCCTACGGAATGAACGACGGCGCGCTCTGGCAGGGAAAAGGATACAACACTTCACTTACGGCCGGCGCACGGCTTGAAGCTTACGGACTTGAACTTACGCTTAAACCGCAGTTTGTTTTTTCACAGAACCTTGACTTTGAAATAATGAAGTCACACTCAGACAGCGAATACGGTTACTTCTGGGGATACGGTGAAAAAAACAACGGAGTTGACCTTCCGCAGAGATTCGGTGACGAAGCGTTTTATTATTTTGACTGGGGCGACACCGAAGTACGCTATACATGGAAAAACCTGACGCTTGGTTTTGGAACACAGGCAATTTGGCTTGGACCTGCACAGGTAAACGCGATTCTGCATTCAAACAATGCACCCACCTACCCCAAATTTGACGCTGGTCTTAGAAGAACAGAAATACATATTCCGTGGCTAAACTGGTACATAGGCGACATTGAAGCGCGCATTTGGACAGGAAAACTTACAGAGTCAGACTACTACGACAGTGACGAAAGCAATGACAACAACATGATTCACGGACTTGCACTTGCCTACGCGCCGTCTTTTGTTCCGGGACTTACGCTTTTTGCAAACAGAACATGCCTTGTAAAATGGGACTGGGCAAATTTAAAATACATTCTGCCGGCAGAAGCAAATACTCATGTAGGCGAACAGGGCGCCGGCGAAGACCAGAAGATGTCATTCGGAGCAGACTGGATTTTTGCACCGGTTGGACTGGAAGTTTACGGTGAACTCGGGCTGGATGATTTTTTGCAGGGCGGAATGATAAAAGGTCTTATACGCTACCCGTTTGACACAATGACAATTACAGCAGGTCTAAGAAAATATATTAGGTTCTCAGACACACTGTCAGGATCAATTTCATTTGAATACATAAATGCAGAACTTCCAAGAAACAAAATAGGTCCTAGACAAGAATACGCATTCAACATGCACTACCAGATAACACAGGGCTATACAAACAGAGGACAATGCCTTGGTTCTGTATTCGGTGTCGGCGGAAACGAACAGATTCTTATTTTTGATTTATACTATCCCAAAGGTCTTGTTAAATTTACTTTGGCAAGAAACAACCCCGACAATACATATATGTACAAACAGGGCAAAAACCTCAACAATCTTTACAAAGCAAATTTTATTGCCGGAATTAATGCACTCCACTACGTAACAAGCAGTTTTTCTGTATCAGGAGGTTTAACATATAATTGGATATTAAACCCGTTCTATGACACAAAAGAAAAATCAGAGGATATTTACAACTTTGTTCTTTCGTTGGGATTAAAATATTCACTCTAAGTTCACCAGGAGAACTGAAAGGAAAACGCATGAAAGAAATTACATTTATTCTGCCGGGAAAAGATGATAAACCTGTTGGCGGTTACAAGATTGTTTATGAATATGCAAACAGATTTGCAAATGCAGACTACAAAGTAAATTTGATTTACCATCATATAGAACTTGACTATAAAGACAGGAATTTATTTTTAAGAGTCAAGCGCTATTTTGGTTTTTTGTATCACAGGGCAAGACACCACTACAATGCAGGAGAATGGTTTAATCTTTCTTCAAAAATAAATAAAGTTTATCTTTACAGAACCAATAACAGAGGAATGAAAAAATTCAGAAACTCTTATGCAATTGCAACTGCTGTTCAAACAGCATATGAATTAAATAAAATTAAATGCATTCCAGATGAAAGAAAATTTTATTTTATTCAGGATTTTGAAGCCTGGAACGGAAAAACTGATGAATATGTTTACAATTCATATAAATTCCCTATGACAAAAATTGTTATTGCCCCATGGCTCAAAGAACGTGTAGAAAAAGCAGGCAACACAGCATACCTTGTTCCAAACGGATTTGACTTTGAATATTTTGGTCTAAAAACCCCGATAGAAAACAGAAAACCTTACGAAGTTACAATGCTTTATCATTTGGATGACAGAAAAAGATGCTGCGATTCTATGAAAGCTTTGGAAACCGTAAAAAAAGAAATACCTGACCTTCATGTAACAATGTTCGGAACACCTGACAGACCGCAAAATCTTCCGGAATGGTATTCGTATTACAAGTGCCCAGACAGGGAAACACACAATAAAATTCTTAATGATACCGCAGTTTTTGTTGCAGCTTCAAATTTGGAAGGTTTTGGATTAACTGTTGGAGAATCAATGATTTGTGGTTGTGCTGTTGCATGTACAGATAATGGTGGTTTTTCATGCATGGCAAAAAATAATGAAACAGCCCTTACATCACCGGTTTACGACACAGAAGCACTTGCCAAAAACATAATTAAACTTATTAAGAATGACGAACTCAGAATCAAGATTGCAGGCAACGGTAACAAATTTATAAAAACGTTTACATGGGAAAAAGCTTTCAATTCGTTCAAATCAATTTTGGAAAAATAAAATGCCGGCAAAGTCAATTAAGAAAAACGCAGTCTTTAACGTTATTAAAACTCTCATGAGCATGATTTTTCCTCTTATAACGTTTCCTTATGCTTCACGAATTCTTCTTCCGGAAGGAATCGGTAAAGTTAACTTTGCAAACTCAATTGTTTCTTACTTTTCTCTTCTTGCCGGACTTGGAATTGGAACTTACGGAATACGGGAGGCTGCAAAAGTCAGAAATGACAAAATAAAACTAAACAAACTTGTTACAGAACTTCTTTTAATCAACCTTATTTCAACTGTAGTTTCATATATTCTCTTTTTTATTTCAATTGTCTTTGTTCCAAAATTTTTTGAATACAGAGCTCTTCTTCTTATTTCTGGAACAACAATTATTTTTTCTACAATCGGAATAAACTGGCTTTACCAGGCTCTTGAAGAATACCAATTTATTGCGGTACGTTCTGTTTTATTCCAGGCGTTGAGCATTGTTTTTCTGTTTGTTTTTGTACACACAAAAGATGATATTGTTTTGTACACGGGGATGGGCGTTTTTGCTTCTGTAGGATCAAACATCTGCAATTTAATTCATTCAAGAAAGTATTATAAATTCTCGCTGTCAAAGGATTTAAATCTTGGCAAACACATTAAGCCCATAATGATATTATTCGGCTCTTCACTTGCCATCAGCGTGTTCACAATCATGGATACTTCAATGCTTGGATTTTTATCTACAAATACCGAAGTCGGTTACTACTCTGCGGCTACCAAAATCATACGTATTATAAGGGATCTGTTCCCTGCGGTCTTTTTGGTAATGTTTGCAAAATTATCAATTACAAATTCAGAAGGCAACACAGAAGTCTTTAATGCTTCTGTTAACAAAATGCTCAATTTTATTCTTTGCTTTGCGCTGCCAATTATTGCAGGACTTCTTCTGCTCAGGAATTCAATAATAATTGTCCTTTCTGGAACTGAATATATTCCGGCAATACGTTCTATGTGTATTATGACACCAGTAATTCTTTTTAGTTCCTGGGCAGGATTTTTAGGCGGAACAGTTTTAAATTCTACAGGAAAAGAAAAAATATACCTTTACTGCACTATTGCCGGAGCCTGTATAAATTTAACACTTAACGCAACCTTAATTCCAAGCCAGGGTTCATTCGGTGCAAGTTTTGCAACTGTTGTTACAGAATTTTTCCTTGCACTTATTTACACAATGCTTTGCAGAAATAATATTAAAAAGAAGTTCTTATTCAAAAACTTAAGCCAGTACATTATTGGTGTAACCGCAATGGTTATTCCTCTTTTCTTTTTGGGTAAAATAATTAATTCTCTGTATTTAAAAATTATTCTCTTTCCAATAATAGGTGCTGTCATATATGCCGTTATGCTGCTTATTCAAAAAAACATTCTGGCATGTGAAATAATTGAAACGCTAAAGAAGAAGATTCTTAAAAATAGACAGAAATAATGGAGAAAAACGTATCTACAACAGACACATTTTTGCTTTTTTGTACCTGCGGTAGATACAAAATCAAACAAATATTCTTGACACAGATACAAATAGAGAATAAAGTATTTATAACATGAACACAGAAAAATTATATTCTTTTGTATCAGCTATGAACAGAAAATCAGCCTCCATGCCTGAAAGAATAAGGCCATGGACTTCTGAATATAAAGAAATTCCAAGAGCCATAATTCTCTCGGGACTGCGTGGAGTTGGAAAATCAACTTTTTTATTCCATCACGCAAAAAACAAAAAAATACTTTACTTTTCTGCAGACAATCCGCTTACAAGTGATGAAAACCTGTATGAAATGTGTTCATTTATTTTTATGCAGGGATTCGAAGGCGTTATAATTGATGAGGTACATTTTGCAAAAGACTGGAGCAAATGTCTTAAAGCGCTTTACGATGATTTCCCCGACAAAATAATTTGGACAAGTGACTCTTCTTCAATTGTTTTAAGAGAAGCCAATGCAGATTTATCAAGAAGATTTGTACGGATAAAGATGCCCTTAATGTCTTTCAGAGAATTTATTTTCCTGGAAACAGGAACAGTCTTTTCAAAATGGATTTTTGGTTCAGATAAATTACCCTGCAAACCTGACTCAAAAACCCTTTCTCTTTTTACAGAATACCGCGCACACGGAACAAGACCTTTTTACACAGAAGGAAATTACGAAGACAAGGTTTTATCTCTTTTGGACAAAACTCTTTATTCAGACGTACCTTTCTTTTTACCACAAATTACAGATTCCAATCTGCGTTTAATGAAAGCTGTAGTTGCAACATTGGCAAACTCAAATATTCCGCGAATAGAAGTACGAAAGTTATGTTCAAACTGGACAATAGGAAGCGAAAAACTTTATTCATTACTTAATGTAATGGAGTCGGTTGGCGTTTTTAAAATTATCAGATTTGAAAATGAAAAAAAAGCGAATACAGTTGGAGCAAAATTCTTTTTTGCCGACCCCTGTATGTACCGCATTCTTTCTGGTGACGAAGGTACAGAAGGGGAAGCGTTTTCTGTAATGTGCTTTAACATGGCAGGATGTTCAGCAGAGGCAAGCCGTGATGAAACTAAAGGAGATTTTTTAATTTCATTTCCAAAAGAAAAAAATAAAATTACAGTGGAAGTCGGTGGAAAAAACAAAAAAGAGAAAAACGCAGATTACGTACTTCGCGACAACACAGACTATCCTACTCTGAACGGCATTCCATTTTGGCTTTTGGCAATGATGTGGTAAGAAAAATCAATATTCATGGACAAGTAAGTGATTATTGATATATAATAAAGTATGGATGTCTCTATAATAATTGTAAACTACAACACAAAACAGCTTCTTAAAGATTGCTTAAATTCAATATATGAACATACAGAAAATATATCTTTCGAAGTTATCGTAAGCGATAACGGATCAAAAGATGGATCAATCGAAATGCTTAAGGCTGAGTTTCCGCAAGTTATTTTGATAGAAAATAATGCAAATCTTGGTTTTGGAAAAGCAAATAACAAAGGATTAGCTATTGCAAAAGGTAAATATATTTTCTATTTGAATAGTGATACAATCCTTCTAAATAATGCAGTCAAGTTGTTTTTTGATTACTTTGAAGAAAACGGAAAAAAGGAAAATATTGGCGCATTAGGATGTAATCTTTTGGACAAACAAGGTAATATTAATGCTTCTTATGCTTCTTATGCTTCTTATCCAAATTTCAATGAAAAAATAATAGATTTAATTCATGCAAATTATGGTTTATGGAAACACATCTTATTTAAATTAATTCATAAAAAGATTAATAATACAGGAAAAAAGAAAACTTATTATGAAAAAAAAATTGGTGAAGTTGGATTTATAATTGGTGCAGATTTATTTATAGAAAATAATGAATTTGCAAAATTCGATGAAAAATATTTTTTGTATTTAGAAGAAACTGACTTAGAATGGAATCTTCATAAAAAAACAGGAAAAAAATGTTATTTAATTGAAGGACCAAAAATTATCCACTTGGAAGGAGAGTCCAGTAAAGACTCAAGAATGCTTCCATATTATGATTTGACTAGTTTTTCTGGTCAATGCAAATGCATCTCAAGAGTATATTATTGCAAGAAAAATTATTCAAAATTCAAATCCTTGATAATTAAAGTTTTAACACTGTTACTCTGGCTTAATCCTCTTATTATAAAATATACATACAAATCAATTTTTAAGTTACTGAAAGCATAATAACTTTTTTATCTTGAAATTTAGTAAAATTGTATATAAAATAATGAATTATGAACGAAAGCATATGTCTTTACATTGCCAACTTTATTTACAAATTTGGCGGAACAGAATCTTACACCGCCAATTTAATTGAGGCACTTCAAAATATAAATTCTCAATTTAAAATAACTGTTATAACAGAACACTTCAAAAATACAAAAAAACTTACAGTAAAGGAATTGGCAGATCGGACCAATAATGCTTATGGAACAAAAATAAGTTCTTCAAATTTTTATATAGAATATATACTTTCAACGGATAAGAAAAGTCGTCTGGATTATTTCCTTTTTGAAAAAAAACTTCAAAAAATTACAAAAAAATATGACATATTCTTTTATTGTTCCAGAGGCCTACTAACCGGAAAAGCAAAAACAAACATTGCAATTATTCATTTTCCAATGGATAAAAAAGAATCATTCCCGGCCTATCAAAAATTTAAACTTTTAAAACCCATAGCAAAAATTACAGATAATAATTTTAAAAATTCTTATTCCTACTTTATTCCCAACTCAAATTTTACAGCATATTGGTTAAAAGAAAAATGGCAGATTCCAGAATCAAAAATTAAAGTACTATATCCACCAGTAACAATTGTTGAAGGAAAATATAATAAAATACCTTATAGCATTTTTATTTCTTCGAGAATTGAAAAATCAAAAAAAATTGAAGAACTTATACAGGCGTATACCAAGTCAGAATTTCTATCCCAAAATTGCACACTTACAATTGCCGGTTCAATAAAAAATGAAGCCCCAGAATATAAGGATTATTTAACAAAACTTAACCCAAAAGTAAATTTCATTTTTGAACCTGATCGAAACCAAATAGAAGAATTATATAAAACTTCCGTTGTTTTCTGGCACGCAAAAGGTTATAAAGAATCAAATCCGTATAATATGGAACATTTCGGAATAACTACAGTAGAAGCAATGAGTGCAGGCTGTATTCCTGTTGTAATAAATAAAGCAGGACAAAAAGAAATTGTAACTGATGAATGCGGGTTCAAATGGGACACAACGCAAGAGCTTGTTTCAAATACTGAATATATTTTTTCTCATCCCCAAGAGGCAAAATTACTTTCAGCTAATTCCATAAAAAGAAGTAAAATATTTTCAAAAGAAAACTACACAATACAAATGAATTCTTTTATTAATTCATTAAACAACGAGGACAAATGAAAAACCCAATATCCAAAATTAAAATGCAATTCCGTAATCTTCTTAATAAGACAATTGAATACAATATAATAAAGCAAAATTTAATCAATAACGCATTAACAAGGACAGACAGCGGTGTTGATGAAAACTCTCCGCTTATTGTAAGTCTTACAACTTATGGAAAGTACATAAATGACGTATATATTGTAATAGAAAGCTTACTGGAACAGACTGTAAAACCAAAAAAGATTGTTTTATGGATAAGTGATAAAACAGAAGATACTGATATCCCGGCAGTTTTAAAATTACAGGAACAAAGAGGTCTTGAAATAAAAAAAACAAAAGATATCCGTAGTTATAAAAAACTTATACCAACCTTAAAAGAATTCCCGGATAATCCAATAATAACATTTGATGATGATTGTATATACCCTTTCGATGCAATAGAATCACTTTACAAAAACTATTGTAAAGATCAAAATAAAATTTTTTGCAGAGTTGCCAGAAGAATGAAAATAAAATCAAAAAATTCTTTTATGCCTTATAAAACTTTTCCAAAAGAATATATTAAGGAAGAGTCAAATCTTGTATTTCCTGTTGGCTGTGGAGGAACACTCTACCCTCCTCATTGTTTTGATGCCGAAGTATTTGACGAAAAAACTTTTCAAGAAATTTGTCCACTAGCTGACGACATTTGGTTTAAAGCTATGTCATTAAAAAATAGCGTTCAAAGTGTGTGTGTTCAATTAAATAAAGAGCCTTATATAGATTTGGATATTTTTATGCAAAACCAAAATGGAAGGCTAAACGCATCAAATGTGGACAAAAATAAAAATGATATTCAGCTAGCGGCCGTCTGGAACAAATTCAATCTTTGGAATAAAATGTAAATTTACACGACCTTAAAATACCCCATTGCTACAATTTGGCCGGCTTCAATCTATAATTAGTTCCTCACCCATTTAACAAGTTTTCTTTCTTCGGAATTAAATTCCGCACCGATTTTTACAATGCGTTTACCGCATGTACTGTACTTATCTGCATAACCAAGTTCGTCAATTTGAGCAAGGGCATTCTCTGCAGAATCATTGGTTTTGAATTCAAAAATATAAACTGCATCCTGAGTTTCTACCACAGAGTCAGCCCTTCCCTTTATTGAATGAACTTCGCATTGGGTAAACTGTCCCATAAGCGTAAATGTCAGATAAAC
>OQVQ01000404.1_pt1 | contig 20743 bp, 12 predicted proteins | sample 1691491 | NCBI WGS metagenome assembly OQVQ01 (sample SAMN03418252, study PRJEB22391) | human gut metagenome | biome: human-gut; feature: organic feature; material: feces | host: Homo sapiens | place: Tanzania | collected 2013-01
AACTGAACCGTCCTGTTCCAGAATGGTGCATATCTTTTTCATCTGCAGGAACAGCAGAGCCTGTCAATACAAACTGCCCAACGCTGTGCCGATGGTCAACCTCAAATCTGATGGCATCCCAAAGTTTTGGTGCAAGTTGCCATTCATCAATAAGCCTTGGTGTTTCGCCCTCAAGCAAGACAGAAGCATCTATCTCTGCCATCTGTAGATTGGTTTCCAATGATGCAGGATTATCCATATACAGAATACTTTTAGCCTGTTGCTCGGCAGTGGTAGTCTTTCCACACCATTTTGGCCCTTCTATCAAGATAGCCCCCTTACTTGCCAGTTTCTTTGCCAACATTTGGTCTGCAATTCTATGTTTGTATTCCATATTTTCGAATATTGATTATACGTATGCAAAGATACAACTTTTTTTTATATTTTCTCAGTTGGCTGTGTTTTATTTCCTCAGTTGGCTATATTTTATTTCCTCAGTTGACTATATTCCGTTTCCTCAGTTGGCTGTGTTTTATTTCCTCAGTTGGCTGTATTTCGTTTCCTCAGTTGGCTGTATATATTACTATAGGGCATTTTTTTTGTTATACATTCTTTTGCTGCATCATTTATTTTTCATAAATTCGCACCAGATAATTGTTTCAGACTAACATATATGAATAAAACTATCAACTTTATCATTACTGGCGCTATGTGTTTAGGCATTAGCGCACCTATTTCTATTAATGCTTCAGAGTTGCAGAAGAAACCAGCAAAGGTAGAGAACCTTGGGAAACCTGCAAAGATCAAGAAGCAAAAGCAACGTTCTATAAAAAAGGTTTCGCCAATACGGGTGGAGAGTCCTGTAGGCACAGTACCACGTTTGCCTTGGCAAGTGTGGGTGACTTATAGTGATGGTTCGCACGAATGGCGACAAGCTAAGTGGGAGAACTATATGCGTGCTACTGAGCAGGCTGAGGCTGACCCACAACGCAATCCAGTAGGTAGCGAATATACAATTGAGGGTTATATCATTGGCGACAACACTACAAACAAAGGTTACCCACTTGTTGCAACCGTGGTTGTTACTAACAATAAATGGAATACTCCAAACTGCCATCCTGTGGCAAATCCTCTAAAGCTAACGGAGGTGAGCATTAATGGCAAAAACCGCTTGACTAACAATAGAGACCTTAATGTCAAGACATTGTTGTCGTGGAATATCACTCAGCAACTTTATAACTATCGCGATACATACGGATTGCCTACCGATGGCTATACCGTGGCTGATGGCTGGGATTCGCCAACAACAAAGCTTAAAGGTCATGGCTCAGGCCACTATATGAGCTCATTGGCTTTCGCCTTTGCTTCATGCAATCCTAATGAAGAAACTGCCGAGAAGACAGAACTGCGCAAGAGAATAAAGAGAATGGTTGACGAGCTACGTGCTTGCCAAGAGCGTACTTTCGTTTGGGATAGCACGCTAAACCGATATAGAGAGGCTCGCGACTATGCTCCGGAAGAAGTACTAATGAAGATGGGAGGAAGCTGGGCTGACTTTGATAAGTATAAGAAAGACTATCGCAACTATGGATATGGATATCTTAATGCCATTCCTGCTGCTCACCCTGCACTCATAGAGAAATATGCTCCTTATAATAATGAGGAGGGTGTATGGGCACCTTATTATACTATACACAAACAGTTGGCTGGACTCATAGATATTGCCAATAATATCGATGACAAAGAGATTGCTGCCAAGGCGCTCCTCATAGCCAAAGATATGGGACTATGGGTGTGGAACCGAATGCACTATCGCACATACGTGAAAGCGGATGGCGACAAGGCTCAGCGACAGGCTAAACCTGGCAACCGCTATGAAATGTGGAATATGTATATTGCTGGCGAAGTGGGAGGAATGGCTGAGTCGCTTGCTCGACTAAGCGAAATGGTGGATAGTAAGGACGAGAAGGAAAAACTCTTAGAGGCTGCCAACTGCTTCGATACTCCTGCTTTGTTCAATCCTCTGGCTGCAAACATCGATGATATAAGAACCAGACATGCCAACCAGCATATCCCAATGATTACTGGTGCGCTGAGGTCGTTCATCGGCAACTGCAATCCTTATTACTACAATATAGCCTACAACTTCTGGAATATGATGCAAGGCAAATATGTGTATGCCATGGGAAGCGTTGGTAATGGCGAGATGTTTCGTCAGCCTTATTCGCAGATATTGTCGATGAATACCAACGTGATGAGCGACAGCAAACGCGATATGTATCCTAATCCTGATATCAACGAGACATGCTGTGCATATAATCTTGCCAAGCTCACAAAAGACCTAAACTGCTTCAATCCTGATAATGCAGAGTATATGGATTACTATGAGCGTGTGCTCTATAATCAGATAATAGGCTCGCTGCATCCCGAACATTGGGCTGTTACATATCAGTATGCTGTGGGTATGAATGCCATAAAACCTTATGGCAACAATACTCCACAAAGCACATGCTGCGGAGGTACAGGCGCTGAGAACCATGTGAAATACCAAGAAGCTGCTTATTTCGTTAACGACAACACTATGTGGGTGGGACTCTATATGCCTACAACAGCTCGATGGGAAGCTAAGGGCGTGACTATAGAGCAAGAGTGTGAGTGGCCTGCACAACATAGCGTGCTTACAATAAGAACCAACGGTAAGGCTACTGCCGACTTTAATCTAAAGCTACGTGTGCCTTATTGGGCAACAAAGGGCTTCGACATAAAGCTCAATGGTAAGTCTATTGCCAAGAGCTATCAGCCATGCTCGTATGCAGCTATAAGCAACCATATATGGAAAGACAGGGATAGAGTAGAGGTTTGTATGCCTTTTACAAAGCATGTGAACTGGGGACCCGACAAGATGGATCTTGCTGCTACTGGCAAGAATGAGGTTCGCACTCCTTTCACTCCTCAATGGGTGGGAACTATTATGTATGGTCCGATGGTAATGGCAACAAAGGATATTAAAGAGTGGAAGAATGCTGATATCATACTGTCATCAACGCTCAACGAGCTTACGCTAAAAGATGATGGTGCTACCGATGGAACCAACGATAAGCTATATACTCTGCAGATGCAGACTCCTGATAACAGAACTATAACATTTACTCCCGACTATTATCAGACTGACCACTCTACCCACTATCTGCGCATTGCCATGCAGACAGGGGCAAAGAAGCTGGTTGCTAAAGGTGTTGATAAGACTTCGCTCGAGCAGGCTCTCGCCATAGCTAAAGAGCGTATGGATAATCAGAAGGCATGGGAAGCGATGAGCGTAAAGGTGCCAGCATTCGCTCCTTGGGCTCCAAATGGTTATGCAAGATTGTGCCAGCAAGTGAAAGCTGCTGAGGCTATAAACGCTTTGGATAAGAAGAGTCTAACCCAAGCAAAGGTCGATGAGGCTGTATCAGCCCTTAATGTGGCTATCAACACCATGCGACCAGGCAACTTGGCAGAACCAGAGGATCTTAACAAATTGTTATCATTGTTGACCAACGCTAAGAATATCCAGAACAAGACTACTGAGCTACGCGAGGCTATTGACTATGCCGACATGGTGGTGCAGTATGTCAACGATGGTTCAGGCACCCACGACCTAATAGAAAAGGCAATCAATAAATTTGGTGCAGTTAAGAAATAAGCTTTTGTGAACAGGCACTTTGATATTCTACGAGGATGTGTCAAAAATAAAAGCAGCACGCCCCATTCGGGGTGTGCTGTTTTGACTTTTGATAAACCATTATCTCTTACTCTTTATTCTTCCGTTTTGAATATACAATCCCTTGTGTGGTGCAGTCATTCGCTGACCTGCGATATTGAAGATTGCATCGTTGGCAGAAGCTGATGGAGTGTTGATTTCGCTAATGCCGTTGGTAATCTTCTGTAGTAGGCGGATGTTGTCTATATATAATAAGGTGTTGTTGGCAGCGCCTGTGCTTGCAGATGAAGAATATCCGAGCGAGAGAGTTACGTCGGTATCTGCATCGAGGTCGAAGTCGTAGACCATCAACTGCCATGTGTTTGGAGCTTCTGGATAGCGATAGTCTGTGGTGCCATTGTATGAGACGCCTGTGAGCGAGGTATTGGTGTTGCTGGCTGTTGTAACCTTCTTACCGTCGTTGTTGGTTTGGTTGGCGCAATTGTACTTCATATCAAGGAGCACACGATAAGAGCCTGCAGGGAGAGAAACCTTTTGAGTGATGGCGTTGTTGCCCTTGTCCCATGAGTTGAGGACGGTGAGGGTGCGGTCGCCAGCAGTTTCGTCGCTAACGCTACGGCCTGTCTTTGCTGCATAGTTGCCTACGTTGCTTGGACTAACACAGAACATGGTGTTGCTGTAAGGCATAGAGTACATACGGCAGAAGTTGCTACCACCGCTGAGGGTGCTGTTAGGAGTCCAGCCTGCAACAGGCAAGAGGTTTGGCCATTTGCTGCTGATAGGAGCCACTTTGTTGGTGTAGCATTTAGCGTATGTTGCACCATTAGATGTGATATTGGTGCTTACAGTACCATAGGTTTCGTCTTCTTCGAAGTTTCCGTTCTGCACACAGTCTTCTGTAATGTCCTTATATCCTTTCGTGAAATCTTCTGTTTCGGATGTGGGAAACGTTGCACCTTCCACGAGAAGGTCGCCTCCAGAGATAGTAACTTTAGCACAGTCTGATATTTTTATGGTCTTTTCTACTATGCCATTGTCGGTGATGGCGCGAACATTGTAATCGCATACGCAGTCAGCCATATTCTGGATATATGCAGAGTTGTTGTCGTCTTTATCAAGAACTGTAGATAGCGAAGAGTCGTCGACGAAGATACGAGTTGCACTAACAGCACTATTGTTTTGCTCGATGGCTACAGAGAGCTTGCCCATGAAAGAAGGCTGGCTAACTACAGGAATGCCGAGTGGAGTGACAGGCATTTCAAATTCAGCCTTCTTGTCGCTCATGAAGTTAGAGAGCAATAGATAGCGTGTGCCATCTGGGTCGGCAGCCAAGGCTCCATTCCATCCCTCTGGCAACTTGTCGGTGAGAGAGATAAACTCGTCGCTCATCTGCTTGGTCTCTGTGGCATCGATATTGCTGTAGTATACCACGTTGCGGCTATCTACCTTTTCGCCATTATGGAACTGGCGGCTCTGTGTAGAGTAAGAAGGGTAGAGCTTGGCTGTCATTATAGAGTTGTTGTTGCCACGATCGCCAAAGCCCATTTGTTTGTCGCCATGAGATATGATGCCGAGAGCGTTGTCTACGTTGACCCAAGGTGAAGTGAAGGTCATGAACTGTGAACCATCGCTCTGCTTGTGAGTGTCGTCGTAGTAGAGTGTGCGGTGAGTCTTGGTAAGTTCGTCTACCGAGATGGCGGTGAGTCCACCTTGCTCCTTAGTGATGGTACCATCGGCAAGAGCAGAAACATAGTCGAGATAGATAACAGCGTTGCCTGGAGTAGAATATATTGCAAAGCGGTTGTTGAGAGTAGACTCGTTGGTGTTGAGTTCACCATTCATCACCCATGCGTCGCCATCAAACTGGTATACACCATTAACAACAGGAGTAGCGTTGGTCTTCTTGCCGTTTACGGTATAGAAGCCGAGGAAGTTGCCCGTGTTGTTCTGCTTATAAGGCACGATAATCTTGTTCTTATCGACAGAGTTGGCTGCGATATAGCCGGTATAGCTTGATATGCCAGGTGCCCAAGAGAAGGTTGTGAAGCGATCTTTGGTGTATGCTCTAACGATATTTTGCGACTTGATATGCTTAGCTGCAGAATACTGCTGACGGAAGGTTTCGAAATCAGAAGCCTGGAGGTTGGCTGTAGAGGCAACAGAGTGCATGAGGTAAGTCATCATAACGCGATGAGCCTCTACACCCATGCGGCGTGCACCAATATCTGAGCGAAGGAGCCATGAACCATCAGAGGTGGTGGTTTGGCGAGCCTTTATCATCTTGTAAGCAAGGTTTTCGAGCATCAACGCATCGGCATCTCTGAGGAAGCAGGCGTTGGTGGTATAAGATGTTATCTGGTCGTAGAGGAACAAGCTCCAGTCGTTGCCGTTAGGCATAGCAAGTTCGCCATCAGCAAGAGCAAGCCAGTTGAGCACTTCCTTCTGCACCTTGTCGTTGTTGTGCATCAAAGCGTTGGTCTTCCATTTCTCTTCCCCGTAGAGCGATGTCTGGAAGAGCTTCAAGGCAAGAGTTGCTTCGCCAAGTTCCTGGATTACCACATTCTGATAAGAGGTGTGGAAATAGTTATGGTTTTGCAGGGTGTAGTCGTCGTAGAGGTTCTGACCTTTGTAAAGGTTGGCAACAGTAGTGTTGTCGTATTCAGGGTCGATGACGGTATTGTTGTTAGCATCATCCTTGTGAGAATAGCTGTTGATAGCAAACTCGCGTAGACGAGCAAACCACTTTGGTGCCAACTCGTCGTTAGGGAACAAGCCGAGAGTTGCTGCAAGCACGTCAGCCTCCCATCCATTCTCTTCAGCCTTGGTGTCGCCAGCATAGCCTGTAGGAATAGAGCGGTTTAGCTCGTAGTTGCATTCTGCCTTGAGTAATGCTTTGATATATCCCTTTTGGTTGTCAGAGAGTTTATTCCATTGGAAGAAAGCAGAATAAGCTACCGACATAGCCCAAAGTGAACTTTCCCAAACATGGTCGGAAGCAGATGTAGAGCCCCAGTAGTTGTTGTCGGCACAAACCTTCAGCTTGTTGGCTTTATGAGTAGAGTATGCAAAGACGAGCGATTTCATTGCCATCTGCTCAATGTCGTCCCAAGTGACGTTGGCAGGCAATGTAACCTTATCTTTGCCATATTTAGCAAGGAATGCACATATCATAGAGAGATCAGCATTAGAGCGCACACCGTCCTCATTGTTCTTCATAGTAGAATTACTCTTGAAGCATCCGCATAGTTCACCCTTGCTGTTAGGAGCCTGAGCTACTTGGAAGTCATTCTTCAAGTAGGTTGTGAAGTTGGCAAGCATCTGTAGCAAGTCGCCCTGCATAGTAGCTTCGTCAATGAAGTCGCCATTTATGATGCCTTCAGTTACGCTCTTCACTTGGTCTTCTGTCGGGTCGCCTGGTTCTACATAGTCGTCGGCAAGGCGAGTGAGGCGTACATTATCAATCATGATGCAGCTACCACCAGATTGCCAGTCTATGCCAATACCAATTTCTGCCAAGCCGTCTACTTCCTGCTCGAAGTTGAGCTCGTAGGTCTGCCATTTAGCTGTTGTGAAATAGCTTGCTGAGCCTTGGGAGAAAGATGTTGTAGCGTTGTCATCATTTGCGATGAGACGGAACGATGATGTGGCAGAGTTGGCGTAAGCCGAGCGAACATCAGCCTGAAGTTTGTACTTTCCCTTAGGCAATGATGCTATTGACTGGTTGAGAGTGGTGGTGCCAGCCGACCATCCCTGGCGTAGATAGTATGCCTGGGTACCATCACTGATGGTAGTAACTTTACCAAAGTTGTTGTCGGTAAAACAATCGGTTGTAACCAAGAGCGATGTTACTCCTGTTCCTGTCACCGTCCATTCCGAAGGAGCTGTGGTTTTGTATCCACGCAGTCCGTCAGCAGAGTTGTTCACGGCTTCCATCGTTTTGAGATCATCAAGTTCGAAGGAAGCATTCTTTACATACTCTGCAGTAACGTCTGTTTGTGCCATCATGCTGGTAGAGAATGCCAGCGATGCGAGTAATAAAATGGTTTTCATCTTGTAGTTGTTTGCGAGTTTAGAATAATGATAATGCTAATTAGTTGTACATATATAGGTTTTTACTTTGCAAAGATAGCGATTTTATTGATAATTTACTCTATCTTTGACAAGAAATGTTGGAAGATAAGCAGGGGTAATAAACAACAAAAGGGTGAAATCAATAATGATTTCACCCTTTTGCTATAGCTTTACCTAAGCTTATGAAGTTGGACCAACGGGATTCGAACCCATAATGACAGAACCAAAACCTGTAGTGTTACCATTACACCATGGTCCAATTTCTGTTTGCAAAGGTAGTGCTTTTTTTGTCTACTACCAAATTTTCGACAATATTTCTTTATGTTAAGCCTTTAGTAAGGACTTGAATAACTATTCGAAATATATTACTTTACAGTGACGAGGAAGTAATTCTTCTTACCCTTCTGTACGAGAAGATACTTTCCGTCGATGAGGTCTTCTTCGGTAACAACTTTATCGAAAGCTGCCAACTTCTCCTTGTTGAGGCTTACGCCGCCACCCTTAACGAGCTTACGCATTTCGCTCTTGCTTGGGAAGATGTCCATGCCTTCCTGGTTGAATACGTCGATAGCTGGCTGGCCAATAACGTCGCGACCTACTGTATAGTGAGGCACACCATTGAAGACATCGAGGAATGTAGCCTCGTCGAGCTTCTGGAGATTCTCCTTGGTAGCCTTACCGAAGAGAATGTTAGAAGCCTCCTGTGCTGTCTGCAAGTCTTCTGCAGAGTGTACCATAGTGGTAACCTCTTCAGCAAGACGCTTCTGGAGCACACGGCGACCTGGATCCTGCTTGTGCTCTTCTACGAGAGCATCGATAGTCTCTTTGTCGAGGTCGGTGAATATCTTGATATACTTCTCAGCATCGTCGTCGCTAACGTTGAGCCAGAACTGATAGAAAGCATAAGGAGTTGTGCGGTTGCGATCGAGCCAGATGTTTCCGCTCTCGGTCTTACCAAACTTCTTACCGTCAGCCTTGGTAATCAAAGGACAGGTGAGGCAGAACACCTCAACATCGTTGCCCAATGTGCGGTGGATAAGCTCTGTACCAGTAGTCATGTTGCCCCACTGGTCGTTGCCACCAAGCTGTAGGCGTACGCCATACTTCTGATACTGATACAAGAAGTCGTAGCCCTGAAGGAGCTGATATGTAAACTCAGTGAATGACAAACCATCGCGAGCCTCACCGTTCAATCGCTTCTGCACAGAGTCTTTAGCCATCATGTAGTTTACGGTGATGTGCTTACCAACCTCGCGTGCAAAGTCGAGGAATGTGAAGTCCTTCATCCAGTCATAGTTGTTCACCATCTCAGCCTTGTTAGGTTCTGTGCCATCGAAGTCGAGGAACTTGGAAACCTGCTTTTTGATAGCTTCCTGGTTGTGATAGAGAGTGTCTGCATCAAGCAGATTGCGCTCCTGGCTCTTGCCTGAAGGGTCGCCAATCATACCGGTAGCACCACCAACGAGAAGATAAGGCTTGTGGCCACAGCGCTGCAAGTGGCGAAGCATCATGATGCCACAGAGGTGACCAATATGCAATGAGTCGGCTGTAGGGTCAGTACCGAGATATGCTGACACCATATTCTTCTGCAAGAATTCTTCGGTACCTGGCATCATCTGTGCCAACATACCACGCCATTTTAGTTCTTCTACGAAATTCTTCACTTTATTATGGTTTTATGTTATTTTCAAAGGGTTAATGTAAAAACATGTGGGGTGTTATGGTACAGGGTCGTAGCCGCTGCCTCCCCAAGGGTGGCATCTCAGCAGTCGACGTATGGCAAGCCAAAGACCTTTGATGGGTCCGTGTTTTATGATAGCTTGGCGTGCATACTCCGAGCATGTGGGCTGAAATCGGCACGAGGGTGGGGTGAGAGGAGAGATGCAAGTTTGATAAAACCTTATTGGCAATAGCAGCAGAAAAACCACTATGCGTGAGCACCAATGGATGAAAGTTTTCATAGTCGCTCGCTTATTCTGCCCAGCAGGTTTATCATCTTCGACTTTATCTCGTCGGTATCGTGCAATTCAGCGTCGAGCCAGATGAAAGCCATTGCCAAGTATTTACCTTCGTGTTTCTTCATCTGTTCAGTCACGATGGCTTTGTTGAGTCTGTAGGCTTCTCTTATCTGTCTTTTCACCCTATTGCGCTTTACCGCTCTCTTGAAGCATTTCTTTGGCACACTCACCATAATCTGGCACTGCTCCTGCTGTGGGGTGTCAGATACGAGGAATACCACCCTTATAGGAAATGCTGACAATGAGCGGCTGTGTCCGCCCTTGAACAGATTGTCGATAGCTATCTTGCTGCAAATGCGTTCCGACTTCCTTAGGGTATATAGGTTGTTAATGCTCCTTTCTGTCATCTATATATATAATATGTGTATGAGCCTACTCCTCGTCTCTGATGTTGGCGAGGTAGGCATTCAATGCGCTTGTCATTGATGGGTAAGCAGATGTTGGTGCTTCGATATCGAGACGCAGACCTTCGTCTGAAACAGTCTTTGCTGTAGCAGGACCGAAAGCTCCGATGCGAATGTCGCCTTGCTTGAAGTCAGGAATGTTCTTAGTGAGGGCTTTTACGCCTGTAGGACTGAAGAACAACAACATGTCGTAGTCGAAATCCTTAACCTCTTGCTCTGTGAGGTCGTTGCTAACGGTGCGGAACATCACACATTCTGTATGGTTGAGGTTCTTTGCATCGAGCAATTCTTTCACATGGTCGTTGTGGACATCGCTAAGTGGTACAAGATATTTCTCAGTCTTGTGCTTCTGCATTACAGGCACGAGATCATCAATCTTGCCGGTAGAGCCGAAGAATATCTTGCGCTTGCGATACTGAACGTATTTTTGGATATATAGCGAAATGGTTTCTGTGACACAGAAGTACTTCATATCCTCAGGAATGGTGAGGCGCATTTCCTTGGCTATGTTGAAATAGTTGTCTATAGCATGTCTTGAAGTGAACACTACAGCCGTATGACTCAATATGCTCACCTTCTGCTGACGGAACTCCTTGGCAGAGATACCTTCAACCTTGAAGAATGGGCGGAACACCAATTCTACACCATATTCGTTTGCTATGTCGTAATATGGAGACTTGTCACTTGCAGGTTTGGGTTGAGATACCAGAATCTTCTTAATCATTTCGTATTAATGTCCTAAAAATTAACTTTCAAATAGTTGCACACTGCTATGAGGATTCCCCATAATGAAACAGCAGGTACAATTTCAAGGGTACAAAAGTACAAAATATTTTGCAAAAATGTACCTTTTAATCTAAAAAAGATAATATACGTCTTGTAAAATCCTAACAATTTGGTCAATATTACCACTATTGCCATGTAAATCACGGCATTTTTAGCTTCCATATTGAAGTATGCCATGAGTAAAACAAGTGGGTATAGAAGTACTCCTTCGAACGATGAAAGGAATACAAAAGACTTAAGCCATTGTAAAGTATTCTTCTTATGAAAAAATAACCACCCTGCTATCCAATACATCGCACTCTTAGCGATGAAATAGCCTGCAAAGATTCCTGTTAGGCATCCCATCACAAGGTATTGGTCGATGATAAAGGTTTGCGAAGCGTATCCTCTAACGGCATAGAAGAATGTCAGCGAGAATAGTATGCAAGTTTGCAGAAGCAGGAATAGCTGGAAGTGAAGCTCGTTGGATGTTTCTGTAATCTCGGTAGTCTTTGCCCGTGGTGCATAGAAGAAGTTCTTTGCCTGACGGAATATGAACTGGCGGGATTGAGATATAGACACCATGGCTATGATGAAGCATCCCAACAATACAGATGTGACAACATTGTCGCCAGCAAGAGTGTAGGGGATAGGGTCGCCACCTACTCCTTGTCGCCATGCCACCACCTCTGGCTTGTAGATAGAGTCCTTCTGTACCAACGATTTGCTATGCCATTGAGGCTCGTTGAGGTTGAAAGTTCTGAGGTCGGGCTTGGTACATGGGGTGCCAAGGGTGTCGGGGCGTGAGCTGTAGGTGATGGGCTTGATCTTGATGTGAGCCCTAATAGCCGAGTCCTGCTGGGCAGGCGTAGCCGACTTGGGCAACCAACTGAGCACTTGGGCTGGAGTAAGCTGTCCTGAATGGTGAACGGCGACAGCCTCTTCAGCAATCGCCGTTCCCTGGGTCTGTATGGTATCTGTGTTTTGTATAAACATTAGCTACCTATAGGCCAAATTCCTTCTTTATATCGTCTACTCTGTCGAGCTTCTCCCATGTGAAGAGTTCTACCTCGATGGTCTTCTCTTCATGGTAGCGGCTGGTGAAGGTCTTCTTCACAACCTCGTTCTTGCGACCCATGTGGCCGTAAGCAGCGGTTTCGAGATACATAGGCTGGCGAAGCTTAAGCTTGCGCTCGATAGCCTTTGGACGAAGGTCGAACATCTGAGCAATCTTAGCTGCAATCTCGCCATCAGTCATGTTGACATGCGATTTGCCATAGGTGTCTACATATATGCTTACAGGCTTTGCTACACCGATGGCATAAGCAACCTGTACCAACATCTCGTCAGCAACACCTGCTGCTACCATGTTCTTAGCGATATAGCGTGCGGCATAAGCAGCAGAGCGGTCTACCTTGCTTGAATCCTTACCAGAGAAAGCGCCACCACCGTGAGCACCCTTGCCACCATAGGTGTCAACGATAATCTTTCTACCTGTCAAGCCGGTATCTCCGTGAGGACCACCGATTACGAACTTGCCTGTAGGGTTAACGAAGTATTTGATATCGTCGTTGAACAAAGCCAATACCTTGTCGCCAACCTGAGCCTTAACTCTTGGTATAAGAATGTTGATAACATCCTCGCGAATCTTTGCGAGCATAGCCTCGTCGTCATCGTTGCCGTTAGCATCCTTTACGAAATCGTCGTGCTGAGTACTTACTACGATGGTGTCGATACGCTGAGGTATACCATTGTCGCTATATTCGATAGTTACCTGGCTCTTGGAGTCTGGACGAAGATAAGTCATTTCCTTGCCCTCCTTGCGGATGTCGGCAAGAGTCTTCATGATGAGCTGTGCAAGGTCGAGGCTTACAGGCATGTAGTTCTCTGTTTCGTTACAAGCGTAACCAAACATCATACCTTGGTCGCCAGCACCCTGGTTCTCGTCTTCTTCGCGCTCAACACCACGGTTGATATCGTCGCTCTGCTCATGAATGGCTGTGAGAATACCACATGAGTTGCCATCGAACTGATATTCCGACTTAGTGTATCCAATCTTGTTGATGGTACGGCGTGCCATTGTAGCGAGGTCGATATACTCAGCAGAGCGAACTTCGCCCATGATAACAACCTGTCCTGTTGTTACGAAAGATTCAACAGCACAATGCGCCTTGTCGTCGTAAGCAAGGAACTGGTCGAGGATGGCGTCTGAAATCTGGTCGGCTACCTTGTCGGGATGTCCCTCTGAAACCGACTCTGATGAAAATAGATATGACATACTATTTGTAAAATATGATAATACAGAGGTAATCCTGCGCGACTAACTCTATAATGATTGATATAACATTATGTTTCTGAGGGTAATTCCATTCATCAGGCGCGCAGACCTAATGATAGAACGTGGGTGCAAAGTTACTGCTTTTCGGTTGATTGGCAAAATTTTATGCGTTTATTATGTAATATGTGTAATAAAGAAGCCTTGTTAGCATATAAAAAATAGTTTTTTACATATTTGTTATAACTTTTTTGCCTTTTTGCTTTGTTGTGTCAAATAATAGCTTTATCTTTGCGCCAAATGTTAGACAAATTTAACGGAGTTATTCTTTTTGCTAAAAGAAGAATTCTTTTATTAACTTAAACTTACACAAATTATGAAGAAAATGTTTTTAGCTGCAGCTATGATGTTGGTATCAGTAGCTACATTTGCACAGAACGCAGTAGGTCAGATTACTATCCAGCCTAAAGTTGGTTTAAACATCGCTAACGTTACAGATGCTGACGATGTAGACGCTCGTATTGGTTTGGCAGCTGGTGCTGAATTTGAATATGGTGTTACAGATATGATCGGCGTGAGCGCTGGTTTGGTATATTCTATGCAGGGATATAAATTCTCGGAAGGTAATTATGACACTACTGTGAAACTCGACTATTTGAACGTTCCTATTCTCGCTAATGTTTATGTGGCTCCAGGTCTTGCTGTTAAATTGGGCGTTCAGCCTGGTTTTAAGCTTTCTTCTAAGGTGAAGATTGAAGGTTCTGGCACTTCTATAGAGGGTGAATCTGATGATGACGGTGTAAAGGGATTTGATCTTGCTATTCCAGTAGGTGTTTCTTATCAGTATCAGAATATCGTTCTTGATGCTCGCTACAACTGGGGCGTGACCAAGGTTTTTGATGATGGAGACTCTAAGAATAGCGTATTCCAGATTACTCTTGGCTACAAGTTCTCTTTGTAATCTAAGTTAGAATTATTTTTTAATTACAATAATGAGGTAGGTTCAGAATATGAGCCTACCTTTTTTTGTTATCTCAAGATACTTTGCAAAGTAATACGTGATAGTTCGCAAAGTAATACGTATTACTTGGGCAAGTATCACGTATTACTTTTTCAGGGCATTTTTTATATCAACAATAATTTTCTTTAGCCAAATAATGCAAATACCTTATTATTCTTTTCGCTTAATCGAAATTTTGGTGTAATTTTGCAACGGCTAAGACACATTATTATAATTATGTGGCATTCTGCAATATATGTAGTGCTCTGCAATAAATGTGGCATTATGCAAAATGATATATAATAAAGGTGTTTAGGCGCTATTAAGGCAAACAATTTTTTATCGATAAAACATAATTTTATGATTCTGTTCTTTAAGACTCCTAAGGAGAATGTAATTGCGACTGAGGTTAACCACAAACCAAGTCAAGACGAAATCAACGAACTTTGTTGGCTCTTTGGCGATGCCCAGCTCATGGACTCCGAGACTCTCGGAGGATACTTTGTTGGCCCACGCCGTGAGATGATAACACCATGGAGTACGAATGCTGTTGAGATAACCCAGAACATGGGACTTAACGGCATTTCTCGTATAGAGGAGTACTTCCCTGTAAGTTCTGAGGATGCCGACCACGACCCTATGCTGCAGCGTATGTATAAGGGCTTGGACCAGACCATCTTCACAGTTGAACACACTCCAGAACCTATCAAGCTCGTTGACGACCTTGAGAAGTTTAACGAGGAAGAAGGTCTCGCCCTCTCGCCAGAAGAGATGGAATATCTGCACAATATCGAAAAGCAGAATGGCAGACCATTGACAGACTCTGAGATATTCGGCTTCGCACAGATCAACTCTGAGCATTGCCGTCATAAGATTTTTGGTGGTAAGTTTATCATCGATGGCGTAGAGAAGGAAAGCTCGCTCTTCGCTATGATTAAGAAGACCACCAAAGAGCATCCAGGAAAGATTCTTTCTGCTTACAAGGATAATGTGGCTTTCTCACAGGGTCCTGTTGTCGAGCAGTTTGCTCCTGCTGATCAGTCTACAGCCGACTGGTTTAAGGTGAAGGATATAGAGAGCGTAATCTCTCTTAAGGCTGAAACCCACAACTTCCCAACTACCGTAGAACCTTTCAATGGTGCTGCAACAGGTACAGGTGGTGAAATCCGCGACCGTATGGGCGGTGGCGTTGGCTCATGGCCTATTGCCGGTACAGCTGTTTATATGACAGCATACCCACGTCTGAAGGACGATAATGGCAATGCAGACCCAGAGCGCGATTGGGAAGATATATTGCCAGTTCGCCAGTGGCTCTATCAGAGTCCTGAGCAGATATTGATAAAGGCTTCTAATGGTGCCAGCGACTTCGGTAACAAGTTTGGTCAGCCTCTTATCACAGGTTCTCTCCTCACATTCGAACATCAGGAGAATGGCGAGAAGTATGCTTACGACAAGGTTATCATGCTTGCAGGTGGTGTAGGTTATGGTACCAAGCGCGACTGCTTGAAGAAGGAACCACAGCCAGGCAACAAGGTTGTAGTCGTTGGTGGTGACAACTATCGCATCGGCCTTGGTGGCGGTTCTGTATCGTCGGTAGATACAGGTCGTTATAGCAACGGTATCGAGCTCAACGCTATTCAGCGTGCTAACCCTGAGATGCAGAAGCGTGCTTACAACCTCGTGCGTGCATTGGTAGAAGAAGACAACAACCCTGTCGTTTCTATCCACGACCATGGTTCTGCAGGCCACTTGAACTGTCTCTCTGAGCTTGTTGAAGAGTGTGGTGGCGAGATTGATATGTCTAAGCTCCCTATTGGCGACAAGACTTTGAGCGCTAAGGAGATTATTGCCAACGAGTCGCAAGAGCGTATGGGACTTCTCATCGACGAGAAGCACCTTGAGCATGTCAAGAAGATTGCTGAGCGTGAGCGTGCTCCTATGTATGTAGTTGGTGAAACTACTGGCGATGCACACTTCAGCTTTGTTCAGGCTGATGGCAAGAAGCCTTTCGACCTCGATGTTGCTCAGATGTTCGGTCACTCGCCTGTTACCGTGATGGTAGACGAGACAGTAGAGCGCAAGTACGAAGACGTTACATATACATTATCAGATATCGACGCCTATGCCGAGCGCATGCTTCAGCTTGAGGCTGTGGCTTGTAAGGACTGGTTGACCAACAAGGTAGACCGCTCCGTAACTGGTAAGGTGGCACGTCAGCAATGTCAGGGACAGTTGCAGTTGCCATTGAGCGACTGTGGTGTTGTAGCCCTCGACTATCGTGGACGTAAGGGTATCGCTACAGCCCTTGGTCATGCACCACAGGCAGGATTGGCAAGCCCAGAGGCAGGAAGTGTGCTTTCTGTTGCAGAGTCGTTGACTAACATCGTTTGGGCACCTATGGCTACCGACGATGAGAATCCATCAGCTATCGAGAATATCAGTCTCTCAGCTAACTGGATGTGGCCTTGCCGCTCACAGAAGGGTGAGGATGCTCGCTTGTATGCTGCCGTTGAGGCTTTGAGCGACTTCTGCTGCGCTATCGGCGTGAATGTTCCTACAGGTAAGGACTCATTGTCTTTGTCACAGCAATATCCTAATGGCGAGAAGATTATCTCTCCGGGAACCGTTATCGTAACAAGTGGTGGCGAGGTCGAAGACATCCGCAAGGTTGTTTCGCCTGTTATTGTCAACGACAAGAACTCAAGCCTCTATCATATCGACTTCAGTTTCGACGAGCAGCGCCTTGGTGGTTCTACCTTTGCTCAGAGCCTTGGCAAGGTAGGCAGCGATGTTCCTACAGTTAAGAATCCTGAGTATTTCGCAGACTGCTTCAATGCTGTTCAGGAACTTATCCGCCGCGGTTGGATTATGGCAGGTCACGATATCTCTGCAGGTGGTATGCTTACCACATTGCTCGAGATGACATTCGCCAATACCGATGGTGGTTTGCACATCAACCTTCACAACCTTGCTGGCGACGATGTTGTTAAGAACCTCATGGCTGAGAACCCTGGTGTTGTTATCCAGGTTTCTGACGAGCACAAGCACGAGCTTATGGGCTACCTCGAGGATAATGGCATTGGCTTCGCTAAGATTGGTTATCCTGTTCCTGGTTCACGCACTCTTACAGTTGTTAAGGGCGACTGGAGCCACGACTTCGATATCGACGCTTTGCGCGAGAAGTGGTATAAGACATCTTACTTGCTCGACCGCAAGCAGAGCATGAATGGCATGGCTAAGAAGCGTTTCGAGAACTACAAGCAGCAGCCTGTAGAATTGAAATACCCAGAGTCGTTCACAGGTAAGTTGGCTCAGTATGGTGCTGACCCAGACCGTCGCACTCCAAGTGGCGTGAAGGCTGCTATCATCCGTGAGAAGGGTACCAATGGTGAGCGCGAAATGGCTTACTCATTGTATCTTGCAGGCTTCGATGTTAAGGACGTTATGATGACCGACCTTATCAACGGTCGCGAGACACTCGAGGATATCAACATGATTGTATTCTGCGGTGGCTTCTCTAACTCCGACGTTCTCGGTTCTGCTAAGGGATGGGCAGGTGCATTCCTCTTCAACCCTAAGGCTAAAGAGGCTTTGGATAAGTTCTATGCTCGCGAAGACACCTTGTCACTCGGTATCTGCAACGGTTGCCAGCTTATGGTAGAGCTCAACCTCATCAATCCTGAGCACGCTAATCGTTCGCACCTCCTCCACAACCGTTCACAGAAGTTTGAGAGCACATATCTCGGCTTGAACATCCCACAAAACAATAGTGTGATGTTTGGTTCGTTGAGCGGAAGCAAGCTCGGTATATGGGTAGCCCACGGAGAGGGACGCTTCGACTTGCCAGAGGGTGAGGATAAGTATAATGTTGTTGCTAAGTACAACTATGCTGAATATCCAGGCAACCCTAATGGTTCTGACTTTAGCGTAGCAGGTATCTGCTCAGCCGATGGTCGTCATCTCGCTATGATGCCTCACCTTGAGCGTGCTATCTTCCCATGGCAGCTTGGCTACCAGGATGCTTCACACAAGAACGACGAGGTAACTCCTTGGATCGAAGCATTCGTGAATGCACGTAAGTGGATTGAGAATAAGAAGTAATATAGCCTCTCCCCAAACCCCTCCCCGAAAGGGAGTGGAGTTATTACACAATATTTGCGGGAAACCTTCTAATTAGAAATAAGTCTTATCACGAGGGTGTATCAAAAGTGTTTACGCCTTTTGATACATCCTTTTGGGATGAGACTATTTTTTCATTATGGACAACATATACTGGACATCTTTCAAGACCTTCTTCAAGATTGGTGCTTTCACCCTTGGTGGTGGATATGCAATGATTCCGATTATTGAAGAAGAAGTGGTGAACAAAAACAAATGGGTGTCTCATGAAGAGATGCTCGACCTTATAGCAGTGGCACAAACTTGCCCTGGCGTGTTTGCCATAAACATAAGCACTTTTATCGGATATAAGTTGAGAAAGAAGCGTGGCGCACTCTGTACCACACTCGGCACAGCATTGCCATCATTTCTCATCATATTGTTTATAGCCCTGTTTTTTAATAAATTTATGGATGTGCCATGGATAGCGGCAATGTTTCGTGGCATACGCCCTGCTGTAGTTGCTCTTATCGCGGCTCCTACATTTAATTTGGCAAAGCGTGCTGACATCGGACTCTACAACTGCTGGATTCCTATTGCTACAGCTTTACTCATTTGGGCTATGGGCGTAAACCCTATTTATATCATCATAGCTGCCGCTGTGGGTGGATATATCTATGGACAATACATTAAACCAACAGAATAATTATGCTTTTCTTAGAGCTTTTCTATACATTCTTTATAATAGGTATCTTCGGCTTCGGTGGCGGCTATGGCATGCTGTCGCTTATTCAGACGCAGACTGTTAACCACCATCATTGGCTTACTACTGCCGAGTTTACCAATATCGTTGCTATTTCGCAGATGACTCCTGGTCCTATAGGCATCAACTCTGCCACCTATTGTGGATATACAGCAGTTCACAATGCCGGCATGGGTGAGGCGTTGGCAGTACTGGGCTCGTTTACTGCTACCTTTGCTCTTGTGTTGCCATCATTCGTATTGATGGTGCTCATCAGCAAGATGTTTATGAAGTATATGAATACCCCTGTGGTGCAGAGCATCTTCATTGGCTTGCGCCCAACAGTAGTAGGTTTGCTTGCTGCTGCCACCTTGTTGCTTCTCACAAAAGAAAATTTCGGCTCTTTCATCGAGAGCCCATGGCAGTTCTGCATAAGTATCGCTCTCTTTGCAGCAACCTTCGTTGGCACCTACTTCATGAAGATAAATCCAATAAAGATGATTTGCTTCGCAGCCTTTGCAGGCTTAGTGCTATTATATTAAATATGTGCCAATAGCTCTTAATACGATTTTATAAAAATGTCTATACTCGAACTTTGGCTTCTTGCTGTAGCTCTTGCCATGGACTGCTTCACGGTGTCGATAGTCTTTGGTGTGTTGCTACGCAAGATAGAATGGCGCACGATACTTGTCGTGGCATTCCTTTTCGGATTGTTTCAGGCTATGATGCCGCTTGCAGGATGGCTTGCCACAAACTCCTTTAGCTCGCTTATCGAAGACTATGACCATTGGATAGCCTTCGGCTTGTTGGCATTCCTTGGCGGAAAAATGATTAAGGAGTCGTTTTCTGATGATGAAGAAGAGGAGAAGGCGGAAGCCAAGCATATAAATCCTCGAAAGCTAAAGACGCAGCTTGTGTTTGCCGTTGCCACCAGCATCGATGCTTTGGCAGTAGGCATCTCCTTCACTTGTCTTGGTTTCAACACCATTTCTTCATTATCCCTACCTTTGCTCATCATAGGTTTCGTTTCCCTTGCATTCAGCATCGTTGGTAGCCTTCTTGGCATCCGCTTTGGTAAGGGAGTGGAAAAGAGATTGAAGCCAGAACTGCTCGGTGGTATAGTCCTTATAATAATAGGTATAAGGGTATTGTGCGAGCATTTATTTGGACTATAAACAGCAAGTTCGGTCGGAAAAGTGTTGTCTAAGCCCAAAAGTTCGGTCGGAAAAATGTTGTTTTGGTACGAAAGTTCGGTCGGAAAAATGTGTAATGTGTAAGAAAGTCTCTGCGTATCAATGCTTTATACTTATATATGGAAAAGGTAAGAGAGGTAGGGGGCGTAAACTGTATTATAGTATGAATTTTTTACTATGATTATCTTTTTTTGATAAAAAACTTGGTGATGTGAGGGTAAAATATTACATTTGCAAAGTCTATCTTTAAGGATAAGAGAATCTACACTTCGGTGTGGTAGACAAATATACATAATAATAAGGCGTAACTGTACGCTTTGTTCTTGACGATGTGAGAACTTCGCAACTTCAAAATGTCTGTCAAAGCAAAGCAACGGGAACGCCTCATGGTGGTGTATTATATATTGTAGTTATATATTTACATCTACGTGGGGCTTCCAGCGTTGTACATAGCAAGATGATATTTCTTATTTGTTACCTACTTGATTATCAGCAGGT
>OQVQ01000405.1_pt1 | contig 20732 bp, 22 predicted proteins | sample 1691491 | NCBI WGS metagenome assembly OQVQ01 (sample SAMN03418252, study PRJEB22391) | human gut metagenome | biome: human-gut; feature: organic feature; material: feces | host: Homo sapiens | place: Tanzania | collected 2013-01
GAAGCGTATCCATCATCGGAGCTGTATCTCCGCAGGGTGGTGACTTCTCCGAGCCTGTTACCATGAACACCAAACGTTTCGTCCGCTGCTTCTGGACGCTGGATAAGTCGCTTGCTTATGCAAGACATTATCCTGCGATCAACTGGACTACTTCTTATTCGGAATATATCGAGGATCTTGCAGATTTCTATAAGGATAATGTCGATGAGAAGTTCCTTGATTACCGTCAGCAGATATCGAATATTCTTATCGAGGAAAACAAGCTGATGGAGATCGTAAAGCTCATCGGTTCGGACGTTCTGCCCGATGACCAGAAGCTTACCATTGAGATAGCAAGAGTTGTAAGAGTAGGATTTCTTCAGCAGAACGCTTATCATAAGGACGACACCTATGTGCCGCTCGATAAGCAGTTTATGATGATGGGTGCAATACTCAATCTGTATAAATGCGCTAAGAATGCAGTCGATGCAGGCGTGACCGTTTCGGCGATCACAGGTACGGGATTGTTTGAAAAGGTCATAAAGATGAAATACGATATCCCGAACGACAAGCCTGAAATGTTCAGACTGCTGAACGTTGAGATCGAGGAGGGCATAAACGCTCTGACCGCTCGCGCCAAAGTCTGATATCCGCTGCTGAAAGGAACGATACAATGAGCTTACAGTATGTTGGTTTAAAGGAAATTAACGGTCCTCTCGTTGTTATGGAGCATGTTGAGAATGCCTCGTATGACGAGGTTGCCGAAATAAGGCTGAACGATGGTTCTACACGTCTCGGACGAGTTGTTGAGATCTCCGGGGATAAGGTCGTTCTTCAGGTCTTTGAAGGCACAAAGGGACTTTCGCTTACAAATACAAAAACAAAATTCACAGGCAGACCTATGGAAATGCCGCTTTCCGAGGAAATACTCGGACGTGTTTTCAACGGCGCAGGCAAGCCGATCGACGGTCTGGGAGAGATATTTGCCGAAAAATCTATGGATATCAACGGTGAACCTCTGAATCCTGTTGCAAGAACATATCCGAGAAACTACATCAACACGGGAATTTCTACGATAGATGCGCTGATGACACTTATCAGAGGTCAGAAGCTGCCTATCTTCTCGGGTTCGGGTATGTCGCATAACAAGCTTGCCGTTCAGATAGTGCGTCAGGCTAAGATCGCTGAGGAAAGCGGAAATGACTTTGCTGTTATCTTCGCCGCAATGGGCGTTAAGAACGATGTTGCCGATTACTTCCGCAGATGCTTTGAGGACAGCGGCGTTCTCCAGCGTGTTGCAATGTTTCTTAATCTTTCAAACGATCCTATCATTGAAAGAATTCTTACGCCGAGATGCGCACTCACAGCTGCCGAATATCTCGCATATGAGAAGAATATGCATATCCTCGTTATCCTTACGGATATGACTTCGTATGCTGAGGCGCTTCGTGAATTCTCGTCCTCAAAGGGTGAGATCCCTGCAAGAAAGGGTTATCCGGGATATCTGTATTCCGACCTTGCTTCACTTTATGAGCGTGCGGGAGTTGTAAACGGTTCGACAGGTTCTGTAACGCAGATACCTATCCTCACGATGCCTAATGACGATATCACACACCCTGTACCTGACCTTACCGGTTATATCACAGAGGGACAGATTGTTCTCGACAGAAGTCTTGACCAGACGGGAGTTTATCCGCCTGTTTCCGTGCTTCCGTCACTTTCGCGTCTGATGAAGGACGGCATAGGCGAGGGCTATACAAGAGCGGATCATTCTGCCTGCTCAAATCAGCTTTTTGCGGCATATGCAAAGGTACAGGACGCACGTTCGCTTGCATCGGTAATCGGTGAGGACGAACTTTCCGAAACTGATAAGGCGTATATGCACTTCGGTGAGATGTTCGAGAAATATTTCGTTACACAGCGTTTTGACGAGAACCGTTCGATAGATGAAACGCTCGATCTCGGATGGGATCTGCTGTCACTGCTGCCGAAATCCGAGCTTGACCGTGTTGACGAAAAGCTTCTCGAGGAAAAATATCATCCGAAAAATGCCGAACGTTTTGTGTAACGGCGGGGAAAGGCGAGGCGGTTTGAATGGCTGAACAGATCTTCCCTACCAAAGGTAATCTTATAAACACAAAAAAATCTCTGCGCCTTGCACGTCTAGGCTATGAGCTTCTCGACAGGAAAAGAAATGTCCTGATAAGAGAGCTTATGACGATGGTCGGAACGGTCAAGAGCATCAGAGGATCCATTGAAAAGACGTATATCGACGCTTATGCTGCACTTCAGGAGGCAAACATTACGATGGGCGTTATCGAAAGTATCGCTCATTCAATGCCTGTTGAGGATTCCGTGCAGGTGACATACAGAAGTGTCATGGGCTGTGAGCTTCCGCAGGTAACGGTGAAGGAACGTGTTCTTACGCCTGATTACGGATTTGCAGAAACAAATTCCCAGCTTGATTATGCGGTCATATGCTTCGGAAGGGTAAAGCAGATGACAGCTGTGCTTGCTGAGGTCGAAAACGGGGTATATCGTCTTGCAACGGCGATAAAGAAAACGCAGACAAGAGCAAATGCGCTCAAAAATATCGTTATCCCGAAATACGAGGAAACGGTTAAGTATATTTCCGGCAGCCTTGAGGAAAAGGAACGTGAGGAATTTTCACGTCTTAAGGTCATCAAGCATCAGAAAAATGCTGTAAAGTATAAGCTCAGGAAAAAAGCGCAGGAACAGTCGGCGGAAGAAAAAACAGGATAATACTTGCGATAAAAAAGGGGACTGCACGGGATTTCCGTACAGCCCCTTTGCGTTAAAGATAAGGCTTCAGCTTGTCGATATATGCCTGTTCGGCTTTAAGCATATCGACGGCTTCATTCCTTGCGGATTCGGAAACATCATCGGCTGCGTTCAGGCTCTTGTTCAGGCGGATTATGCCCATATTCGTTCCCTGAATGAGCATTTTTGCAATGTTTGATGTGCTGCTGTCTGCGGCACAGGATACGGCAAGACCTATGTCTGACATAGCCTTTGTGAACGGATTCAGCTTTTTGGGTTCGGTCCTTTCGGCATGAAGCTCGCTGCAGACACGGTTGTAGCTTCGGCGGTAGCGTCTAAGCTGGGACGTTACTTCGCTGCGCAGCTCATTGTCTGCTATCTTCGGAATGATCTTCTCTATCGAGCTGCATCCCATATCGGCATTCTGATAAATGGCGCTTAACAGATTGGTTTCGGCGTTCATGACATCGCCTCCTTTCGGTTATAGTATTATCTGAAAAAATATTAAAATACGGAGCTGATTTAATTTGAATAAAAGTGATTCGATCACGGTGCGGTGCCTTAAGGGCTTGGGATTCTGGCTTGTCGGCGAAGTCATGTGCTTTATCATCTGCCTTATGTCGTCGCTGCTGATGAGCAAGTTCTTTATAGCAAAGCTTTTTATGTGCTTCTGCACAATGGCGGTTACTCTCGGAATGTTTTTCCAGTACACATATACCGCTGCAAAGCGTGACAGGGAAATGGTAAAATTCCACGGTCAGCCTGAGGATAAGAAAATGCCGTATAAAATGGCTGCCGCAGCGACGGCACCGTTTTTCATAATGCTGATAATAATCGCATTTGATAAAGCAGGAGTCATAGACGATCTTATTTACACGAAGGAATATACAAGGCAGGTAGCCGTGACAGAAACTATCAACACTGATGCTATGTACAGCGAAACATCGGCGGAGGAGATAGTTTCCGAGACATCCGCAGCCGATGAAAGTGCGGTTTCATCTGCGGAAACGACCGCCGTGCAGTATGTCGAGGAAACCGGAGAGGTTGAATTCAGAGTATTCAGCATCTATCTTATGGCAAATATGCATGTGCTGCCGTTTGTCAGCCTGTTTTCCGAGCTTCGCAGCATTGACGCAGTATCATGGGGCGGAATGTTCGGTCTGTTGGTGCTAGAGCTGCTGTCGCCCGCTGTTATAATCGTAACATACAGGATCGTGTATAACGATATTGATGTGAAAAAGCTGATAATGTATAAAAAGGACTGAGCGTGTCATTTTTCTCCGCCGATTTTGAGTTTTGCAATTATAAAGTTTGTGTTATAAGCATCTGTTCTTTATGCCTTTATGGTATAAGACAGGTGCTTTTTTCTTGAAATATCTACGGAAGCGGCGGCTGAAGCGAATATATATGTGAACATAATATAAGGAAATATGTTTTTGTAGTGCATGTATACAAATATCATTGCGGGTAATTGACAATTCGGTTGATTTTTGATAAAATAATATTAACGAATATAATTAGATGTAATTTCCAAATATTAAGTTAATGTCGATCATATGTATCGGAAAAGTGATCGCTGGCAATATAAATACGGCAGATTTTTTGAAAATGGGAAATATTACATGAAAAAAGATCAGACAAAGAAAAAGATTTTGGCGCTTATAATGTCAATGACGATCGCAGCGGGGCTGGCAGGGTGCGCGGCGGACACAGATATGAATTCTTCGGCGAACGGCGAAACTGTTGAAACATATGCGGATCCGGCAGATACTGCCGTAAAAAGCGAAGAAAATATCGGTAATGAGAATCATTATGAAACCGCTTATGAGATCACTGATTGGAATACAGCGGATCTGCTGAATGATCTCACGGTATTCGGTGCCGGATTTATAAATGACGGACATATTGCACAACAGGAAGCGGAAAACAGCGAAAAATATATGATCGAGTCATCATACAGTGATTATTTAGATCAAACATATTCATGCATAAGGAATAAAGATGAAAAAGAATTTACATTTATTTGGATTTTCAGCCACTAAAGATAGATGAAGATGTAATAACAGACAAAATCACTTCATTATTTGAAGATATGACGGCAGAATATAGCCTTGTAAGAATTACAGCAAAAGGTTCAGAGAATACGCGCGAGATTTTCACAGGATTAATTACATATGATTCTAAGGTTGATGACATTTCATTCAGCGATAATTTTTTTAAAACGGAGGAATAAATAATGTCTATTACAAATGAACAGCTGATATCAGTGCATTGAAAAATATTAACAAGACAATCCATGGCAATATTCTTCGGTAAAATATTAATTTTTTTTGAAACAACTATATATTTGTTAAAACACTCTTGACAAAAGCATAAAAGAATTTTATAATAATATATGAAAGAAAATGTCGAAAGTTAAGAAAAGGGCGGTATCAATAGCGGCATTCTGCATTCTACAGAAGAGCATGTCTGAATGGAATATGGGATAAAATACGAAAAACATTGGTCAAAAAAGTTCGTTTGGCAAAATGCAGAAAAGAAACTCCAAGCTATGCTTTGATTGATCCACAAAGTGCTAAAACGGTATCATCAAATGAAAAACGGGGGTATGACGGTGGTTTTATCTGCCCGGCATTTGCTCACATGAGAATTTCAGAGGTGATCAAGCATGAAAAAGAACTATAAATACAGGGTGACAATAATTATGGCGATTCTATCACTCCTTTTCGGATTCGGCGAAAATGAAAAATACAATGCCGATGACATCATCGGTGCCAGCACCTCGTATTACGGCACTGAATGCGACCCGGTGTATGCATTCTCCCTGCAAAAGCAGGACGAAAACTGGCTTTTTTCCGCAAGCTGCTATGTGCAGAGGGAAGATCGGTATACATCTTTCGATTCATTTCCTGTTCCGGCTGAAGACGCTGAGGGATTCCTTGAGATCATCAGAGAGGAAGACGAGATCAGACGGCTGAGCAAATACCGCACGCTGAATATTCTTCATGCAGCCGACGCACCGACGCACATCTCCGGAATGACTTTTCCCGATGGAAACAGCATAGAAAAGAAAACCGCTTTCTGCGACAAGGCGCTCAGATATCTCTATTCTCTTGCAGAAAAGCACTATGAGACGGCAGAAAACGTTAAAATAACGTCTGTCTTTGCGAGCTGCAGCAGCATGAATCATTCCTCTTCCTACTCATATACGCTTGAAAAGGATGAAAACACCTGGTATTTTTCGTTCGACGCGGTTATCGACAGCAGCAACGCACATACGCAAGTCGAAAGACAAAAGATAAATGAAAACGACGCGGAGGAAATACTCCGGATCATAAAAAACCAACAGCTCGTAACAATGGTCAGACAGTATGAGGAGCCGGACGACGACGGTTTGATTGCTCTGGATGAAACCACATACAGGCTCTCGTTCGACTTTACGGACGGCACATCAAAATCCGCACCGATAAAAGCAGGAGAAGAACTCATCAGCGCTTTCCATGCACTTGCAGCAGCAAATGTTCATCAAAGCTGATTGAACCTTATTATACAGAAAAGACCCATTGTAATTCTCTGAATCCAAGCACAGCATAACACAAACAGGCGCATGAACGCTCGTTTGAACAGGTCAGCTGTATTTCAGCCAGCAGCTGCCTGAACGTTTCTACGCATATCCCATAACATTTGCCATTTTCCGACAAAACGAATCCTCTCTGAGAACTGCCCCGAAACGGGGAGAAAGGAAAGCTTTCGCTCGTCGAAAGCTATGGTAAAGATCATGAAAAGAATTACTTCTCTCATCTCAGCAATATCCATCTTTATTATCTGCACAGCCGGATGCAGAACCGAAAACACTGAATTTGACGACCTGGAAAATCTCGCAATATCTGCCGCCCTGTCCTACCGCACGCTGGCATGGAACGGCAGCATTGACACGAACACGCCGGAGTTTGCATGGAATACAGCGGGCTGGTATGCGGCATACAAGGCGAGTCTCGAACTTTCAGACGACGCCGTGCTGTCCGAGGATCAGCTGAAGGAAATTCAGAGCGTCATACTGAGCGGAAAGACTGCCGCAGCTCCTCCGGATACAGTCAACACGAAACGCATGGTCAACGACGACAAAATCTGCTGGGAATTTCCCGAAATAAACGAATATTTTCACTCGTATCTCGGAGTTTCCTCTGAGGTGAGCTGCAAGAAAAACGGAGACAGCACATTTGTAGTCACGATACGCGATCACCTGCGCTTCAATGCGGTTGAGGAGACCGTATTCAACATCGGATTCAATAAGGAAAATGACGGCTATTCACTCTCTGAGTTCAGCCGCAACGAATTCTACGACCTTGATTTTACGCCGGAACTTCTCCATGACGCAAATCTTCTTTCAAACCTGCTCCCGATATACGAGAATATTACCATTACCGAGGATTATTCAAGCGGATTCGGGGCGATCTCCCATTCAGTCAAAACTGACAACGGATATGCTTTCTGGCTCGATGAAGGGTCAGTTGGATACTATGATGAGTACAGCTTCTACACCGACGATAACGACAGGGTCAGCGTCATGCCTGCCGACACCTCGCCCGAATGGCTCGATGATTATGTTGCCAACATGATGCTTCCAGGTGATGAAGAGGAATTTATCCGCCTCACCTGCACTCAGGAAGAAGAAATATTCTTCATAGATTATGGTTCTTCAAGCACCGTATATACTGTTGACCGCGGAACCCTCGCACTGAAGAAAGTCGAGTCGTTCGATGAAAATGCCGTGTCGTACTACACTGCAAAGTTTGACTATGGCAAGAAAATTACTGAGCCGGATACGATCGCAGTGTGGAAAAAGCCGCTGCGCACCGTGACGCTCAACCTGCTTTACTCTGATGGCAGAACGGTAAGACAGTCTTTCGCGGTTCCCTCGGACTGGGAGTTTGATGCGGCTGAGTACTGCCGGTGGGGCACGGTGTACATGGATAAAGGCTGCACTAAACCGTATAAATATCCGGGAAACGGGATAAACTACACACTTTATGTCTGCGAAGGCGCAGGCTGAAGTCATAATTCATTCTGAAAGGAGTTTAACAATGGGAATCTTCGACAAACTGAAAAGCACGGCCAATCAGGCGATCAACACAGCCGCAAACTCGGCAGCATCTGCAATAGGCTCAAAACGCGAAACTTTCACGTTCACCGCGCTTCCCGAAAGCCTGGCGGAGATGCAGGCGCTTCCGGAGGCTTGCATGGATTCGCCGTTCAAGACGGCTGCCCTGACCGTCCTCGCACTTTGCGCTTATGCGGCAGATAAGAATATCGGCACTGAGATGCTGAATTTTCTGCGTGGACCGCGCCCCCTGAACGGACAGGAGATATCTTTCCTGAATGACCGGTTCCGCGATGGAAAAACGTATCTGCCATTCACTTACTTAGCTGGCTCGACACCTGAGAACAACTATACTCCTGCACAGCCATACACGATCGTTATAGAATCGAATCACGTATCCGGTCAGGAGCCTGGCTACATGAAGCTCTTTATTCCCTGCGGTGGTGCGGATTCTCCACGGCCGATAAAGCTGCGTCAGCGTGGTTCTGATGGTAAATGGTTCCTATGGGAACAGTATCTGCTGACCGGCGTCCGCACGCCGAAATCTGAGGACCCATGGGCATAACTCGTTTGATAGATCAATGAGCTAATGCCAATTGACAAAGGAGGCGTCACAATGAACATTATCGGAAAATGGAAAGTCAGGGAATTACTGTTCCCCGCTGACGGCGGCACGGTGTCCTACACGCTGGACAATCTGCCTGAAGGAGATTGCGCTGACGAGATCGTCATGATGCTCACGAACATGATCGAATTTACCGAAGACGGCTTGATGAACACGCTTATGCGCGTTCCTGAGGATAAGCTCGAATTGGCAAAGTCGCAGGGCGCTGTGATCGACGATGACGGCTTCGCACCGATAGAACAGACCACATGGAAAGAGGAGAACGGAAAGTTCTTCTATGACACAAAGGTCGAGGGTGAAGTTCTGGGAGAAGCTGTAGACCCATTCGCCGAAATACCGGTGGATGAAAACGGATGTCTGACCATCGCATATGGCACGATGATCCTTGAGCGTGTGTAAGACGAATGCAGCTTGGGCGAATAATTATCGGAGGTGTACTTGCAGTGTCCTTGCTGACAATTTTTAGCGCCTGCAAAAAGCAGGAGGAGCGCCAGCCGTTTGTGCCGCCGTATGACGGAGATGACATGGCTTATACTCCGATAGACCAAAGCGTCCTTCTTGGCGTCTGGAAGACAGAAGATGGCAGCTCAGTAATCGAAGTTTCCGGAGATGAACCGCGTATGGTCGTGACCGAAAACAGGAAGCTCATATTTGAAGGCAATGTGCGGCTGAAAAAGTACGGAGCTCTTGAGTTCACTGACGTAAAAGACGACGGCAGTGAATCATATATGCCTTATATGTCACTCACGTTCAACTCTAATGAGAATACCTACTCCTATCTCAAGCTTTTTGATGGCGATAAGGTCACATTCACAAAGCAACCGGAATAAAATCAAAAAGAGCGGACTTAAAAGGTCCGCTCTCTCTTTTGCTCTGTATCAGAAATACAGAACAGCGTCTTACAAAATCGTTTATTTTTTATTGCACCCGTCTTGCCTGCACACCTTGTCATAGCAAAACTCATTTGAATGACAAGTCATCGAATTGAATCGTTAGGTTAATTCTCCGAGCCTGCTTTGCTGATAGTGTCAAGAAGCTTGTTGAGGTTTTCCTCGCTGTCTATGCCGCCGAGAAGCGGCTCGCCAACTATGTTCCCGTTTTTATCGATAACATATGTGGTCGGAAACGCCATTATTCCGAGTGAGAACTTGCCTGCGTCGCTTGCGGAATCAAAATAGATATTGCGGTATGAAGCACCCTTTGTTTCAAGTATCTGCTTAGCAGTTTCGATGTTCTGTTTGTTTCCGTCCAGAGTTTCAACGTTTATTCCGATAACCTCGCCGCCCTGTTCGCTTATTCTCTTGTTCAGCTTGTCAAGCTCTCCAAGTTCCGCTACACAGGGTTTGCAGCCGTTGAACCAGAAGTTCACGACCGTAAATTCATTTTCAGAAAACAGGCTGCTGTCAGCTTTATTTCCGTCAAGATCGTATCCGTCAAATTGCGGGAAAGTGTTCGCCGAAGTTGTATCCGGCGCTGAATCGCCTTGCGGAAGCTGCGCTATCTGGTTTTCGATATCGCGTATTTTTTCCGCTCCCGCGCGCAGAGTTTCGTATTCCTCGTCAGTGAACTGATCCTTTGCCTTTTCAATGGTGTCAAGCAGGAACTCGCCGTAGTTCTTGCTCAGGTCGCTGTCTGTGACGTTTTTGTCCATCGCGCCAAACACCTTTTCCCACAGCTCCTGATTTTCAGAAAGAATCTTGTTTTCTTCGTCAAGCAGATCCTGTTCCGTTACAGAGCCGCTGTCCGCAGTCTGGGTATTCTGTGCCGCCTGCGAGGACTGAACCTCCTGTCCCGACTGTGAGGTCTGGCTGCCGCAGGCAGTGAGCGAAAGCGCCATGATAAGGCAGGCTGTGATTGCTGTTATCTTTTTTCTGTTCATTTGGTTATCTCCTTTGTTTCATCTGAATTGCAGGCTTTATCGCCGGATTTATTTCCGAACCCGTATTTGTAGCATATTGCTCCGGTCGGGCAGGATTTCATGCACATTCCGCAGCGGATACACTCGGAATGGTTGGCTTTTTTTGTTATGTCAACGTCCATCTTGCAGGCTTTTGCACAGGCACCGCAGGAAACGCACTTGCTCTTGTCAACTTTCATCTGGAAAAGCGACACGCGGTTCATCAGCGCATAAACCGCTCCCAGAGGACAGAGCCATTTGCAGAACGGCCGGTAAATAAACATACTTGCCGTGACTACCGCCAACAGAACTCCGGTTTTCCAAGAAAACAGTGCTCCGAGAGCGCTGCGTATGCCCTTGTTTGCTATCGCCAGCGGGATAGCGCCCTCCACAACTCCCTGCGGGCATATATACTTGCAGAAGAACGGATCGCCCATTCCAAGCTCGTTTACAACGATCAGCGGAAGCATTATAACAAAAACTGCCAGTATTACATATTTCAAATACCTCAGCGGCTTCAGCTTTCTGGTGGACAGCTTCGGAACCGGGATCTTGTGCAGAAGCTCCTGAAGCCAACCGAAAGGGCACAGAAAGCCACAGATAAATCGTCCCAGAAGTACTCCCATAAGAATGAGCATACCTGTGATGTAGTAGGAAAACTTGAATTTCGATGAGCCCATGACCGCCTGAAATGCGCCGATTGGACAGGCTCCGGCAGCTCCGGGGCAGGAATAGCAGTTAAGTCCCGGGACGCAGACATATTTTCCTTTTCCCTGATATAACGTTCCATTAAAGAAATTCAGCAGGTGGATATTTGTCAATATTACGGCTGCCGCTTGTATCAGCCCACGGAAACGGGCAAGGAAACATATCTTTTTCGTTTTTTTCTTCTTATCCAATTCCCACACACTCCATACACAGACGTATCGCCTTTGACAGAACAATTTCCGCCTCTCCGCGCCATATCCCGAAACATATCATCAATATTCCGGAAAACAGCAAAAACGACTGTACAAGCGCTTTTTTTCTTGTCATGATTTTAACCTCCGTTCTTTGATGATATGATTATATCACAGCGAGTATAAATTTTCTGTTAAGCGTAAATTAACACAAATTTTATCAGAACGTGCTATAATATAAGTACTATTATCAATGGAGGACAAAAATGCGTTTACTTGTTGTTGAAGATGAAAAATCCCTGCGTGACGATATCACGAAAAAACTGCGTCTGGACGGCTATGAAGCAGACGCATGCAGCGATGGCAATGAAGCCCGTGAGCTACTTGCCGTCGAGCGTTACGACCTGATCCTGCTTGACATCAACCTGCCCGGTGTGGACGGAATGACCATACTGCGGGAATTTCGGGCAGTGAATTATGAAACTCCCGTGCTTATCCTTTCCGCACGCAGTGAAACAACGGACAAGGTGGAGGGGCTGGACGCAGGCGCGAACGACTACCTGTCCAAGCCGTTCCATCTGGCGGAGCTTGAGGCACGAATACGCAGCCTGACGCGTCGTCAGTTCATTCAGCACAATGTCTGCCTGAAATGCGGACGGCTCGTATACGATACCCGGACAAGGATTGCTTCAGTTGACGGCGCACCGGTCTCACTTACACGAAAGGAGACCGGAGTGCTTGAATATCTCATGCTCCATGAGGGCCGCCCGGTAAGCCAGGAGGAACTTATTGAACACGTCTGGGATGGAAGTGTGGACAGCTTCAGTAATTCGATACGGGTTCACATTTCGGCTCTTCGCAGGAAGCTCCGTGCTGCACTTGGGTACGACCCGGTCGTGAACCGTGTTGGAGAAGGCTATGTGATAGGGGGAGACGACAAATGAAAAGATTGTCCCTGCAATGGCGGATAACCCTGCTGACAGCGCTGCTGATCATAGGGACCTGCATATGCCTTAATCTTCTGCTTTATCATTCAGGAGCTGTCAGTATTGATTCTCTTAATGGGTTTGTATTTGAATATACGCCGGAATTTTCCGAAGTTCCGGACGGTCTCGCTATTGAGATATCAGACAGTCAGATGTCGGAATTTATCAGCCGGTTTTCAGATGAAGCATATGATGTAAAGGCTGATTTCGGGCGGAAAGGCTGGCTGATAACGGTTGCAGTGACTATTGTCAGCGCCGCAATAGCCTACTTCGTCAGCGGACAGGCGCTGAAACCGCTGAGAAAGCTTTCTCAGCAGGCTGAAAAGATAGACCAGGACAGTATCTCGGACATACGGCTCAATGAAGACACTGTAAAGGAATTTCGGCAGCTCAGCGTTTCGGTGAACCTGATGCTCGACCGGCTTTCGGAATCGTTCGCAACACAGCGCCAGTTTTCCGGGAATGCCGCACATGAACTTCGCACGCCGCTCGCAATAATGCAGACAAAGCTGGAGCTTTTTGCCGAAGAGCATAAAGATATGGAAGGCGATACGGCTGAACTTGTCCGATCGCAGGCAGAACAGCTTGACAGGCTTTCCAAGCTGGTGCATACGCTTCTTGAAATGTGCAATCTCAGTTCGGCGCCGCGCTCTGAACGCATTGAACTTGCGCCTCTCGTAGAAGAGATCATCACTGACCTTACTCCTCTTGCCAGACAGAATGATATCACAATGGAACAGGACTGTGACAACGTCGTGATAACAGGCAGCGACGCACTGATATATCGACTGGTGTTCAATCTTATTGAAAATGCAGTCAAGTATAACCGACGGGGCGGTTCTGTCAGCGTTTCGGTGCATAAGGAGAACAACGATGCTGTTGTCAGAGTTTCCGATACCGGCTGCGGGATACCGGAGGAGTACCGGGAAAGCATATTTCAGCCTTTTTTTCGTGTGGATAAATCAAGAAGCCGGCAGATGGGCGGCGTTGGACTCGGGCTTGCGCTCGTGCATGAAATTGCGGTACTTCATGGCGGCTCCGTCCGCACAGAGCTTGGAAATAAACCCGGTACCGTGTTCATTGTGACGTTGCCTGCCGGAGATGACCTTGCTGATAAATTCTGATACCGAGTAATGACAATTGACTGAAATCAAACGTGTTGTCGCTGTTGACCGCAAGCCGATGCTGTAAGACTTTTCACAAAAGGAATGATATAATACGCGGCTTTTAGGGAAGCACTTTTTATTCAGTAGGTTCCTGTGGATTGGAGCCCTTGATAAAATTCACCCAGAACAAAATACCGGCGGAACCCAGGGCGCAGCCAAGGCCCGTATAGAACACTGCAATAAAAACTTCAGGCGCCAGTCCGGAATTTCTGAGCCATATACCGCCACTCATCATGAATGCCATAATGAGATAGGATTTCAGGTCGAAAAAGTTCCAGACAGGTCTTGTTTCCTGTGGATAAGAGCGTATCCTGTTCGTATGCCTGACGCTCATTCGGTAGAACACAAACCCAAATATACCGAACACAACGGCCGATAGCAGTATGCTGACTGCCGAGATCTCATCAAGCCTGATATAAGATAACACCCCAAGGCGTGCAACGTTGAATCCTGCCGCCAGCCATACGGATCCGGCAATTGCCAGCAGGGCGCGTTTTTTTACATGGTAGAAAGGACGATTCATCTGGCTGCCTCGCTTTCGTTTCTATCAGCATTCCTCATGGAGTTGAACCCTATCAGTACAGTCCAGACGTAGGCACAGGTCTTGGGAACCATCAGCATACCTATCAGCGGAACTGCGTCCGCCCAGAGCACCACCGGAATGTAGAAACCGAAACTGAGCACTATTGTGAGCCACAGAAACCGGAATTCACGGTCATCGTTCTGCTTGGCGCTTCTGAATGTCAGAATTATTATCAGCAATCCGAGGAGCGCAAACGGAATATTGCGGCAGATACCCCAGAAAAGCGGTGCGTCAGGGCTTGTCCATTCGTTCTGCGGCATAAGGCAGAGGATAACCCGCAGAGCCGAAAGTCCCCATACTGCCGCTGTTATTCCGCGCTTTCCGGTGATTTTGAATCGGCAGCGCCAAGCATAGTACAGAAGCACATAGAATGCAGTCATCGTCACGGAGGTAATAAGTTTTCCGGTTCCAAGAGCAGCAGTGTAGCTTTCAAGACCGGTGGTGCAGAGCGCAACAGCCCTCGGCACCAGGTGGAACGAGTCCCCTGCGCCGAGCGTCACTGCCATAATTCCGTAGAGGAGATACTGTTTTCTCCCCTTGCTTTTACAGATCATTATTATGCCGAGAGTTATCACGGTGCAAAGATAAATGATATCGAATGCGGTTTCAAATATAGCCTGCATATTATAGTTCTCCTTTGGTTCAGCGATATAATAAACGGTCAAGGATTTCCGTCAGGATGTCACAGTCCTGTTTGCCCTTTATTATCAGAATTATGATGTTGTCAAGTACGTGCTCAATAAGGTTTTCTTCGCAGAATATACCCGAAAACACGCTGCGGTCAACGTTTTTGTCATTCTGCAGAACTTCACGGAGTTCACTGCGGATTTTACCGAAGTAGCGCTCCATTATGCCGCGCGCCTTTCCCTTCACAGAACCTGCGACCGATATTGAGTGCGCCACCAGAAAATCCGGATAGTCTTTCAGTTTCTTAATGATATGCGCATAGGTCTGCGTTATATACTGCGAAAAGCTGACCCCGCTGTCCGACGCACTTTTCTCCAGAATGTCTCGCCACACACTTTCTATTGCGTCAACGACCAGTTCGTCCTTGTCTGAATAGTAATTGTACAGCGTTCCCAGCGCAATTCCGCACTCCTTCGCCAGAGCCCTCATATTCAGTGCCGGAAGTCCTTTTTCAGAGACAATTTTCCGACTGACGCTCATAATTTTCTCTCTTGATGTATTAGGTGGATTCATCAGCATCACCTCCAAAGTGAACATCGTTCATTTTGAATTATACCACTTTTTCCTGGAATGTCAAGAGTAAATACCTGAATTGATAAGGATATGTCAGAAGAAAAGAAATACGCCAGAAACTACAAGAAGTCATCAGTAAAGCTGGCGCTGAAAACAGGAGTAAAGAGAGCGAGCCAGCCAGGAACGAAAGTGCCGTACGGAACAGCAGGCTGCAAAGAACGGTGACATCTGCCGTTGCACGGTGTAGGATATAATATGCCCATATTCATCGCCTCGCCTGGCCATAGGTGGATTGGTTTGTACATTAGGGAAACTCTAAAAACCGGTGTGAAAAGCAAAAATGGGCAGGGTGTGCCAGATTCTAGGAAAGCCTTACAAGGAGGTGCAACACGACATTGCAGAGCGAAATAACCTAGGGAATCGCTGAATAAATCGCGGCACGCATCTTGCTTGCATATTTTCCGCCATCTTGCACGAAAACTCCTTGAAATACATCAAGTATTCCTGCGTCGTTTTCATACAATCCTATGAAAAATCTGCCTGCACAATCTGCATACCCGATTTAATCAGCGCTTCCTTAAAAAGCTGTCCGAAAAACGGCAGAAAACATATCAATCGGCGTACAGACATTTGATTGACGTGGAAATGCTGCCGCTCGAAACGTTCAGCCTTGGGCCTGCAAAACATAATTAAAGTATACGCACATTGACACGCTGAGCGTGCTCACGGGAATGGAAAAAGCTCTTTCGGCGGTGTGATTTCGGGGTGTAATAGGAGTGTAATAGACTGCATTTTTGCAGCATTTTGCAGTAATTGTCCGCTGAGCGAACGCATAAACGAAAACCCCGCAAATGGCTTAACAAAGCTATTTGCGGGGTTTATATTCTGGTGACCCGTACGGGAATTGAAACAAGCCTCACGCATTTTGCAGTTTGTTGTAGGCTCTGAGAAATGGCTTCACAATACGAATTGCGATAATCCACACTAAATACTTTTTTCGCAAATTCTCGTATCTTCCTGTAACTATAATACCCAAATAAGACCCATAGATTTTGTTTGCCATTGGATATTTCTGCGAGCAAGCCGCCCTACTCACGGACGGCGTTGTTCTTTCTTGTGGCAAACTATGCAGCTCTTATGTTGCTCTCATATCAACCGCTATTTTACATATACAGTTTTTTTAGACCAGGCACCGTATATTTTTTCGCTATAGTAACCATTGCTGTAGATAAATGATCGGACTCTCACATAGTATTTCTTGTCTTTTTCAGCCCAAATAGACTGATCGTATATTATTCCGCTGAATAACCTCGATTCAGCCCCCTTCATGGAAGACTTTGTGCTGTACTGGACTTCATATCCGATATCCTCTGGTTGCTTCGTCCATTTGACTATAAATTTGCTATTGCTAGATGTAATACTGCGTATCTTCTGCTTTTTCGGTTTGATGAAAAAGTATGTTTCAATGCTTCCGGTATATTTTCCTTTGCCAGTGATTACAATTTTAGCCTTGCCAGGCTTCTTATTATTTTCATATCTGAGAGTGTAATCAATATCAGAAACCAGCTTTTTCCCATTGTATTTAATAACAGGTTCCGGTTTTAACGCCTTACCAGTATACGTGAGCGTCTTTAATGGACTTACTGTACAATCATCAATGTCTGTCAGCATTGTGAAAAAATACACTTCATAATCAATGTTTGCCGGCATACCATTCTTTGTCAGACCTGTTATACTGATATTTACCTTATCACCGCTGTCAAATCCGCCAACCATTCTGAATATGATACATGCGGGCGATCCGTATCCCTCTGTGCTAACATGAAAAGATGTTTCATCGCTTTGCTGATCCTGAGAAATCGTCCACTCCCGTCCATCTGTTTCACATTTCACATGAACTACTGCGTCATATAGCGATGAAATATCATAGCTGGAATCAAACGAAACGGAAAAAGGATATGAATTTATCTCAAATAGCGATATTATACCTCCATATGATCTATACAATTCCATCGGCATATTTTTTGGAGGCCATGTCACATAATCAAAGCTAGAGGATGTGTCGATATAATAATCAATAACATGCATCGCTGTTTGATCACCTGCATAGCCAAAACCCACTTTTCCAAGTCCCGGATAGAGTATCCATCTTCGATGACCAACACTTGGTTCTGTATCATCATTCATATATTCTTTAATTGACTCGGGAATACTCTCATATCCCCAGCCAAGGTTTGAACTGAGGGCGCCGATTCTTCCTGCCTCATATAGTTCGTCATCCATACCCTCTGGCTTATCAGGAATGTGCGATATCTGGTCATTTGCAGCGTTTACCATACTTGCGCATTGTGCAAGATAGTTATAGTCGTCATCAAGCTCAACTTCCGGAAGTCCGGCAGTATACCTGACGAAGTTTGTCATATTGAGCGCCTGCTGAAATGTTTTTTGCGACAGACTTCCCGGGGAACATGGGGCAGTGATCGAAGGTTCCCCTTCATACTCAACAGTCCATGATTCATTAAGGTTCAGACTGATGTACTTTTCCGTTATCTCCTGTTGAGTATGCTCTTCAACTTTTTTGTCCGTTGCTATAATACCCGTGTGAATATGCCTGTGCGTCTGCTGTTACGATTGACGTAGCAAGTACGGCAGCCGTTATTATTCTTAGTGCTTTTTTCATGAAAATCCAACCTTTCTGTTTGTTTAATCAATATTATCCGCCGTTGCAGCGACCCCAAGGAAGCTCCAGAACAATGGGCTTGTCACGGGATTGCTGTCATTAGCTATTCCCATGACCAGAAAACAGAGTATGCTTCCGATCATTCCGGCGTTTATGTCGTCTGACTGGCAGATAGTTTTATGCAGTCCTCTTCTCAGAGAAACGACCGTAATTGCAATGAATATAAGCAGGGCAGGAATGCCGTATGATACGGCAATGCCAATATACATGCAATGCGGTTTATCTGTAAGCAAGGTGGCAGTTCCGTGGGTGTTCAGCGAGCCGACGATATCGTTCTGTGGAAAGAAGAATGGAAATTGCCCGGCTCCACAGCCAAGAATAACAGAGTGTGATAAAACAGGCAATGTGTTTAGCCAGATATATCCACGTCCTGTTCCGAAGCTATAATAATCCGAAAGCTCAGGAAAAGCGCTTTTATCCAATTCCGGTTCAAGAAAACCGTTCATGCCTACAAATTGAATGGTTCCATTATAGATGGCAAAAGAAATAGGGCTGTCATATCCGAGGTCAAGCGTGATAATACCGTTGTCTACCTCTGCGGATATTCCCGAAAACGGCTGCTCAAATGTTGTTTTTCCATCTGAAATATGCTTCAGTTCATTTCCTTGCATATCTGTAAAGATAAACGATCCGTCTGCTTCCGCCTTGACTATCAGGGTGTTCTCAGGATCGGACACAGACAGGATATTATCATTTACCGAAATATCGCTGAGTTCAAAATTTCCGCTATTGGAATTAAATGTTGCCCACCGTTATAAAGGGCTTAGCGCAGCCAGTTGACTAGAGCCAAACTTATCACTCTGTTACATAGGGGCACTTTTAAAAAACGGTTTGAAAAGGGAAATGGCGCGCACTATACATTTTCGCTCATATGAGGTTTTTAGAGACGACCAGCTGTAATACGATTCCCGTCTTTTCAATCTGATACGCTTACGAACCATCAAGCTGCCATGTTCCCATAAGGATGCGAATGAGCCCGGCATTTAACCGGACTCATTCTGAACCTATTTTGTTGTGGCTGGATCATCAGCTCTTTTCAGCGAGCTTTTCGTTAGCTGAATCAAGCTCAGCCTGGACTGCCGCGCGGATAGTTTCACGGGTCTGGGTCCAGCTTACGCCGCTGTTGTAGGCTTCCTTCATCGGATTGTTTACGAGATCGGCAACGTTGGGGGAAACTGCGTTGTACATCTCAATAACAGGGTGTTCAGCGGTCATCTGATTTACAAGGCGGTACATATCCCACTGCTCCTGCGTCCAGTTGTACTCCTCAAATGCCTGGCGCTTTCCGATCTCGACAGCCGCTTCGCTGTCGCGGGTAGCCATTGCGCAGTTAAGATAAGCGGCTACGCCCTCGGGGTTCTTCGCGCCCTTTACAAGTGAGAATCCGGAAACTCTTGCAGGCAGATAATATTCGTCGGCGTCATCGCATTTGGGCATGGGAACGAACATTACATCTTCCTGATTGTTTGCGAAATCCTGAATGTAATTGTTGTAGGGGTACATTGCGTACAGGCCTACGGGATAGAACAGGGGCTTTCCGTCTGCAACACGCTTCGGCTGAACCTCCCAGTTGTACTGTGCTTTCGGGAACTGAAAATTATTTGTGTTCATGTTCAGCATAAAGGTCTGCGCCTTTTCAAGCATTGCGCTGTCAAGATTCTGCACGATCTTTCCGTCGCTCATGCCGACATATGACACGCCAGTCGTAAGGGAAAATCCACCCTCGAACCACCAGCCATCCGTAGCATACTTCTCGGCTTCAACATCGCAGAACGCTGTCATCATTTCCCATAATGCGTCCCATGTCCACCTGCCCTCTTTAAGGAGCTCTGCCGGGTCCTCAAGGGAATTGTCGCGGATAGTGTTCTTGTTGTAGTACATCACGCAGTCGCTTTCAACGTCTACTGCGCCTACATAGTGGTTTCCGTTGAAAGAAAACTGTTCGTTTACCGCGCTCATGGGAGCCCACAGCTCACTGCTGAAATCAACGTAATCATCAAGCGGTTCGAACATTCCACTGATTGCGCCCTTGGGGAATACGTCCATGTCGCCTGCGCTGAACATATCCGGGGAATCGTCAGCCTGCACCAGCACCGCAAGCTTGTCGTAGCGATTGTCCCATGTAGTGTTGATATCTTCTATCCTGCCGCCGTACTGGCTCTGGAACATCTCCAAAGCGGGCGCTATCGGCTGACCCTCTGCGGGGTTCAGATACCAAGATGAGAGGAACTTTACAACGCCGTTTTCCAGCTTTTCAGCGCCGATGTTGATTTCCGCAATTTTGTCCGCATCCTCCTTGTTCATGGTTGCCGTAGCAGCCGAAGAAGCCACCTGCACCGGAGAGTTGGAGGAATTCGGACCACTTGCCGCCTGCTGCTATTCGCAGCCCGTAACTGCAAGCACGGAGCAAATCGCAAGCGCCGCCGCTGTGATTTTTGTGATGTTTTTCATCCTGCTCATTCCTTTCCTGTCAGAAACGCTGTGTATTTCAATTACTGCTTTATGTAGTTTTAATTACTACTTGTCATCGTTTCTTTTATTATAGCAGGATAAAATTATTTTTCAAGTCAAAATCTCTATTTTGAACCGTCGACTGAAAAAGTTTGATCATATGATGATTTCAGTGCTGATTGCGGGAAGCTATACGCCGATCTGTCTGATTGCGCTGCATGGACGGACGGGAATTGTACTTTGTGCATTGGTGTGGGCAGCTGCAATTGGCGGAATTCTCGTCAAGGCATTCTGGATCAATTGTCCGAAGTGGTTTTCCTCAGT
>OQVQ01000406.1_pt1 | contig 20678 bp, 21 predicted proteins | sample 1691491 | NCBI WGS metagenome assembly OQVQ01 (sample SAMN03418252, study PRJEB22391) | human gut metagenome | biome: human-gut; feature: organic feature; material: feces | host: Homo sapiens | place: Tanzania | collected 2013-01
CTTCTGTAGATAAGGCTAATGTATTGGCTACCTCTCGTCTGTGGAGACGCACTGTAGCTCAGGTTGCTCAGGATTATCAGGATGTGGAGCTGAATAATCTCTATGTGGATAATTGCGCTATGCAGCTGGCAGTTCGTCCTACTCAGTTTGATGTTATTGTAACCGGCAATCTCTTTGGTGATATTCTCAGTGATGAGGCTGCTGTTATCGGTGGCTCCATTGGTATGATGCCATCTGCTTCCATTGGTGAGCTGACCAGCCTTTATGAGCCAATTCATGGCTCTGCTCCAGATATTGCTGGCAAGGGAATTGCCAATCCAGTAGGTACCATTCTTTCTGCTGCTATGCTGTTGAGATATTCTCTCAATGAGGAGAAGGCCGCTCAGGCCATTGAGACTGCTGTGGACAAGGCTTTGGCTGAGGGCTGGCGGACAGCTGACCTCTGGCATGAGGGCTTTAAGAAGGCAGATACCAAGACCATGACTCAGGCCGTTATTGCTAATCTCTAATAGAGGAGGAGCCATATATGAATGGAGCTCAGGTAATTGTGGAAATCCTGCGGGAGCAGGGTGTAGATACTCTTTTTGGCTATCCGGGAGGTATGATACTTCCTCTTTACGATGCCCTTTTTGATGCAAAGGATATCAATCAGATTCTTACCACCCATGAGCAGAATGCGGCTCATGGGGCAGATGGCTATGCCAGAGCTACAGGCAAGGTGGGGGTGTGTATTGCCACCTCCGGCCCAGGGGCTACCAATCTGGTAACTGGCTTGGCTACAGCCTTTATGGATTCTATTCCTGTGGTGGCTTTTACAGGACAGGTAGATACCGACCTACTGGGACGGGATTCCTTTCAGGAAATAGACATTATGGATGTTACTATGCCTGTTACCAAGCATAATTACAAGGTAAAGGCTCCTAAGGTGCTGGCCAAGGTGGTGCGGGAAGCTTTTCGCTTGGCCAAACATGGCAGACCAGGTCCGGTGCTGGTGGATATTCCCAAGGATATTTTGTTGAATCCTGCGCCCTTCTATGAGGATGATTATGTACCTAGAAAGCCGGGACAGCCGGATGCAGATTTCAAGATTTGCGTAGCTGAGGCAGCGGAGGTTATTTGTCAGGCTAAACAGCCGGTAATTATTTCTGGCGGCGGTGTTATTAATGCTGGAGCTACCCAGGATGTTATTGCCTTTGCCGAGCACTACCATCTGCCTATTGTATTTACTTTGATGGGCATTGGCGGTGTTCCAGCAGAGCATCCTAATGTATTAGGCTTTGCAGGCATGCATGGCAACAAGGCTGCCAATAACGCTGTGGCCAATGCAGATTTGGTTATTTCTCTGGGCAGTCGTTTTGCCGATAGGCAGACAGGCAATCTGGATAAATATACTGCTGGCACCAAATTTATTCATGTGGATATAGATCCGGCGGAGATAGATAAAAATATTGCCAGCTCCATAGGCTTGGCAGGAAATATGCAGAATATCCTGAAAATGCTGAGTCAGCGGGAGCCATCCTCCAATTTAGATGAATGGTGGAAGCAGATTCGAGGCTGGCGCTGTGAATATGCCTATGATTATCATGTGTCCAGATTAACTGTGCCTTGGGCTATGCATTGTATTGCCAAGGCCGCCAGTGGTCAGGAATATGCCTTTGCCACCGATGTAGGTCAGCATCAGATGTGGTGCGCCCTGCATCTAAGAGTGCAGGAGCCTAGAACCTGGTTTACCTCTGGCGGTTTGGGAACTATGGGCTTCGGTTTGCCAGCAGCTATGGGCGCCCAGGCTGCTTATATGGATGCTGGCAGTCAGCGGCGGGTTATTCATGTAGCTGGTGATGGCGGCATCAAAATGACTGGTAATGAATACTATACCATTGCCAGATTGAATCTGCCGATTATTTCCATTATTGTGAATAATACCAGTCTGGGCATGATTCGCCAGCTGCAGAAGGTTAATTATCGGGAGAGATATATTGCTTGTCAGCTGGACTATCCTATGGATTATGCTGGCTATGCCAGAAGCTTCGGTATTGAGGCGGAAAATGTGGATAGTACAGAAGGATTTGCCACGGCCTTGAAGCATGCTATGGCAGAAAGACGGCCATATGTTATCGTTATGAATATTCATAGAAGCTTTGTGGAGCCTATGATTAAGGGCGGCGCCCGCATTAACGAATTTGTAGATTTTACGGATTAAAAAATTTCTGTGGCATTGCCCAGGGAATTTGCGCTAGTCTTAACGAGTGGTGGAAGATGGAATGACAGTGAGAGATTTGTGCTCACTGTCATTTTTTATGGTTTTTAAAATTTTTTAAAAAAAGTGTTGACAATGTGCTCTATATTCGCTATAATTTCAATTGTTGTCACGCAAGTGAGAAAACAGAATAACGGCCCGGTAGTTTAGTTGGTTAGAATGCCGCCCTGTCACGGCGGAGGTCAGGGGTTCAAGTCCCCTTCGGGTCGCCATTATGCCTCGGTAGCTCAGTTGGTAGAGCAGGGGACTGAAAATCCCCGTGTCAGTGGTTCGATTCCGCTCTGAGGCACCATTAATTTTTTCAGAGTCCATGATAGGGACTCTTTTTTTGTATCTAGTAGTTTTGTAAAATTAATGTAAAACTATTGATGTAAGGCTTTTGAGGTTAATGTTAGAAAGGAAAGAAAAATGTCACAATTTACAGATGTGTTTTTGCAGTTTATTGATAGCTGGGGCTATTATGCTGTAGCCATTCTCATGGGGTTGGAGAATGCCTGCATACCTATTCCCAGTGAGTTGATTCTTGGCTTTGCCGGTTATATGATTTTTGCTGGCCGCATGACCTTTACTATGGCTTTGGTAGCCGGTATGGTTGGCGGTATATTAGGCTCCGCTTTTGCTTATACTGTAGGCCACTATGGCGGACGTCCCTTTGTGGACAAATACGGCAAATATTTCTTTGTCAAAAAATCCCATGTAGATATTGCCCAGAACTGGTTTGATAAATACGGTATCAAGGCGGTGTTCTTTAGCCGTATGCTGCCAGTAGTGCGTACCTTTATTTCCCTGCCAGCTGGCTTTGCCCATGTGGATATGAAGAAATTTTTTATCTATACCTTCTTGGGTTCTTTGCCTTGGACAGCTTTGATTTTGGTTATCGGTATGATGCTGGGTGAAGGCTGGAAAGTTATGATGGAGGTAGGCCACGAAATCAGCTTGGCATTTGCTGTTATTCTGGTGGTAATCTGCTTGGTATTGTATTGGCAGTACAAAAAGAAAAAATCTGCAAAATAAAAATCGGGGATCATGGCAGGATGAAGTGCCGTGGTCCCCGTTTTTTATTTTATTTATCAAAAAATTCATTTTCTACGGCAATGCAAAGCATATGGTAGATTGGCAGATGCAGCTCCTGAATCTTGTAGGTTTCCATTTCTGGCGCAGCAATAACAATATCGCAGAGATTCTGCATACGGCAATGACGGTTGCCAATGAGACCAATGGTTTTGGTGCCTAAGGTTTTGGCCATCTGAATGGCATAGATTACATTAGCAGAATTGCCAGAGGTGCTAATGCCGATGAAAATATCCTCTGGGCGGGCCAAACCCAGCACCTGCTGAGCCATAGCCAGATCTGGAGCCTGATCATTGGCAAATGCACTGTTCAGAGCCACAGCATTCATTAGAGAAATAGCAGGCAAAGGCATCTGGAGATTGTCCCGGAGGTAATCTGCCTCGTTAGGACAGACAGCCTGCATTTTGGCATATAATTCATCTGTAACAGGGCGTTTTTTGACAAAGCCCTTCATCAGCTCGCCTACAATATGCTCAGAATCAGAGGCACTGCCGCCGTTACCGCAGACAATCAGCTTGCCACCCTGACGATAGCTTTCTATAATAGCCTCTACAGCCTGAGTAAGGCTCTGACGGCATACACTGAGAGCAGGATAGCGCTCAATGAGATAATCAATCTTTGCACTGGTAGTATCCTTCATATGGATCATTCCTTTCTTGGGACAGATGGTATGATATATAATATTATTTTATTATTCGCTGACAATATTATACAAAAAATCCTTTAATGTAGCAATGAAAACAATTAACAGCCCATTTGAATCAATTGCAATTTGTTATGCCTTATGGTATAATGTAAAAAGTCAAAAAGTTGAATTTAACAGAAATGAGGATGAACATATGTCACAGAGAATGACTTTAAACGAAGTAATTAGTGAATACGGTGTCCCACAAATCAAATTGGATATACATGCCAAGGGCAGTGAGTGCAAAGAGCTGCGGAAGAAGCTGATGGATATTGTGAAGCTTAGCGGTGCTAAGGAGCAGGGATATTTGGATATTGACTGCAAGCTGTATATTGACGTGGACGATATTGATAGATATTTGTCCGGCGAGTTGGACACCTTGGGAGAGATTTATGCTTTCCCTGATGATATTAAGTCATATAGAGAGGAATAAGTAAATGAAGCTAAAGAAAATAGGTGTAATGCTGGTGGCGGCAGCCTTTGTAGTTTCGGCAGGAGCAGGTACTGCAGATGCAGCCAAAGGCGGCGGTAGGATTTCTGTGCCAAAGGTTTCTGCTCCGAAGGCATCAACCCCAAAGGCAGCTAAGCCAGAGACATCTACCAAGAAGGAAGGTCCTAATAACAAGGAGTATGCACCATCTAAGAAGGCTGACCAGTATAAGGAAAATGCTCCGGCAGCCAAATCTAATACTAATGCAGCAAGCAATGCAGCAGCTAACGCTCAGAAGAGTACCGGCTGGGGCAGTGCCATGAGAACTATGGGGATGCTGGCTGGTGGTATGCTGCTGGGCAGTATGCTAAGCCATCTCTTTGGTTTTGGCGGTGCAGGCCTTTTTGCAGATATTATGGGCTTGGTAATGAATTTGGTTATTATTGCTGCCATTATCTGCCTGTTGAATTTTGTTGTTCGTCGGTTTATTTTGGGCAGACTGAACAAAAGCAATCAGGCAAGAATGGAGTCACGGCCAAATAACTCTGTAAGAGATAGATATGTGGAGGAAAATCCAGTACAGGATATTAAGGCAGAGACTATTGAGGCTGAGCCAATTCAGGATATTAAGCCACCATCTGGCAGTAAGACTCAGATGACTGGCGCAGACCGGGATTACGAGGCTCACAGCACTGCTGAAAGATATCGTAATATGTAAAAGAAAAAGACTGTCACTGTGGTGATGATGAAGCAGGCCTGTTAGCATCAGGATTATCTGGTGCTAGCAAGTCTGGTTATCACAGCAGAGACAGTCTATTTTTGTGTTTATTTGGCTGCGGAAATTATTTTTTGCAGTTCTCGCACCTGATGGAGATGGGTTTCATAGTCCAGGTCATTGGCATCATACTGCATACGCTTTTTTAATTCATCAATTCGAGCTTGCAATTTTGCACGAACTTCGGGATTCAAGGCCATGTGGCACCTCCTTTACAAATCAGAATTTTCTTTTAAATACATTATCGCAAATTAGCTGATAGGTGGCAAATAATTTAACAAAAATCTCCCCATAGGCTTAGAGGCGAAATCTAACCTATGGGGAAATTGTGGTGTTATTGTGTATATATTATTTGTCACTCTATCTGCTTAAAAGCAGGAGGGGGTAAGGGAGTTAGTGGGGATTATTAATCAGTAAAGAGGGAGGTGGAGAGATAACGGTCACCAGTATCTGGCAGCAGGGCAACAATGGTCTTGCCCTTGTTCTCTGGACTCTGTGCCAGCTGAATAGCTGCGGTGAGAGCTGCACCAGAGGAAATACCTACCAGTACACCCTCGGCTCTAGCAAACTGACGACCATATTTGAAAGCATCCTCGTTATCAATAGGGAGAATCTCATCATAAATCTTGGTGTTCAGGGTTTCAGGTACGAAGCCTGCACCAATGCCCTGAATCTTGTGAGGGCCTGCAGTTCCCTTGCTGAGAACAGGGGAGGTGGCTGGTTCTACGGCAATAATCTTTATATCAGGGTTCTGGCTCTTGAGATATTCACCTACACCGCTAAGGGTTCCGCCAGTACCTACACCAGCAATAAAGAAATCAATTTTGCCATCGGCATCTTCCCAGATTTCAGGGCCGGTAGTAGCCTTGTGAACAGCTGGGTTAGCAGGGTTGGTAAACTGGGATGGAATGTAAGCATGAGGAATGGTGGCTGCCAGCTCCTCAGCCTTGGCAATAGCACCCTTCATGCCCTTGGCACCATCGGTGAGAACAATCTCTGCACCATAGGCCTTCAGCAGGTTGCGGCGCTCCACAGACATAGTCTCTGGCATGGTCAGGATAGCTCTGTAGCCTCTAGCAGCTGCAACGCTGGCCAAGCCAATACCGGTATTGCCACTGGTAGGTTCAATGATAACGGAATCCTTGGTAAGCTTGCCCTCGGCCTCAGCCTTTTCAATCATACCCTTGGCAATACGATCCTTGACACTGCCGGCTGGGTTGAAGTATTCCAGCTTTACCAGAATATCTGCCTGCAGATTATTGGCCTTGATGAAATTGTTGGCTTTCAGCAGTGGGGTATGACCGATAAGCTCTGTAACACTATTATATACCTTTGACATATGACGCATCTCCTTTATATTCATGTGAAATTCTTAAACATATATGATTGATATGCTTACATGATAATAGATAATTCATATTTTGTCAATAGGTAAAATATATTTTTTACAAAACATATTAATTCGCTATGATATATTGATTTTATATGAAAAATTTGTTATAGTATAGTTACGAGAGTATTTAGGAAAGGAAGTTGGAAAAATGCGTATTTCTGCCAAAGGGCGGTATGGACTGGCAGCTATGGTGCATTTGGCACTGAACTATAGCGGCGGCAACCCTATAACAATTATAAGTATTTCTGAGAAAATGGGGATTTCCAAGATTTATCTGGAGCAGGTTTTTGCTCTGCTAAAGCGGGGAGGGCTGGTATTATCTCTAAAGGGTTCTCAGGGTGGCTATCAGCTGGCTAGGGAGCCAAAGCTGATTACAGCCTATCATATTCTTTCTGCTATTGAAACCTCTATGATGGAGCCAGCAGATAAGACAGTGGCTGAGACTCAGCCTCAGCTGGAGGATGCTTTGCAGGAAATGGTATTTACTAATGTGGACAAGGCTATTCGGGATGCTCTTTCCAGCGTAACCTTGGCTGATATTATGCAAAATATCGAGACTAAAACCTCGGAGCAGCTAATGTATTTTATCTAAGGATATCAAAACAGCATTATTTAATAAAATACCCATCAGTTAGTTGTTAGATACTACTGATGGGTATTTTTATTGGTAGGTTTGAATGGGTAAACAATGTAAAAAAATACTGCCCTCACCAGGAGAGCAGTATTAGTGTGTATTAGATTGGGTTAATGTCTGGTATTAAGCGAAGATTGGCTCTACGGCAGCAGCCAGCTCATCTTTCTGAGCCTGTGCCTCGGCCAAATCCTTGCCCAGGGTGGTGAAGTATGCCTTAATCTTTGGTTCGGTGCCAGATGGGCGAATAATAACTGTAGCGCCGTTTTCCAGCTCATAGAGAAGTACATTAGCTGGTGGCAGGCCGGTTTCCTCAGATTTCTTGAAGTCAACAGCCTTGGCAATCTTGTGAGCACCAATAGCAGTAAGAGGCTCCTTGCGAAGCTGAGCCATAATGCCAGCCATTTTGTCCATGCCGCTAAGGCCTGGGAATTCAAAGCTGTCGGTTTTGTTGAAATAACGGCCATACTGGCTGTAGATTTCTTCCAGACGCTGCTTGATACTGGAGCCATTAGCTCTGTAGTAGGCAGCCATTTCGCAAATCAGCATGGAGGCGACAACAGCATCCTTGTCCCGGACATAGGAGCCTGCCAGATAGCCATAGCTTTCCTCAAAGCCAAAGATAAACCGATCTTCCTGATGGTTTTTCTCCAGGTTGAGAATCTGGTCCCCAATCCACTTGAAGCCGGTAAGAACACTGCGCAGCTCTACATTGTAATGCTTGGCAATGGCCTTGGCCAATGGGGTGGATACCAGAGACATAACAGCAACAGGATCCTTTGGCATGGTGCCCTTTTCAATACGGCCCGCGCAGATATAATCAAGAAGCAGGGCGCCCATTTCGTTACCAGTTACCAGCTCATAGGTGCCGTCAGGACACTTCATGGCAATACCTACCCGGTCTGCATCAGGATCTGTAGCCAGCATCAAATCTGCATCACATTCCTTGGCCAGCTTCAAGCCAGACTCCAGAGCAGCATAGATTTCTGGATTTGGATAGCTGCAGGTGGTGAAATAGCCATTTGGATATTCCTGCTCTGGTACAATGGTAATATCAGTAATACCAATATCCTTTAATACCTGAGTAACAGGCACCAGACCGGAGCCGTTAAGTGGGCTGTATACCAGCTTCAGACCAGAGGTAGCAGCCAGGCCTGGGCGTACCTGACAGGACTCAATAGCCTCATAGAAAGCCTTCTTGCAGTCATCCCCTACAAAGCGAATCAGGCCATCCTCAACGCCCTGGGCAAAGGAAATCTGCTGAGCACCATTGAGCACATCAATCTTCTGGATTTCGTTATATACCACATCGGCAGCCTGGTCAGGCATCTGGCAGCCATCTGGGCCGTAGGCCTTGTAGCCATTATATTTGGCTGGGTTGTGGGAGGCTGTTACCATAATACCTGCATTACAGTTGTAGTATCGGGTGGCAAAGGACAGAGCTGGTACAGGCATAGCAGCATCATAGATGCGTACTTTGATGCCATTGGCAGCCAATACACCAGCAGCGGTTTTGGAGAAAACATCGCTCTTAAGACGGGTGTCAAAGCTGATGGCTACAGTCTGAGTGCCACCCTGAGTTTTTACCCAGTTGGCCAAGCCCTGAGTAGCCTGAGCTACCACATAGATATTCATGCGGTTAGTACCAGCGCCGAGAACGCCTCTTAGTCCGGCAGTACCAAATTGCAGGGAAACAGCAAATCTATCCTTGATTTCCTCATCATTGCCCTGAATTTTTCTCAATTCAGGAGACAGGTCAGCATCCTGCAAATCCGTCGCCAGCCAGCGCTGATATTCTTCATTATACATATATATTCCTCCTCAGTTGTCAAAAGACAGATAATCATAATTAACCGTATACATATTAATTCGCACTAAATGCCAAAAATCCTGCCTGTAAATAAAAATACGGACAGGATTTTTAAAATTTTTATTGCATTTTGGAAAGATTGTCGAAACGGGTATATTCCTTTTTGAAATACAGCTTCACAGTATCTACCGGACCATTACGATGCTTGGCAATAATGACCTCGGTAATGTTTTGATTGGTTGTCTGAGGATCATAGTAATCCTCGCGATAAAGGAACATAACAATATCCGCATCCTGCTCCAGGGAGCCGGATTCTCTCAGGTCACTAAGCATTGGTTTTTTGACCTGACGGTTTTCTACGCTTCGGCTGAGCTGGGACAGGGCAATAATCGGTACATTCAGCTCTCTGGCCAAGGCCTTTAGGGAGCGGGAAATCTCTGCAATTTCAGCCTGCCGATTATCACCGCTGTTTTTGGTGTTGCTGCCCTGCATCAACTGCAGGTAGTCAATGATAATCAAATCCAGACCATGCTGAGATTTCAGTCGTCTGGCCTTGGAACGAAGCTCGTTAATCTGGATACCAGCAGTATCATCAATATAGATGGGTGCTTTGCCAATGATTTCACCCATGCCAATTAGGCGATTCCATTCCTCGTTGGTCAGCTCACCCACCCGGGCTTTCTGGGAGTCCAGACTGGCTTCGGAGCAAAGCATTCTCTGCATAAGCTGGTTTTTGGACATTTCCAAGGAAAAGAAGGCTACCGTCTTTTTGGCCCTGATAGCCACATTGGCGGCAATATTCAGAGTAAAGGCGGTTTTACCCATACTTGGGCGGGCAGCTACCAGAATCAAATCTGATGGCTGCAGGCCAGAGGTAAGATTGTCCAAATCCGTAAAATCTGTAGGAATACCGGTTAAGCCGCCATGAGCCTCATATACGGTATTAATCTTATCAATGGTGGAAAGTACAATATCTCCAATAGGGGTAAAATCGCTGGTATTCTGATGGCTGGCTGCCTCCATAATCCGCTTTTCGGATTTGTCCAAAATGGTAGGCACATCATCCTCTCCATCATAAACCATAGCTGTAATATCGCTGGCGGCATTTAGAAGATTGCGTAAATCAGCTTTTTCCCGCACGATTTTGGCATAGTAGGGCACGCTGGAGGCAGAAGGAACTGCGTTGGCCAGACCAGCAATAAAAGCAGGGCCGCCGGCCTTTTCCAGCATATTTTCCTTGGATAGCTGCTCTGACAGAGTAACAATATCCACAGGAATATTATCCCTAAAAAGCCCCTTCATGGTGTTAAAGATAATCCTATGGGCTTCCCGGTAGAAATCCTCTGTTTTCAGCATTTCTACAGCATCTGCTACAGCAGAGGCCTTGGACATCATGGAGCCAAGCACGGCCTGCTCGGCCTCAATATTATTAGGGGGAGCCAGCTTTATGAGATCATCCTGTGTGGGCATATTACTCCTCCTTTTCCATTAAAAGCTCTAAAGCCTCCTGGGCTGTATCAACAGGATAGATTTCCAGTCCCAGATGATGGGCGGGAATATCCTTGGCATTTTCCTGTGGGATAATCAGGCGGGAAATACCTGCCTGACGAGCGCCATAGGCCTTTTCAAAAACGCCGCCTACAGGCCTTACCTTGCCCTGGAGAGAAATTTCTCCGGTTATGGCTGTATCCTGACGGATGGCCTTGTCTGTAATAGCGGATATGATAGCTGCTAAAATCGCTGTACCTGCACTAGGGCCGTCAATATTGCCCCCGCCAATGACATTGATGTGCAAATCATAGTCATGTATATCCTGACCAGTTAATTTTCGCACCACAGAGGCTGCATTGAATACGGAATCCTTAGCCATAGAGCCGGCTGTTTCGTTAAAGCGAACGGTGCCCTTGCCCTTTTCATGGGCAGGGAAGGCGATGGCTTCAATTTCAATGACAGAGCCAAGGTAGCCTGCTACCCCCAGGCCAAAGACGTGGCCTACCTGGCATTTGTCAGAAGCCTTTTTGGTTACATAAGGGCTGAGACGGCTAACCTGTGCCACCTTGTAAATATCCTCCTTGGTAATTAATACCATAGGAAGATTGGTTTTCTGTTCCTCATTCTTGGAGGTGGTATTGTCCTTTGCCTCTGTTTCATCTGTCAGGTCTTGGACTGTATCCTGTTCATAACGCTCCAAGGCCAAGCTGTAGGCATCGGCCAGAATATTAATAGCTTTGCGGCCCTCAATGGTATATTCACTGATAAGGGCGGCTGCGCCATCGGCCAGCTGGGCATTGAGGCGCTGAACGGCATTATTGACAATGGTCTGAATATGCTCTGGTGTTAGAGGCTCAAAATAAATCTCAGCACACCGGGAGCGCAGGGCTGGATTGATGGAGGAGGCATCTCTGGTGGTGGCACCAATGAGCACGAAATCTGCCGGAGCACCTTCCTCAAAGAGCTTCCGAATATAAGCCGGCACCTTTTCATCCGTAGGATCATAGTAGGCGGATTCAAAGAAAGCCCGCTTGTCCTCCAATACCTTTAGCAGTTTGTTCTGCAGGGTAGTATCCATTTCACCAATTTCATCTATAAAGAGGATACCGCCGTGGGCATCTGTAACCAGTCCTGGTTTTGGCTCTGGTACACCAGTATCTGCCAAATCCCGCCGGGCACCCTGATAAATTGGATCATGGACGGAGCCTAGGAGAGGATTGGTCAAATCCCTTGGGTCCCAGCGCAGGGTGGTGCCATCGGTTTCCACAAAGGGAGCCTCTGGCCCAAAGGGGGAAAGCTTTCTCTTTTTGGCGGCCTCCAGCACCAATCTGGCGGCGGTGGTTTTGCCCACTCCCGGAGGGCCGTATAAAATCAAATGCTGAGGATAGGGGGAGCTAAGCTTGGCTAAAAGGGAAGCTACAGCCCGTTCCTGTCCCACAATATCCGTCAGAGTCTTAGGCCGCAGCAGCTCCATAACAGACTGAGTCAGGCTGATTTGGTCCATAGCCTCCAGTTTTTGGCGCTTTTGCTGTTCCATAGGAGTTTCGCCGGCTTTTTCCTCCTGCAATACCTGACGGCGGATATCCTGTACATAATCCTGATGGTTTTCCTCCAGACGGTCGGCTACTTTTTGCTCCAAATCAGCCTCCAGACTGCGGCGAGCCAAAATATCCGACATTTTTTCTGTCAGGGTATCCAATATAGCAGGTATTTCCTTTTCGGCTGGTGGTTTTGTTAGAGTAGGGTTCTCAAAAATAATCTTCTGTAAAGCAAGAACCCGCTCTCCCTTTTCAGGAGAGCGGACCAGATGCAGGGCATCCATTTTGCCTGCTTTGATGACTAATTTGTCTGAACCATAATAATCCACCAGCAATGTGAAAATCATATCAATTTTTCTATCCAGCTCATCCTTGGGAGCCATTTCAGCCAGGCTATCCTGGGGAGGCTGGAGCTGTTGATTATCCTTTTTCCCCTTGGCATTGTCCAAGCGGAAAAATCTGGTAAAGAAATTGTTCATTAGTTTGCTGTAACCTCAACCTTAATGGTAGTAGTAATCTCTGGGTGTACCTTGATAACGGCTTCGTAAAGACCAGGGCCGGTAACTTCGCCCTTAATGGAGATTTTGCGCTTGTCCATTTCAATATTGTGCTGCTTTTTCAGCATATCGGAAACATCCTTGCCAGTAACGGAGCCGAAGAGACGGCCATTGGCACCAACCTTTACCGGAATTTTTACGGTAATCTTGGTGAGCTGGGCAGCCATGAGCTTGGCCTCATCAGTGTCCTGAGCCTTTTTGCGGGCAGCAGAGCCAGCCTTGGCATTGGCCACATTCAGATTGGCAGCAGTAGCCTCCTGAGCGTATTTCTTTGGCAGCAGGAAGTTGCGGCCGTAGCCCTCGGAAACCTCTACGATATCACCTTTGTTACCAACTTTTTTAACGTCCTGTAGCAGTATTACTTTCATTTTTATCATTCTCCTCTATAAATAATTGAGTTGCTGTTATAACATCTTCGAATACGGTGTCAATATCACTATTGACTATCTGGGCACCAGCCACATTCTGATGACCGCCGCCACCAAATTGTTCCATGATTACCTGCACATTAATGGTGCCTGTGGATCTGGCACTAATGCCAATAACATCCGGGGTAAGCTGGAATACCACCATGCTTACTCGCACATCCTCTATTCGCAGCATGGAATCTGCTACCTGGGCGGCAATAACCTGAATATTAGGCAAAGGCTCCCGGCACATGGTAATAATCAAGCCCCCAGGCAGCATACGAGCCTGTGCTTTGGCCTGTGCCTTGGCCTGCTCCGTTTCAAAATCTGAACGGAACATCTGTCGAACAGATACTGGATCTGCACCACAGCGGCGGAGATAGGCTGCTGCATCAAAGGTACGGACACCGGTCTGCACGGCGAAATTCTTGGTATCTACCAAAATACCAGCATAAAGGGCTGTAGCCTCCATGCGAGGCAGGGTTAAATCATCACTAAAATAGATAAGCAGCTCTGTAACCAACTCACTGGTGGAGCTGGTGGCTGGCTCACTATAGGTAAGCCGGGCATTCTTAATAAAATTGGAGCTGCGGCGATGATGGTCAATAACCACCACGTCCTTGATACGCTCCAAAAGCTCCGGGGAGGCTGTCAGATGGGGGATATGGGTATCCACCACAAAGAGCACGGGCCGTTCCGCCGTAATATTGATAAGCTTGTTGGCGGGCAGGAATAATTCGCTGTAGCCTTCCTTGGCTTTGAGAGTCTCGGTAAATTTGCTAATGCCTGTATTAAATTCACTAAGAATAATATGGACAGGCTTTTTCAGATATTTTGCCATGCGGGAAACGCCAATGGCTGCCCCCAGGGAATCAAAGTCCTCATTCTGGTGTCCCATAATAAATACTTCATCAGCTTCCTGAATCAGTTCATAGATGGAATTGGAAATGATTCTGGCTTTGACTCTGGTGTATTTTTCTACAGCGTTGGTTTTGCCACCATAAAATTCGGTTTTGCCCCGTTTCAGCACGGCTACCTGGTCACCGCCACGGCTGAGAGCCATTTCCAGCATGGAGTAGGCCTTGCCACCAAGCTGATTCAGGTTTTGACGGTCAGCTACGGCTACACCGATACTGAGGGTTACGGAAAGATGTCGTACAGGGTTCTGTAGATTTCGCACCTTGTCCAGAATGTCAAACTTTTCTTCCATTGCTGTATCCAGATTGCGTTTTTCCATAACGGCTACATACAAATCCTCGGATACCTTGCGAAGGAAGCCCTCCAGATGGTTCATCCAATCTGTAATGGCCTTGTTGGTTTCGAAAATCAGGCTGTTCTGCTCCGTATCATTCAAGCCCTGCAGTACATCATTAAAATTATCAATCTGAATATACATCAAGGTAGTTCTGGAATCAGCATGAATGCCTTTGAGAATTTCCAGAGCGGAATTATCCTGAATGTACAGGGCCAGCATACCACAAGGATTTTCCTTGGTGGAAACAGGCCTATGGATAACCTGATAGTGAATGTTTTCATGGACAAAAACAGTTTTGCCATTGCGGCCCCACAAAGGCTCCAAATCCAGCTCTGGCCAGAAATCCGACATGGAAATATTATAGGTAGGCTCTATGTTGATATGCTTCTCCAGCTCCTTGTTGAACCACTGGATACGGCCCTCTTTATCCACCAGAATAATCACCTGGGGCAGTTTTTCTAAAGCATAATTGGCGGCGGAGTTTACATTACTAATGACCGTATGACAGTAGTGCTCAAACTCCTCGCTGCGGCAAAGACAGCGCTCCCGGCCAAAAAACAGCAGACAGAGCCACACCAGCCCAGCTCCTAGGCCAATAAATAAATTGTAATAAGTTAGTATACCTGTAAGAATAAGTGCCGCAAACAGGATAAAGCAGATATCCAGCCAGGCATTTAGATTACGTGGCATAATATTACCTCTTGGTTTCTTCCTAAATAATTATTAGCGGGAAAATCTCCGGCGATAGTCCAACAGAATGTCAAAAAGTCCGAAGATGGACACAAGCTGAGAAATAGTACCGTTAACGAAAACAAAGACGATGATAATCCAGAATATCCAGCGGCTGAGACGGTTTCTGGTAAGCTTGCTAAGCACCGCAGTGCCTTGAATAAAGCCTGCCAAGGTGCATAATACATAAGCATTCAGAGAAGCCTGCTGGAGAAGCTCAATCTCTCGGGTGCTGCCCCAATAAAGGCCTACCAAGGCAAAACCAAAGATATAAAGCAGAGCCTTGGGGAGATGCCAATCATCCAAATCAGGCAGTGTGGTTACACTGTGTCCTAGACGGCGCAGTACCTTGCCCCCTACAGCAAAATTCAGCCAGGCTGTCAGCATACCGCTAAGGAGCAGAACCACTGGCAACAGCAGGGTAATGTAGTCCATAGACTTCATAAATTCATCCTTGGTGCGCTGCAGTTCATCAGGATTCATGCCTACAGCCTCATAAAGCTGGAAGGCCGCACCGGCAGATTCCTTCATGGCACTAATCTGTTCGGACATAGCCAGTGGATTGATACCAGTTAAGGCTAGAGTCAGGGCAGCGGTAAGAAAAACACCGGCCAAGGAGGCCACCAAGCCATAGAGCAAGATACGGGATGCCGTCAAGCCTTGACGGAAGCCGTAGCCTAGAGCCAGACTGGTGGGGCCAAAGGCGGCTGCCATATGTACCGCACTTACAGGAGAGATACAGGCAGACATAATAACGCTGGCTGCGGCAATGCTTAACAGGCCATATTTCATGCCATGACGGACAATCAGCACAATTATGGGTAAGGGCCACAGCATGGTGGCTGCAATGCCAATAACAGGCATATATACCGCAATTAATGCCATAATAACCGTAATTGCCACCAAAAGACCACTTTCTGTGGTTGATTTGACGGTAAAGCTACGCATAAAAAATTTACTCCTTTATATTGTTTAATAACACATTATATCACTTTTCAACAAATCTGACCAGTGTACACCCTTTTGCCTAGGGGATATGTTTTGTCTAGGCTTCCTCATGGACTGAGTGATTGTATACGGTGCGAATAGGGAAAGGAATTTCAATGCCCTCCTGACGATAACGCTTGGTGAGAGCCTTGATAAATTCATGCTTTAGCTTGAACTGATCCGCAAATTTGCTGCAATGGAGCACCACATTGAAATCAATACTGCTTTCATTAAAGGTGTGAAAATATACCCCTGGTTTTTTGGTAATAGTATTGTCAATTTTTTGCGTAATCTCCCAAGCTACCTCCAAGGTAACCTGCTCCACAAAATCCAAATCACTGTCATAGGCAACGCCGCAGGGAACCTTGATGGTCATATCCGGCTCTGGCATACAGTAATTGGTAATAATGGCGCTGGAGATTTTTTGATTTGGCACGACTACAGCGTTGCCAGAGGTGGCAATAATGGTGGTAAAACGCCAGGTAATATCAGCAACCCGTCCTTCCTCTCCCGTGCTGAGACGGACATAATCATCAATGCTTAGCTGCTTGGACATCAGCAGGTAGATACCGGCACAGATATTGGCCAGGGTTTCCTGCAAACCAAGGGCGATGGCCATACCACCAATACCCATAGCAGTTAGCAATGGGGCAATGGAAATTCCCATGGAGCTGAGAATCAGCAAAATACCCATAGCGTAGATTACTACATTAATAATATTTGGCAACAGACTGGTTTGAGGAATATTTTTGTTTCGCTGGGCACAAAGCTCAATAAAGCCAGTGGCGGCTCTAGCCATAACCTGAAACAGGGTAAAGCTTAGCCAAGCGGAAAGTATGTAGGAAAACAAATTGGCGGCAGCCCAATTAATATTGGTGGAATTAATCAGCCAATAAAGAGTCATACCTACAATCCAGGCTCGAGGCAGGCCTCGGGCGGATTTCAAAATAATATAGCGAATGGAAATCTCATCTTCATCAAAATGTCTTTCCAGCCAGTTGGCAATCAGGCTGTTAATAAATTGGCCGATACACAGGGCAGCCAAAAAGATACAGCCGGGAATAAAAAGCATATCCCAGATTTCTTCCGGGGTAATATTTTTCATGGTGTTGACAAATTCGTAAATATTAAAGGATTCGTTCATACATTTATCGCCTCCTATAGCAATAATTTTACATTGAATTACTCATACTATGTTTGCTATATTATACCCTTTATATTATGGAAAGTAAATGTTAGCAGGTGCTAGCCTATGTACTTTCCCCTGTTCAGATAGTATTTTTCCATATTTTAGTATTGAATTTTGTTAAAAGTTGTGATATGCTAACGCGTGGCAGTTGAGAGCTAGCTGTCTGCTTGTTACAAGGAGAGGATAATTATGAAAATTTTGCGTACAGTTGCCCAGATTACAGAGTTTGCCAAGGCTGCCCAGCAGGCAGGCAAGGTTATTGGCTTGGTGCCTACCATGGGTGCCCTCCATGAAGGTCATCTTACTCTGATGCGCACCGCCAAGGCTAAATGCGATGTGGTGATTGCCTCTGTATTTGTAAACCCTGTACAGTTTGGCCCTAATGAGGACTACGATGCATACCCTCGCCGTTTTGAGGAGGATTGCCGCAAGCTGGAGTCCGTAGGTGTGGATGCTGTATTCCATCCAGAGCCTGCTGAAATGTATCCAGAGGGCTATGGCACCTATGTTAATGTAGAATCTGCCTTTACTGGCAAGCTTTGCGGTGGCCAGCGTCCAGGTCATTTCCGTGGTGTAGCCACTGTAGTTACCAAGCTGATGAATCTCAGTCGTGCTCAGGAGGCCTTTTTCGGTCAGAAGGATGCTCAGCAGGTACTGGTTATCAAGCGCTTTGTGAAGGATTTGAACATTCAGGTAAATGTTAATATGGTACCTATTGTTCGTGAGGAATCCGGTCTGGCTAGAAGCTCCCGCAATGCTTATTTGTCCCCAGAGGAAAAGCAGGCAGCCCTGGTATTGTCCAGAAGCTTGAAAAAGGCTGAGGAGGCCTACAAGGCTGGGGAAACATCTGTGGAGGCCTTGAAGAATATTGTTCGCAATGAGATTGCTACAGAGCCTATGGCTGTAATTGATTATGTAGAGCTATACAGCTTTGATGAATTAAAGGAAATTTCTCAGGTTAAGGGTGAAAGCCTGCTGGCTATTGCTGTTAAAATCGGCAAAACCCGCCTGATTGACAATATTATTATCGGTTGCTAAAGGCTGTTCAGCTTTGTTCAGCTGTCCTGCATTCAGAAAGGAAAAAACAATGATACTGAATCTGCTAAAGTCCAAAATTCACTGCGCCACTGTTACGGAAGCCAATTTGAAGTACATGGGCAGCATTACTATTGATGAAGCCCTGATGGAGGCTGCCCACATCCTGCCTAATGAGCGGGTGCAGGTAGTGAACAATAACAATGGTGCCCGGCTGGAAACCTATGTTATTCCTGGCCCTCGTAATTCCGGCGTTATCTGCCTCAACGGCTCTGCTGCCCGCATGGTACAGCCAGAGGATATAGTTATCATCATGGCCTATGCCTTCTTTGATGAAAAGGAAGCTGCTGCCTACAAGCCAACTGTAGTTATGGTAGATGAAAAGAATGCTGTGAAGGAAATCCGTTCCATTGAATATCACGGCCAGGTAGATTAAAAACAAATAAATGAGAAGCTGTCTGCGAAATATATGCAGGCAGCTTTTTTAATTAAATTCTAATAAAAACTAGGAAAAATGTCTTGATTTTACTTTAAAATAATTGTATGATAATAATCGTTATTCATAGGAAGATAAAAGATAAGGAGGCTGGCTGTACATGGCATGGGATAATTTCATGATAAGAAATAAGTTTAAAATTGTAGCAGGTATATTTGTCCTAGCAATGGTTATTTATGGTCTGGTCATGCATGATATTTGGCAGGAAATCCAGTCTGAAAAGCATAATCTGACTATTTTGAATGCACAAAATAGGGCTATTTCTATAGAAAGAGATATTGAAGAAGTCTATGGCGTAGTTTCGACTTTGGAGATAGTCTTGGCTGATGGGAATAATTGGCAGGTTATGGATTTTGACAGTACTGCCAGACGACTGATGAAGCATTATTCCTATATTGACAGCTTGCAGCTGGCACCTCAGGGCAAGGTAACAAATATCTATCCTCTGCAAGGTAATGAAGCTGGATTAATTGATTTATTAAAAGATGAAAAACGGGGGCCTATATCCAGATATGCCAAGGATACTGGCAAAACTGTTATTCAAGGCCCTTTTGATTTAGTACAGGGAGGCAAGGGTATAGCTCTGCGATATCCAGTGTATAAAACTGATGAGTCAGGTCAAAAGGTATTTTGGGGCTTTACTATAGCCATTATCAAGGTGCCGGAGGTTTTTTGCTCTACAATAGAAACTCTTGATAGCTTTGATTACGCTTATACGCTATATTCCTTTGATTCTCTAACCCAACAGTGGCAGTTGGTATTGGATTCTGGTCAGGAGTTGGTAGATCCGGAAATCTTGGAGTTTCAGGTTTTGGATACCCAATGGAAGTTGGCCATTATGCCGGCTGATGGCTGGTGTAACTATAGAGAGATACTACCTCACGGAGTTTTTGGCTTCTTTTTAGTTTTGTTATTTACCGCTATGAGCTATATGCTTCTGCGTTTGGCAGAAGCCAAGAGGCTGTTTTCTCAAATGTTTGGAGCATCTGGTGCAGGAGGGCAGCAGCTTTGGTCTGTGCTATATTGATGTAAATCACTTTAAGGCTGTCAATGATAGATTCGGCCATAATGTGGGGGATGTTCTCCTCAAGACGGTTGCCAAAAGAATACAGGAAAACACTAACTACCCAGCCTATAGAATCGGCGGGGACGAATTTGTAATTCTGGTAGATGAAGATATTGAGGAAGCACGATATCAGCAATTCAAGGAGAATATCGACCAGGCTTTTGCCAAGCGGGTACGGTGTTTGGATAAAAAACTGCACATTACTGTAAGTCTGGGCTTTGCCCGGTATCCAGAGGATGGTCAGGATGTGCAGCAGGTAATTGCTTTGGCGGATCAGCGTATGTATGCAGATAAGGAAATAAAGCACCAAAATGTGAAGGTGTAAAAGGTTTGTAAACTCCTTGAAAAATTTTGATGACAGTGCTAAAATTTTTTCCAAGGAGTTTACTTATTCAGCTAATTATATATTGAGGGAGAGTACAATGGAGCTAGTTTATACCAATGACAAATGTATTGGCTGCAATAAATGCATTAGAGCCTGCTATTGCGAAGGTGCCTGTATAGCTGTTGAGCAGGACGGAATCCAAAGTATACATGTAGACCATGCAAAGTGTATTGGATGCGGTGCTTGTATTGATGCCTGTGAGCATAATGCCAGAGCATTTTATGATGATACAGAGAGATTTTTTGCCGATTTGCAAAGAGGAGAATCTATTTCCCTGTTGGTTGCTCCTGCTTTTAGGGCGAATTATATGGACGAATATGAAAAAGTCTTAGGTGGGTTGAAGAGACTGGGTGTCAACAGGATAATCAATGTTTCCTTTGGTGCGGATATTACCACTTGGGGGTATTTGAACTATATTCATAAGCACAACTTTCAGGGAGGAATTTCGCAGCCCTGCCCGGCAGGCATTGGGTAAATAGAGCCAAGGCCAT
>OQVQ01000409.1_pt1 | contig 20628 bp, 14 predicted proteins | sample 1691491 | NCBI WGS metagenome assembly OQVQ01 (sample SAMN03418252, study PRJEB22391) | human gut metagenome | biome: human-gut; feature: organic feature; material: feces | host: Homo sapiens | place: Tanzania | collected 2013-01
AATTCTTGCAGTAACGGTTTCCATATAGTTTTATCTTTTTTTTCCCGTCACTAAACTGTGTCGTTTTTCTAACTTCTTTCATACCTCTTAATCTTCCATAGAAGCGATAAAACTTTCTATGTTGTCCATGTGAACAACTCCCGCATCATGTCCGCTTTTAGCTTCATTCATTGCTGATAAAGTGGTGTCGTTCGGAGTATTATCCAAATCTATGCTTGTGTCTGCATTATTGACAGCAACAATGCGGACTCCTTTCATAAGTGAGAGGACTTTCTTTAAGTTCTCTAATAATGTAGGACTATCTATCTGTAATGTTAACTGTGCCATATTTTGTTGTTTAGTTGTTTAGTTGTTTAGTTGTTTGTAATTTACTATTAACAAAATCACTAAACAACTAAACAACAAAACTATTTATTGATATTTTACGACCAACTGCGGAGAGTCGGCAAGAGACATCTACTTTGTCATAGCGAGACGGAGACCGATGTCGGCATTATTGAAGTCGCCTGAGACGCCTTTGCGGGCGGTATAGCGGCAATCACTGCGGCCGGAGTTCCATCCACCACCGCGGATGACGAAGGTGTTGGTGCTGTCTGGCGCTACGCAAGGGTCGGTCTGTGCCTCTGCAGGATATGTGGCATGGGCATCCTGACACCATTCCCACACGTTTCCGCTGAAGTCATGGAAACCAAGTTCGTTCTTGTCCATTGACCCAACTGGATGCAAGGTGAGGTCGGAATTGCTCTTATACCATGCTATACGCTCCACGTAGATGGAACCACTATACTGCAAGGTGTGAGACTTTGCACCGCCACGAGCGGCATATTCCCACTCTGCCTCGGTAGGAAGACGGAACTGCTTGCCAGTGAGCTCGCAGAGCTTCTTGACAAACTTCTGGCAATCCTCCCAACTGACATTGACCACTGGCAGATTTTTCCCCTCCTTGATGGAAGAAGGATTACTGCCCATGACAGCCTCCCAAAGTTCCTGTGTCACCTCGGTCTTGCCGATATAGTAGTCCTTTGTGATGGTCACTTGGTGCATAGGCTGTTCCTCATTAGGCGTGATGTCCTTCATCTCGCTTGTTGCGCCGATATTGAATTTACCGGCATTGACGAGAATAAGGTCGTAATCCACGCCCTTTGACGTCAGAGTCACTATGCCATTCTTATCTTCACTCACTTCAGTCTTGTCGGAATTGCAGGCTGTCATCATCATGGATGCCACGGCTGCGAGTAGGAATAATTTCTTCATATATTATTTTTTAGTTGCTTTTACGAGGTAAACGATGATGAGAATATACATTCCCAGAGACACTACCTGAGCCCAATCGCTGCCTGTCCAAGCCTCATTTACAGGATTATAGCCTGCGAAACGCAATACTGCAGATACCACTCCCATCAATGCGCCGCCGGCAATGAAGCCAGAAGCCAGGAGAGTACCCTTCTCGCCACGTGCTGCATTGACTGCGCTGTCGCTGCTGCGTGAGGTCACATACCAGTTGACTGCACCACCTACGATAAGAGGGAGGTTCAACTGCAATGGGATAAACATACCCAAAGCGAAGGCAAGGGCAGAGATACCGCAAGCATTCATCACGAGAGCGATGACGGCTCCGATGCCATAAAGCAACCAAGGAGCGCCCTGACCCATCATCAATGGCTCGATAACGGCAGCCATAGCGCGTGCCTGTGGTGCTGCCATCACGTCAGAGTTGTCTGGAGTAAAGCCGTAGGTCTTATTGAGAATCATGATCACACCAGCCGCTGTAGCTGCGCTGACGAGTATTCCGAGGAACTTGAAAGTCTGCTGCTTGGCAGGAGTGCTACCGAGCCAGTAGCCTATCTTGAGGTCGGTAACGAAGCTACCAGCACTTGAAAGGGCTGTACAAACGACGCCACCCATCACCAATGCTGCCACCATTCCTGAGGTGCCCTTCAGTCCTACTGTTGCCATGATGAGGGAAGCGAGGATAAGAGTCATCAGAGTCATGCCGGAAACAGGGTTTGAACCCACGATAGCAATGGCGTTAGCAGCCACTGTGGTGAAGAGGAATGCAATGACAAAGACGATAAGGAGTGCCACGATGGTGAAGAGGAGAGAGCCGTGCATCACGTCGAGATAGAAGAAGAGAGTGGTCACGAGGAAAGCGATGAGCAGTCCGAGACCTACAGTCTTCATAGAGATATCGCGCTGAGTGCGCTCTTCCTGTGTCATGTCAGCGCCGCATTCCTGTGCATTCTTGGCAGGAGCCACCTTGGAGATAAGGCTGAAACTGCTCATGATGACAGAGCGAGAGTTCCATACGCCGATGATACCAGCCATAGCGATGCCACCGATACCGATGCTCTTAGCATACTGGAAGAGTTCCTGAGGGCTGGCATTGGCTGCCAATGTGCTGCCGGAAATCTGGAGATCAGGCCATATCAAGGCGATGGCAGGCACCACAATCCACCATATCAGCACTGAGCCGGCACACATGATAGCGGCATATTTCAGTCCGACGATGTAGCCCATACCGAGCAGAGCGGCAGAGGTATTGATGCTGAAGAACAGTTTTGCCTTCTCAGCCACGGTGACACCGAGCGAACAGAAAGTAGAGGTGAAGTTCTCTGCCCATGCTCCGAAGGTAGCCACGAGGAAGTCGAAGATACCACCGATGATACTTGCAATGACGAGAGGCTTGGCTGAACCGCTTCCGCCCTCACCGCTCATGAGCACCTGAGTGGATGCTGTAGCTTCAGGGAAAGGATACTTTCCGTGCATATCCTTTACGAAATACTTGCGGAAAGGTATGAGGAAAAGGATGCCGATGATACCTCCGAGCAATGAAGAGAGGAACACTTCGAGGAATGTAACGGAGATGTCAGCGTCAGGAAACTTATTCTGAAGGATATAGAGAGCTGGGAGAGTGAAGATAGCTCCAGCCACTATCATGCCGGAACAGGCACCAATAGACTGGATGATAACATTCTCTCCGAGCGGGTCTTTGCGCTTTGTGGCGCCGGCAAGTCCCACAGCGATGATAGTGATAGGGATGGCAGCCTCGAATACCTGACCCACTTTAAGGCCGAGATACGCTGTTGCAGCGCTGAAGATGACAGCCATGAGAAGTCCGAGGCACAGTGACCATGCCGTCACTTCGCGTGGATTAGCCTTGGTTGGCATTACTGGTTCGTAGGTTTCTCCTGGTTTTAGTTCGCGGAATGCGTTTTCAGGAAGTTCTTGTTTTGTCTTTTCCATTTTATTAAATTGTAGTGTTTCGTGATTGCTGTAACTGAGTGGGGATAAAATATCAATAAATAAAAATATAGAAAAATATCGGACTGCGGTGTCTTTTTTTTGTTGTTTTTTTTTATTGATATTTTTTGTTTCGCTTGGGGCATCAGATGTAGCCTTCCAGGTCTTCCTCGTTCTCGATGCGTGAGAGGAGCTTTCTGACGCAGGCAGAGGAGTCTTCCTTCTTGCAGACGAGGAGGACATCATCTTTTTCTGCTACGATATATCCGTTGAGACCGGAGAGAACGGCGAATTTACCGTCAGGAAGAGCCACGACATTGTGCATGGAATCGTCAGCCAGAATGCGTGAACGGGTGTTGACCACCACGTTGTCAGTCTCATCTGTCGATAAGGCTTCGTAGATGCCATGCCATGTACCGATGTCTGCCCATCCGAAATCACACTGCATCACCGCCTTGTGCTCCATCTTTTCCAGTATCGCCATGTCGAGCGAGAGATTGAGAAGGCTGGAGAAATCATGATTGCCCTCGGCATTGAGGATGCGCTCCAGATGGTCTTTCAGTTTGTGGAAGCAAGCCATATAGATGCTGGTGTTCCACAGCCATTCTCCACTATCGATAAACATACGGGCAAACTCACGGTCGGGTTTCTCCGTAAATGACTTCACATGATAGAAATCATTCTCGCCATCACCTTTCTGTATGTATCCGTAGCCAGGCTCCGGACGCGATGGCGTGACGCCGATGGCCAGCACGCTGTTGTGCTCTCTGACGTAAGAAGCGCCTCGCTGCACCGCACACTTGAAGTTGTCTTCACGCAGTATGACCTGATCTGCCGGTATGATAATCACGCTCGTGCGCTCATTGTCTGCGCATCCAGGGGCTGATGTCTGCGCATTCATGCCCTCATTGCCTTGCGTTTCTTTGGCATAAATGCTTCGCAGAGCGAGCAGAGTGGCAGGAGCAGTGTTGCGGTTGATGGTTTCAAGGATGAGGTTAGATGGTGGAAGGTCAGGCAGTTGCTGTCTTGCGATGTCCTGAAAATCCTCCCTTGTGACGACGAAGATATTGTCTTCCGGCACTATTTTCGCCATCCTGTCGAAAGTCTGCTGGAGTAAGGTGCGACCTAAGCCGAAGAAGTCGATAAACTGTTTAGGCATATTCTGCCTGCTGACGGGCCACAGTCTTCTGCCCTTTCCTCCTGCTAATATTATTGCGTATGTCATTATTGCTGTTTTTATTAGTAGATATGGAGATGTTATGGTATCATCTTTGGATTTGGTCTATCCGTTGCAAAGATACAAAAAAAGAGGGAAGTATGGACAAAAGAAATGAAAAAGTTTGTTATTTTACTATTTTCTTCTACCTTTGCATAGTAAAATAGCGGTTTGGCAATACAGCCGGACTTTTGGAAAAGAAAAAGAAATGGCAAAAAAAGAGAAATATTACGTAGTGTGGGACGGGGCTTCCTGTGGCGTCTTTTCTTCTTGGGAAGCGTGCCAGGAGGCTGTGGAAGGCTATTCCAATGCCCGATATAAGTCATTCAAATCCATGGAGGAAGCGGAGGATGCCTATGAGATGGGCGCGGATGCTTATTACGAAATGGAGAAGGAACGGGCTACATCGGATGGCGATAAGGTTGCCTCTGGCGCTGGGCAGGCTTCTTCTGGCACTGGACAGACTACTAAGAAGGTCACCTCTGCGCCTTCTTCTGTGCCTTGTGAGGAGGCAAAAGCGCCGCAGTCGCTGCGCTGGGCTCGATGTAAAGGGGTGATAATGGACAGTATTGCCGTGGATGCTGCTTGCTCGGGAAACCCTGGCATGATGGAGTACAGGGGTGTATATCTTGGTAATGGCAGGGAGATATTCCATTTCGGTCCGATGTATGGCACTAACAATATTGGTGAGTTTCTTGCTTTGGTGCATGGACTTGCGCTCCTGAAGCAGAAAGGGCTCACTCAGATGCCTATCTATAGCGACTCCGTGAATGCTCAGTTGTGGGTGAGACAGCGTCATTGCAAGACGACATTGGTGCGCAATGAGAAGACTGCTGAGCTTTACCGTCTGATAGAGCGTGCCGAGAAATGGCTGCGAGAGAATAGCTATTGCAATCCTGTCATCAAATGGCCTACCGAGTCTTGGGGGGAGATACCTGCTGACTTTGGGAGGAAGTGATTGGTTTATTAAATGAAGAATGTTCTAAATGAAGAATGTAGAATGAAGAATGGCTGACGCCGTTGCGGTTTCTTCTTCTTTTAGTGAAAAGTGAAAAGTGAAAAGTGAAAAGTGAAAAATCGCGCTGACGCAATTATAAGGTAATAGGTAATAGGTAATAGGTAATAGGAGATTAGCTTAATTCGCTTGAGATTTTTCCATAGCGAGAAACCATGATTGGCAAGTGTATTCTCCTATTACCTGTTTTCTATTCCCTATTACCTTATCTCCCCCTCACAGGGGGATAAGAGGGGGTCTTCATTTAAGAAAAGAGCCTCCCTGATGCAATAATCAGGGAGGCTCTTTTTGGAGTTATGATATTGTTATGAATGTGTCAGGGATTATTCTGGACGCATTACGATTTCGAGGTGGTTACCACCGTCAACGATGCGCTTAATCATAGCAGCAACCTTAGCAGGAGTTACACCCTCGATGGTCTTCTTGTAGTTGGTGTAGATGTCGATGCCATACTCCTTCCAGTTGATGAGGGCACTCATCCAGAAGCCATTGTTCTTGAATGCGATGTCAGCAGACTTGAGCATGTTGTCTTTCACCTTCTTCACCTTGTCAGGATCCACGCTCTTGGCAGCGTCATCCACAATCTTCTTCATGCGCTCTGCAGCAGCATCAAGCTTGGAAGGCTCAGAGATAGGAGCCTGAGAAGAAAGCATAGCGTATGCCTTGTCAGCCATGAGGCTCATTGAGATGCTTGCGCCGCAGCTGTAAGCAGCAGACATTTCCTCACGAACCTGATTGAGCATTTCCATTGTAACCACTTCACCTGCAACCTCCATGATTACAGAGTTCTCGAGGTTGTTCTCGATAGGGCAATAGTAGATGTTGCCTACCTGAGGGCGTGGAGTCTCCATCTTACGTGTGAAAGCATTCTTCTTCTGACCCTTGAAGTAGGTGCGGGTGTCAATCTTAGCCACCTTGTCTGCCTTCTTGCCTGGGAGAGAAGCGATATACTGCTCGATGAGAGGTAAGAGAGTAGCCTCATCATAGTTACCTACGAAGAAGAAAGTGAAGTTTGCAGCGTTAGCAGTGCGCTCCTTGACCATCTGGAGACAACGGTCGTAAGACACCTTGTCGAGGTCAGCGAGTTCAAGAGGCTTGTTGCGGAGCTGGTGACAGTTGAGCTCAGCACGGAGAGTATCAGAGAATGCGCTCTCTGGCTTGAGTCCACGGTTAGGGAGAGCCTGCTTGAGAGAAGTCATGAGCTGACCGTAAGACTGCATATCCTTTCTCACGTCAGTGAACTGGAGATAGATGAGCTGGAGGAAGGTCTCCATATCCTTAGGAGTGGTAGAACCTGCGATAGAGGTCTTTGAACCGCTCATGGAGAAGCCTGTGCTGCAGTTCTTACCAGCAAGAGCCTTGTTGAGCTCATTCATGGTGAAGTTGCCAAGAGCACTGATACCGCAGAGGTTATTGACGAGCTTGATGTTGGCAAAGTCCTTTTCGCCATAGAGAGCTGTACCGCCGTCAGCAGTAGCTGTCATGCTAACCTCGTCAGCCTTGAAGTCAGTCTTCTTGAGGATTACTGTAGCACCGTTGCTGAGCTTGAGCTCCTTGAATCCGAGAGTCTTGTTTTCTGAGCGCTTTACGATCTTTCCCTTCTTAGGCATCTGAGTGATGAGTGGCTCATTCTTCACGTTGTCCTGCCAAGGTTCTACCTGTGCAGCGCGTGCAGCCTCGAAGGTCTTGCGGAGCTGCTCTGCTGTAGGAACGAAGCGTCCCTCCTTGTCCTGTGCAAATTCGAATACCACGAGGTTGGTGTCGCTTACGCTGATGATCTGCTTTACGAAATCATTTATCATGTCGAGAGTAACGCTCTTGTCGATCTGATTCCAGATAGCATACTCAGTTTCCATATCCACGAGAGGCTCGTTGGTGAGATAGTTGTCGCGGCAAGCATCACCGAAACGGTCGTTTTCACGCTTATCACGGTTAGCATATCCCTTCTCTACCCATGAGATGAAGTCGCTCTTAGCACGTCCAAACTCACCTGCAGTGAAGCCATGCTGGCGTACACGCATGAGTTCCTTAGTAGCATCAGCGAGTGCTTCGAGGTCTTTGCCCTCCTTTGGAGAAACGTCGAGGCTTACAGCTGCCTTGGTATTAGAGAGGAGATAGTCGCCGATGCTGGAGCTTGCGCTGAGGTATGTGCACTCAGGCTTCTGTGCGAGCTCTGCAAAGCGAGAAGCAATCATGCTTGCGAAGAGGCTGTTGACATAAGACTGGAAATAGTAAGCTGATGTATTCTTGAGCTCCATTGGGAATGGCTCGGTCTTCATGAATACAGAGATAGTGTTGTTATTGATTTCCTTATCTTTACCTACAGCGTAGATAGGCTCGTTGTTGTCAGCTACTGGTACCTTCTCCACTTGTGCAGCGTTAGGCTGGAGGACGATAGAAGAGAAGAGTTCCTTAATCTTCTGCTCAGTGCGATCTATATCGACATCACCTACTACGATGATAGCCTGGTTGTCAGGACGATACCATTTCTTGTAGTACTTGCGGAGATCGTCGTAAGGGAAGTTGTCAACCACCTCCATTTTGCCGATAGGCATACGCACGCCCCAGCGTGAATTAGGATAGAGAGTAGGAAGCATCTGCTCAAGGAGACGCATCTGACCGTTGTTTCTCATAGACCATTCTGCGTGGATGACGCCGCGCTCCTTGTCGATTTCCTTGTCCTGGAGCAGGAGTCCGTTACTCCAGTCCTTGAGGATAAGGAGACATGAGTCGAGCACCTGGATGTTGCCTGTAGGCACGTTGCAGACGCGATATACAGTCTGATCGACGCCAGTATAGGCGTTAAGGTCGCTACCGAACTGGATACCCTTCTCGCGGCACCAGTCGATTATACCTACTTTCTTGAAATTTTCAGATCCATTGAACGCCATGTGTTCGAGAAAGTGAGCGAGACCGCGCTGCTCTTCTTCTTCCTGAATAGAACCTACACGCTGAGCGATGTAGAAGTTTGCCATGTGTTCTGGCCATTCATTGTGACGAATGTAATAAGTAAGTCCGTTTGGAAGCTTGCCTTTACGGGTTGCAGGATCCATTGGAAGTTGTGGCATTGACTGCGCAAATGCCGATGTCGCCATTATTGCAAGGACGAACATCAGAAAATGTTTAATTTTCATCTGTAGTTTTTTATGGTTTTTTTATATTGTGTGCAAAATTACATATTTAAAACGATTTTTCCCGATATTTAGGGGATGAAAATAGGAAATAATAACGATTTTTATACGTTTTTTAGCGAAAAATCAAGATAGTACAAACTTTTTTTTGTTTTTTGCAAAAAAAGTATCGAAATATTTTGATTTACGTCAATGTTTTTGTAACTTTGCAAAAGTTTTCCGACATACCCAACTTGGTTTAACCCAAATAATACTACTGCAACACTGGTTTATAAATAAAGAGACCACTATAACTCACTACTACCTATATATACTGTTAACTCTTGTCGGTGAACGTGAATAAATACTCTGTTTGAAGAGTCAATAAAATAAAGCGCTGCGATCCATTTGGGTCGCAGCGCTTCATTTTTATAGGTTCTTCCGACTTTGGGAGTGATAATAATTATTACTGAAGCTTTCGCAAGTGGCTCACATGATACTAATCAGTAATAAAATATCAATGTTTGATGATGTTGTTTTGTGGTTTTGTTGTTTTGTGGTTTTGTTGAATGTATTATCATGACAAACAACTAAACAACCAGATAACAAAACGACTAAACAACAAAACTATTTTTTTCTATTTTTTCTTTATTTTTCTCTATTGATATTTTACACTTCCCCACGGCAGTGGGGACTGAGGGGCAGATTGTTGCTTGCGAAAGTTGAGTTACTTCACCACCTTCTTCTTGCCATTGGAAAGGATGACGCCCTTGGTATTGGCAGAGACGCGATTGCCAGCCACATTATAATATATGTCCTTTGTCGCGGTCTGGGCTGTCAGATTGCTGATGGCAGTGGCGATGGTGCCCTTGAGGGTGATGGAAAACACCACCTGCTTGCCTGATGGAGTGAAGGTGATAGTGCCTGCGGCAGCCATAGGGATGGCGTATGTCTTTACGATATAATTCTTGGAGTCGATTTTCTTGGGAAAGAGATACTTGTCAGCACCATATTTTATGCCGTTGATCTCTGAGATATAAGAGTCTCCATCCCCGTAATTATCATAGCCTTTTACTTCCATAGAGGTGATGGTCATACCGGCGGGAAGGCTGATACTGTATTGAGTATCAGCCGAATATTTGAGTCCATTCTCCTTTCCCTTATCGCAAGACTTGCTCTTGGTATTGGTGATGGTGACGGTATAGTCATCGTCGATGAAGGTCCAGTTGGACTTCACGCCGATAGACTGACTGGTGGTAGCATCGAGATTTATCTCCACTTCTGTAGCGGCTCCAGGATTAGGCTTCACTGTCTCTGCCTTCTTCAGCACAGGCCAGTACTCTTCATAGTTGGCATCGCCGTCCTTCAGCTCGTCCTTCATGATGTCCTCCACGAGACTGTTGGCATACATCTCAAGGTTGGTGTAGAATTTCTTCTCTGAGTCGATGGTGTAAGCCTTAGCGTCAGAAGGGTCGTTAGGGTTGAGTCCCCACTGTTTCTCCCATTCGTCAGGAATGCCGTCACCGTCTGTGTCGTAGCCTGCAGGATGCTGCGCTGTAGGGAATGTCTTCTCTGTATAGCCATTTACGTCAGCCACAACGTCGATGATACCCCACGTCTTGGTCACCGAACCCTTGTAAGTGGCAATGCCCTCGCGACACTCTTTCTCGTATCGCTCATCCACTTCGTCGCGGTGGAGTGATGCTCCGGCATAGTCGAGCACTCGCTCGTAAGCCTCATCAGCGGTGTGGGTGGTGATATTGCCTGTTGGGCATTCCTCGTCCATGCGGATTCTTACCCAGCGCACGCCGTCCTTCTCGATGCTTGGCACTGTGGCAGGATAGAACTTGTTCTTGTCCTTGCTGTAGTGGTCGCCATTCTGTGTGATGGTGCCATTATCGTATTCCACGCCGTTCCAGTCGCGGTTAGCGGTCTTTTCTCCGCTGCGCAACTCGGTGGTGTTGCCCTTGATATAGTAACGGCTGGTCATGTCATACACGTTGGAATTATTGGCAGAGTTGCCTCCATTAGCGACAGTGACGAGTGTGACGCGCTGTTTCTGGTCGTCATTTTTTGGTCCGTTCTTGTAATAATTGTTGACGATATTGATCTGTCCGCCACCAGGACCGCCGTAGCAGGTGCTCTGCGCATTGTACATGAGGCAGTTGCGGAAATCCACATTCTCCGCCTCAAAGCAGTTGCTCCATTTGTATTTGTCGTAGTCGTAGTTGGATGTATATCCGTTCCATTCGTATCTTGATCCGTTGAAGCGTGGACCACGGTTGTACAGATGTGCCAGGAGATTATGATGGAAACTGGCAAGCTTGCCACCCCAGATGCCTCCATAACCGTGCGCACCCTTATTATGACCTGAGTTTGTCAGGGCTTCTGCCACGGTACACCATTGCATAGTGAAGTTATTGTTATCATAGAAAGAAGCCACTTCGTCGATGCTCCATGAAAAAGAGCAGTGGTCGAAGATGATTCCTGTCTTGTGTCTCTGTGTGGAAGCGTCGGCACCGTCGTTGACATTCCTCTCCTGTCCGCGACGAATACGGATGAAGCGGATGATATTATTGTTACCTGGATTGACGGTATAGTAACGCAGTGTGACACCAGGAGCTGGTGCTGTCTGTCCGAGAATGGTAGTGTTGTCTCCGATGGTGATGTCGGAATTGAGCGCAATCACTCCGGCAACGTCGAAGACGACTATCTTCTTGCTGTTGCCTTTTACTGCTGCACGGAAAGAACCGTCACCACTGTCATCGAGATTAGTCACATGGATGATCTTGCCTCCGCGTCCGCCTGTGACGTAGCGTCCGTGGCCTTCAGCTCCCGGAAATGCAGGAACCTTCTCGCTCTGTCCCATAGCCGGAATGACAGCAAGAAGGAGCATGGCAAGAAGAGAGGTCAGTCTTGTCAGATTTTTCATTGATAAAATGTAGTTAGTTGAGTTGTTGGTGCAAAGGTAATGCTTTTCCATTTAATGACAAAATTACAATTATTAAAAAATGTAATAATCTCTTTTCTTGTTCCTTTTGCCGTTTTCCTTGTCCTTTATAGCGGGTAAATGTACCGAAAACGGTCTTGCAGTCTGCGTCTTTTGCGCAATTTAAAACATCACTAAACTACGATACAAACGCCACCAAACTGGAAAGCCATATATGCTTAATCTTAATTTAATGAATGCGTTCCTTATTATATATAGGATTAAGAGAAATATGTATAACACAAAAACTTTTCAGAAAAAAATACATTTTGTCGCTTAAAATGACGACAAAAGGTGGCTTTTGCTAAAATAAATTGCATTTTATTTTGCGCATTTAGGATAATTTCTTAACTTTGCAAACAAATTATGTACTGTAACATACTCATGATGAATGCGCGGAAACAAGGAATCTACTCATTTCACAGTATATAATAGCATAGAAATAAAAACAAAGTATTATAACCAAAAAATTGTACAATTATGAAATTTAAGAAAATGCTTCTCGCAGCAATGACCGCTATCATGGCCATTTCTGCTAATGCACAGGAGGCACAGGACAAGGTTGAGTACAACTACAACAGCCATTGGTTCCTCCAGTTGCAGGCTGGTGCGCAGCACACTCTCGGTGAGGCTAAGTTCTTTGACCTCGTTTCTCCTAATGCTCAGATTGCTCTCGGCTATCAGTTCAACCCTGTTTGGGCTGTTCGTCTCGGCGTTAACGCTTGGCAGAGCAAGGCAGGATGGAAAGAAGGTTCTGCTGAAGGTTTCGGTCTTCCTCACAAGAACTTCTCTTTCAACTATTTCGCTCCTGCTATTGACGTTAAGTTCAATATCATCAACGCTATCGCTGGATGGAATCCAGACCGCGTATTCACTATGAACCTCATCGCCGGTGGTGGCGTAAACGTAGCAAGCGGTCTCGGTGATGACGCTGAAGCTGACTATAAGGTTAAGCCTCTCGTATTGAGCCACTACTATGATGGCACTAAGGTACGCCCTGTAGGACGCTTCGGTCTCGACTTCGACTTCCAGGTTTCTAAGCGCGTAAGCCTTAACCTCGAGTGCATGGCTAACATCCTCTCTGACCACTACAATGGTAAGCACGCTGACAACGCTGACTGGTACTTCAATGCTCTCGCTGGCGTGAAGATCGCTCTCGGTGACACTTACACCAAGACTGTTATCCCAGCTCCTGCTCCAGAACCAGCTCCTGCTCCTGTTGTTGTAGAGAAGCCAGCTCCAAAGCCAGTTGTTGTAGAGAAGATTGAGCCTTATCGTTGCGACATCTTCTTCAAGATCAACAAGTTTATCCCTTCTGACTCTGAGCTCGCTAAGCTCGACGGTCTCTCTGAGTACCTCAACAAGTATCCTAACGCTAAGGTTGACATCTGCGGTTACGCTGACAAGGGCACTGGTACTGCTAAGTACAATGCTATGATTGCTGAGAAGCGTGCTAACAAGATTGCTTCTATCCTTGAGGAGAAGTACAATGTACCAAGTAGCCGTATCTCTATCAACTCTAAGGGTGACACCGTTCAGCCTTTCGCTGAGAACGATCAGAACCGCGTTACTATCTGTATCGCTGAGTAATACAAATCTTCTCGCTGTCGCAATGTGACAGCAATGAGATAAAAAGAAAGTGGAAAGCTCATCCGAGCTTTCCACTTTCTTTCGTTTTATCACAAAAAAAAGAACCTTCCCCACTCTCTCCCTGGAGTGGCTTTCTTTAGTTACGTTCTCCGGTTTGCGTTTCTCTCTTTCTCAATGGAGGTCTCACTATCCAGCCTCCCCCTCACAGGGGGATAAGAGGGGGTCTTCCCCATTCTTCATTCTTCATTCTTCATTCTTCATTTATTAAGAAAGCAGTCTCCGACTCATATACCGCACAGGATACCAAACAGCAATCCATCCTACGGCAATGACAGTGAAGAACACAATAGCGACATCGCCATAATGCACACTGACAGGGTAAGCATCCACGATGAAGCTACCACTACTACCACCAAGCTTTACGATACCAAACTGCTGCTGAAGCCAGCAAAGAAGCAGTCCAATCAGCACGCCAGCGACGGCACCGATAAATGCTATCATCCTGCCTTCAAACATGAAGATATTGGAAATCTGCCGGTCTGTAGCGCCAAGACAGCGCAATGTCTCCACGTCGTTGCTCTTGTCGATGATAAGCATAGAGAGGCTGCCGATGATGTTGAAGCAAGCCACCACGAGGATAAACGTGAGGAAGATATAAGCCATGAACTTCTCTATCTGCATAACGGAGAAGGTATCAGCCTGCTGCTCAAAGCGGTCGAGCACCTTAAACTTATCTCCTGCCACCTCGCGCATCCGCTCTTTCACGGCATTCAGGTCGCTTCCGGGCTTCAGACGTATCTCCAGACTGGTCAGTTCGCCATCGCAACCGAATATATTACGGGCAAAATGGTTGGAGGTAAGGATGTAATTCTTGTCATATTTCGACTGGTTGACGCAGAATACAACGCCTGGAGAGAGCAGCGAATCAGCCACAAAGCCATCCATAGGATTGCTCAAATCCAGTTGACCTTCACGTCGGGGAGCGTAGATATTAAGGTAACCATCCCAACTTGCGCCCACGCCAAGAGCCTGAGTGAGACGTATTCCCATCACGCCATATTGCAGGTCAGCGGCTGAAAGCTCGAAGCTGCCAGAGCCGAAGAGAATATCATTGATACGTGTCAGTTCGGAGAAATTATCATCCACGCCCTTTATCACCACCATAGCCTGATGGTCTCCATAGACGGCGAGAGCCTGATCCTCGACACTTTCCGTAGCCACTGCCACTTCAGGCATCTGCTTTATCGTCACCAGAGCAGGGTCGTCAGCAGGAGCATACTTGCCATTAGCTGGCACCACAGCTATCTGAGGGTCAAACTGAGTGAAGAATCCTGCCACCATATCGTGAAATCCATTGAACACACTGAGCACCACCACCAGAGCCATCGTTGCCACCATGACACCGATTACGGAGATGAATGATATGATATTGATCACGTTAGTGCTCTTTTTGGAGAACAGATAACGGCGAGCGAAAAGGAAACCTATGTTCATTGCCACTTATCTTACTTCTTCAGCAGTCCGTCAATCTTCTCCAGATAGTCCAAGGAATCATCGAGGAAGAAGCGGAGCTCTGGGATAATACGGAGCTGATTACGAACGCGAGTGCCGAGCTCATAGCGCACGGACTTCTCATTGCCACGGATATTCTCCAGCAATTCTTCGCCCTTATCTGAAGGAAATACGCTCAGATAAGCGGTGCAGATGCTGAGGTCTGGGGAAATCTTCACACGGGTCACACTGACCAGCACACCGCGCATCATGCGGGTCTGGCTCTGGAATATATCTGCCAATTCCTTCTGAAGGAGGCGGGATATGCGGGCTTGTCTTGTTTCTTGCATATATTATTATTTAATCGTTACGGCTACAAAATTACAAAGAAAATACCAACAATCCCAATTTTATAACTTATTTTCTCTTAATTTGCTTTGGTAAAAAGAAAAAATGTCATTACTTTTGCAGACAAATAACTAAAATACCGAGTCATCGGATACAACCATCAAGAAACACAATGATCAATAACCAACTGCTTCACCCTGAGAGTATAGTCATCATCGGCGGGTCTAACAATAAGCATAAGCCTGGCGGTGCTATAGTGAGAAACATCCTGCAAGGAGGATATAAGGGCGTTCTGCGCATCGTCAATCCTAAAGAAGACGAAGTGCAAGGCATCAAGGCGTTCAATGATTGCAAAGTCTTGCCGCCTACAGACCTCGCCATCCTCGTTGTGGCTGCGAAATATTGCCCTGAATACGTGGAATATCTCGCCAGCGAAAAGGGAGTCAAAGCCTTCATCATCATATCTGCCGGATTCGGTGAGGAGACCAAGAAAGGCGCAGAAATGGAAAACCAGATACTGGCGTCTTGTGAGAAATATGGGTGCGCACTCATCGGTCCTAACTGTATCGGACTGATGAATTCATGGTATCACGGAGTCTTCACCAAGCCTATACCTCAGTTGCGCACCAACGGCGTCGATTTCATCTCCAGCTCTGGAGCCACAGCCGTCTTCATCCTTGAGTCGGCTGTGAGCAAAGGTCTGCCGTTCAATTCCGTATGGAGCGTAGGAAATGCTAAGCAGATAAATGTGGAAGAGGTGCTGCAATACATGGACGAGACCTTCGACCCTGAACGCGATTCCCATATCAAACTGCTCTATATCGAGAATGTCTCCGACCCTGACAAGCTCCTTTTCCATGCCAGTTCGCTCATACGAAAGGGTTGCCGCATCGCAGCCATCAAGTCAGGTAGCTCCGAAAGCGGTTCGAGAGCGGCAAGCAGTCATACAGGTGCCATAGCAAGCAGCGACTCCGCTGTGGAAGCTCTGCTCAGAAAAGCGGGCATAGTGCGTTGCTTCTCTCGTGAGGAACTCACCACAGTGGGCTGTATATTCACCCTGCCGAAGTTCTCTGGAAAGAATTTTGCCATCGTCACCCACGCTGGAGGCCCGGGCGTCATGCTCACCGATGCTCTCGCCAAGGGCGGACTGCAGGTGCCTAAGCTTGAAGGTCCTCTGGTGGAAGAACTGAAAGCGCAGCTTTTCCCTGGTGCCGCCGTATCCAATCCTATCGATATCCTCGCCACTGGCACGCCTGAGCATCTCGGCATTGCCATAGACTATTGCGAGAAGAAATTTGATAATATCGACGCTATCTTCGTCATATTCGGTAGTCCTGGTCTCGTGCAACTATACGAAGCATACGACGTGCTACACAAGAAGATACTGGAATGCAAGAAGCCTATCTTCCCTATCCTGCCAAGTATGAACACTGCCGGACCGGAAGTGGCTGAGTTCCTTGCCAAGGGACACGTCAATTTTGCTGACGAAGTGACCGTGGCAAACTGTCTCGTCCGCGTCATGAATACTCCTAATCCAGCACCTTCGGAGCTCGAACTCTATGGTGTCGATGTGATAAAGATACGCGACATCATCAGTGGAATAAAGGAATCTGGCTATCTGCCACCACATCTCGTACGCGAGATATTCTCATGCGCCGGCATTCCTACTGTCCCTGAATGTGTCTCTGCCGACAAAGACACGCTCCTTGCCTTCGCTGAAAAGGTGGGTTATCCTGTCGTAGCAAAGGTTGTGGGACCTGTGCATAAGAGCGACGTAGGTGGCGTGTCGCTCAATATACGCACCAAGGAGCACCTCGATATGGAGATAGAGCGACTGATGCAGATCCCTGATGCCACCGCTGTCATGGTGCAGAAGATGATAAAAGGCACCGAACTATTCATCGGAGCTAAGTATGAGCCTCGCTTCGGTCACATCGTACTGTGCGGTCTTGGCGGCATATTCGTCGAAGTGCTCAAGGATGTCTCCAGCGGACTTGCTCCTCTCTCCGTCTCAGAAGCTGAGTCCATGATTCACAGTTTGCGTGGATATAAGATAATAAAAGGTACGCGAGGACAGAAAGGCATCAATGAGCATAAGTACATGGAAATCATCGTCCGCCTATCCACCATCCTCCGTTTTGCCACAGAGATAAAGGAGATGGACATCAATCCGCTCCTCGCCGACGCCGACAACGTCATCGCTGTCGATGCTCGCATCAGAGTGGAGAAATAAATAAATGAAGAATATTCTAAATGAAGAATGTAGAATGGAGAATGAAGAATGGCTTGCGCCGTTGCGTTCTTCATTCTCCATTCTTCATTCTTCATTCGGTAAGCCGCCACTGTGTCAGCCGCGTTACCGGCTGACGTTAGTTAGCAACCGCAAGCCATTCTTCATTTAGAAACAGCGACATTTTCAGGATAAAATCATGTCGCTGTGATATTTTTATTTTAAAAAATCATAAAAAAAACAAAAATCCCCCCCCCGTTTTAATAATCACAATAAATACCAGAAATAATTCATAAATTTGCAGATGCAATAATAGAAAGCAGGGAAAAAACAGGGGCTAAAAGTAACTCTAAAAATCCTTTACATATCAAGCGACCATCCATCATGCGCCACTCAATGGCGAACTATCGCTTCCTTTTTTTTTACCATGTTGTTGCACAAGAAGAAAAACTAAAAAGAAAAACTATAATATCATGAACAAGAAAAAACTAAGAAGCGAAGGCTGTAAGCCAGCTGCTCCGGCATCCATCTTCAGAAGATGGTTCCTCACATCTATCATTCTTTGTTTCACTATGTCTGCCAATGCACAGACTGGAGACATTTTGGGCAGCGGTGCTTTCCATGGTCTTAATGACCTCCCTGGCAAGACGTTACAGGATCTTTTAGACAATGCCACCAATGCGACGACCTTCAGTATGACCGACCCAAACAAAGTCTTCTTCCTCTACAACCTTGAGACAAAGCAATTCCTCAATTCAGGCAGTTATTGGGGAACCCATGTATCCCTCAAATATTATGGACTTCCGCTTTGGGTAGATAAAGTAAAGCTTGGTGGTACTACTTATGACGACCGCATCAACTTCGCCCAGAGACTCAAGACTGGACAGGGACCATATATCGCATGGGTTTTAAGAAAAAATAGCGCAGACGACGTGAATTCCGGTTGCTATACCGATGTCAAGACAGAAGAAGCCACTGGATGGTATTTCGAACCAACTAACGATGGCAAAAATTCATATAAAATATATACGAAACCAAAGGATGATAGTAATACTAAATACTATCTCCATGGCAATCCAGACCCTTACGCAGACAAAAGATGTGAAGCTGACAAAGATGAAAATAATCAATTGGTAAAAGACTATGGCACATGGCGAGTATTCTCCTTGGCACAGCTCCATGAGATACAGATGAACGACATGCAGAACATGACAGAGTCGCTCGAATTCTCCTTCATGCTTACCTGTCCTTCTTTCTCACGTGGAGATTTGAATATCCAGAATTGGACATCAACAGTTTGGACCGGAGGTGAAAGCAAAGTCAGATTTGGATTGGAACATCTTTATAACAAATCGCCTAAAATTACGACAAACACTGGTGGCTATATGACATATGATGTAGATGATGTAGCGAGTGTTGTAAACGGATACACCTTTCATGAAAATAACATTACGAACAGCAATGACTACCAGGTCCACCTCGGTAAATATTTCTGCGCAGATGCAAAGAACACAAGAGGACGATTATATCAAGATATCAAAGTCACAGTCTGTGGCACTTACGTCATAGAATGTAAAGCTTACTCCAACACAACGAAAGCGAAACTCTTCGCCGAAGTGGTGGACAAGGATGGAAATGTGATAGAGAATACACTGCATACCACTGTGCTATGGCAGACAAGTAATATGTCGTCACAGCAAAAGAAAGATCTACACATCGAAGAACAGAACATGGACTATGCCGGTCGTAACTTCTACAACTCTTCTCAATACACCAATAGCGTTCTCGTACTTGTCTCTGAAGAAAGCCTCAATAAAGGAGCTAAAATCAGATTCGGAATTCAGATTGGTGATGACCAAAACGACACTCAAATCGATGCTAATGCCAAGGAATGGACCGTATTCGATGACTTCGGCCTGCTATTTGCTGCAAAAGGTACAGAGACCGACCTCATCCTCGACGAGGACGCTCCTGACCTCAATTATCTCAAAGAATGTAGCAACACTTACCAAAATGCCATCCTCCACCTCAACAAGTCTTTCCAGACAGATAAGTGGACGTCTATAATTCTGCCTGTAAACCTCAACAGATTTCAGTTTACGAATGCATTTGGAGCCAATGCCAAACTGGCTGAACTCAAAACGGTTGTCGGTAAGGAAATACGCTTCGAGACAATAAAACTACAGGATATGAAAGATGAAGACGTTGCGCTCGTAGCCTACAAGCCTTACATTCTCTACTCTACTGAAGTAAACAAAAAGACACCTGCATATCAAGCTACTCTCACAGAGACAGAAGGTTCACATGAGGCACGTTATGTAAGAATCAAGGAAAACCATATCGGTATTCCTAATGTCACATTTGCAACTAAAAATAACGCAAACGACCTGTCACAGATGGACGAGAACTGGCTCACCAAAGCCTCTTACGATGATGCAAACAGCCAGCTGACCATCCACGGCACATTCGCCAGAACATTTGCCCCTAATTCCACACAGGACGAAACGACCTATGTCTGGAATTTCAATGACAAGAACTATAACAAGGATGATAAAGGCAAAATCATCGAAGGACGCCCAGATCTGATAGGATGCTACTTCCTCGACCAAGGCAAGATGTGGTACTCTGCCTCTCGTCCACGCGGTCTCCGTGGCTTCTCATGCTGGATAGCTCCAAAGAAACAAGGTACTGCAACACCGGCTAATGCCAAACTCTTCCTCGATGGCATCGACATGACTGGCACCACAGACATCGAAGATATCTTCGGAGGGGAAGAAGGCAAGAAAGTGGAGAAGTTCGCCAACGGTATCTACAACATCAACGGACAACTCGTCCGTGCCAACGGCGACTCCACAGAAGGTCTCCCTGAAGGTCTATACATAATCAACGGCAAAAAAACGCCTTGTAAAGCACTAATAATCTTAATACCTATAAATACCTATCCCGCCCAATGAAAAGCCAACAGTGGCTTTGAAAGGGTGGGAAATGGAAAACAATAGAGGAATAAAGAGTAAGGGAACATCATAACACTACATTTTAATACAAGACGAAAACATGAAAAATATGAATACAAGCAAAAAGATGTACAACACTCCCGAACTGGAGTTTCTCGCTAATGAGACCATGCTCATGGTAAACACATGGAACGTGGATAAGGTCGATGACGATCCGGATTGGGAAAAGAACCATCCAAACGATTGGGGCAACATCTTCTTTGATAAGGGTCAGGGCAACTACAATGGAGAATACGATCCATGGAATTCTGACAACTGGTAATACCCTCTCCATTCGTCATAAAACATCAATAAAAAAAATAGTTTTGTGGTTTTGTTGTTTTGTTGTTTAAGTTTGTCATGTTAAAACACTCAACAAAATCACTAAACAACAAAACCACTAAAC
>OQVQ01000414.1_pt1 | contig 20596 bp, 18 predicted proteins | sample 1691491 | NCBI WGS metagenome assembly OQVQ01 (sample SAMN03418252, study PRJEB22391) | human gut metagenome | biome: human-gut; feature: organic feature; material: feces | host: Homo sapiens | place: Tanzania | collected 2013-01
GGAGCTGGCTGATACAGCAGAGCTGGAGGCTGTGGCTGTAGAGGCTGGCAGTGCCAAATCCTTGGCCAAAATGGAGGTTAATCTGGCAGGCAATGAGTCCAAGGCCAATGTGTATGTGTTGTACTTTGGTCACGGTGCCAGCCAGCTGGATATGAATTATGTGTTGGTTCAGCAGGGACGAAATACAGAGGCTAATCTCCATGTTTACGGTGCTTTGCTGGGAGAGTCCAACAAAATTTTCCGTGGCACCTTGGATTTCCGTCATGGTTCCAAGGGTTCCAAGGGATATGAAAAGGAAGAAGTGGTGGTGCTTTCCTCCAAGGTGCGGAATCGCAGTGTGCCTCTGATGTTATCTGCTGAGGATGCAGTGGAGGGCCATCATGCGGTTTCCATTGGCAAGATTGATGAAAACAAGCTGTTTTATCTTATGAGCCGGGGCTTGGATATGCAGGAAGCCCGCCGTTTGGTGGTGGAGGCTGCCTTTAATCCTGTGCTGGATAGAATTGAGGACAAGGACTTGTATCGCCTCTACAGCCACAGCCTCCAGCTCTGCTGTATCAGCCAGCTCCACCTGAATACTGCTGGCTCCCTGAGCATCCACAGGCAGCAGCTGTACAGTGGTCAGCTTCAAAAAGCCACCCTTTTCCACCTTTACCTGCACCTGTCCCTCACCAGCCTGACGATAAACCACGGTCAGCTGACGGCTTTCTCCTGCTGGCACCACCAGCTCCTGCCGGCCATTATCTATAGCCAAAACAGCCTCATCTGCCTTGGCCTCATTTACTCCCAACCAGCGCCAGGTACGCATTGGGATTTCACTATAAATCTTTTCTGCCATTTTTTACCTCACGCTTTCTCAACCCATTGTGCCTTCCAGCTCAATGTTAATCAGGTTGTTCATTTCCACCGCATATTCCAAAGGCAGTTCCTTGGCAATAGGCTCTACAAAGCCACGGACAATCATGGCTCTAGCCTCCTCCTCGCTAATCCCCCGGCACATAAGGTAGAATACGGCTTCCTCGCTGATACGGCCAATGGTTGCCTCATGGCCGATATCCGCCTCATCCCCCTGAATATCCATAACCGGCAGGGTATCAGACCGGGACAAATCATCCAGCATCAGGGATTCGCAATTGACGGAGCATTTGGCGTGATGGGCATTAGGGGTAACCTTAACCGCACTTCTATAGGTAGCCTTGCCTCCCGCCTTGGAAATAGTACGGGTACTGATATTGGCAGAGGTATGAGGTGCTGCGTGAATCACGCTGGCACCAGTATCCAGATTCTGCCCCTTGGAAGCAAAGGTTACACCGGTAAATTCACAGCGGGCATTTTCTCCGTGGAGAATACTGCAAGGATAAAGCATGGACACATGGGAACCAAAGGAGCCGGACACCCATTCAATAATGCCATCCTTTTCCACCAAGGCTCGCTTGGTGTTGAGGTTCATCATATTCCTGGACCAGTTTTCAATGGTGGAATAACGCAGTCTGGCACCCTCCCCTACATACAGCTCTACACAGCCAGCATGAAGATTGGTTACATTGTATTTTGGTGCACTGCAGCCCTCAATAAAATGCAGGCTGGCATTTTTTTCCAGAATAATCAGGGTATGCTCAAACTGACCAGCCCCCGCCGCATTCAGGCGAAAATAGGACTGCAAAGGAATGTCCACATGAACTCCCTCTGGCACATAAACAAAGGAGCCGCCAGACCATACTGCTCCGTGGAGAGCCGCAAATTTGTGGTCTTTAGGTGGAACCAGCTTCATAAAATGTTCCTTTACCAGCTCCTCATGCTCCCGCAGGGCGGTTTCCATATCGGTATACACTACCCCCTGCTTGGTAAGATTTTCCTGAATACTGTGATATACCACCTCAGAATCATATTGGGCACCCACACCTGCCAGGGAAGTTTGCTCCGCCTCTGGAATACCCAAACGGTCAAAGGTGGATTTGATATCCTCCGGCACATCCTCCCATTTGCCAGCCATCTTGGTATTAGGCTGTACATAGGTAACAATCTCATCCATATTCAGCTCAGACAAATCCGGCCCCCAGGTAGGCAGGCCCATATGGTTATATACCTCCAAAGCCTGCAAGCGCCGTTCCAGCATCCACTGGGGATCATGCTTCCGGACAGATATATCCCGCACTACATCTTCAGTAAGACCTTTCTGGGATTTATAGGCAGAATTATCCTCATTGCGAATATCATAGAGGGTACGCTCTATATCATCAACAAAGGTTTTATTTTTGTTTTCCATAATTCCTACCTCAATTCTCTCCGGCTTCCTCAGCCAGTTCCCGACGGATAAAGCCAAAGCCCTCCTTGTCAATCTTCTGAATCAGCTCAGGGCCGCCTTCCTCCACAATCTTGCCATTCAGCAACACATGAACCTTGTCCACGGAAAGCTGCTCCAAAATACGGGTATTGTGGGTAATAATCAGGCAGGCATTGTTTTCATTGTGGAATTTCCGCACACCGCTGGACACAATCTGCACCGCATCCACATCCAAACCGGAATCAGTTTCGTCCAGCAAAGCCAGTTTTGGATTCAACAGCAAAAGCTGTAAAATCTCATTCCGCTTCTTCTCACCACCAGAAAAACCTACATTCATATAGCGCTGAGCATAGGCTGGATCTATCTGCAGTTCCTCCATAGCAGCCTTCAGCTCCTTGCGGAACTTCATAATCTTCACAGGGGCACCACTAACAGCCTGCTTGGAAGCTCTCAGCATATTCTCCACGGTAATACCAGGAATCTCCTCTGGATTCTGAAAGGAAAGAAAAATACCCTTGCGACAACGCTCAAAGGTTTTCAGCGCCTGCAAATCCTCTCCTTCAAACTTCATTTCACCCTCTACCACCTGATACTTGGGATGTCCCATAATCACATTCATCAAGGTGGATTTGCCGGAGCCATTAGGCCCCAAAATAACATGAATCTCACCAGGGGCAATCGCCAAATCCAACCCCTGCAAAATCTCGCCCTTATCCTCTCTGCCTGCTACGCCAGCATGCAGGTTCTTAATCTCCAAAAGCTTATTGCTCATCATACACACTCCTATATATCTAAATTCTGATTAAATTACTCGGAATTAACTATACCTATTATAAGAGTATGCCATACCAAAAGTCAATAATTCTGACTAAAAATAACGGAATTAATTTCCCCAAAATAAAAAAGCCCCGCGGTTTATCCCCGCGAGAGCTTTAATTGATATATTTAATTTAGGAATTAGCTTTCACAAATTCAGTGGCATATTCCCTGCACTGCTGCAGCCCGTCCTCGTCAGGCACGTCATTAATAATAACTCCATCCCCATAGACCTTGGCTCCATCGTCGCCACAGCGCTTCTTCCAATCTTCCATCCATTCCCCGCTGCCCCAGCCATAGGAACCAAATAAGCCTACTGGCACTCCCGCCAGCTTGGCCTCCAGCTCGGCAAACATAGGCTCAAACTCAGATTCCTCCAGCACCTCATTACCCATAGCAGGACAACCAAAAAGCACCCCGTCAAAATCCGCCAGCTTATCTACATTAAACTCATCCACAGACAGCAAATCCACTGCTGCCCCGGCCTCCTTGGCTCCCTCTGCCATAGCATTAGCCATAGCCTCTGTATTACCTGTACCGCTCCAATAAACAATTGCCAACTTCATCAATAAACCGCTCCTTTACTCTTACGCCGCCTTATGTATCATAGCCTGCAAACTAACACCATTCTCTAATCCCTGACAAGCCTGTCGAATACAATTGTCATAGCACTGAAACAATCGCCGTACAGCCTTTTCGTTGTCATAAACCTTCCAGAAGCCGCAATGACGGAATTTCTGCCCCTTGTATTTAATAAATCCTGCCACATCTCCCGGAGGATAACCTAAAAACAGGCCGATTTCATGAGGAAATTCTTCCCCTGCCTGCATCCGCTGGCGGAGAAATGCCAACAACTCCTCCAGTGAAGCTTGCTCCGGATAACCACACTCTTGCAGAATTTCTCTGGCTAAAGGCCTGCGCAAAAGGCGAGCCAATACAACGGGACGATAAATCAACAGCAGCACATGCTCCTTCTGTTGGCGCAGCTCCATTACCTTCAAGCCCTTACAGGCAAAGCACTGCTCATAGCTGTGAAAGAACTCCCCTAGCTCTTTCATGCTTTTACCCGGCAAGGCCACCATGCTGGCAGCTTTTAACCCTGCCAGAGTAGGGGCACAATGCTGAGCCAGCAAAAAATCTAATTTTTCCTTGCCCATAAGTTCCCTCCTTTGTAATTGAGATTTATTATCAACTCCATGTATACTATACTACAGTTGAGAATTATTTTCAACTACTTTTTGAGAACTTTTATCATTAGTATTTTTTAGGCTTTCACCGCCCAGCGCAGCTTGGTGGAATGAGCGCGGGAATTGCGGAAACACTCCTCTCGACTAGGCTTAATAACCTCCTTGGCTACATCACTATAGATACCTGCCCGGTGAAAAGCCTGAAATGCTTTTTTCACAATTCTGTCCTCCCCGGAATGGAAGGTAAGAATAGCCGCCCGGCCTCCAGTACGAAGCGCCTCCGGCAGTTTTTCCATAAATTCGTAAAGTACCTCATATTCATGGTTCACATCTATACGCAAAGCCTGAAAAACTCTGGCACTGCTTTTCTTTATTACCATTTTTCTGTCCTCATCAGGTAATAGCTTAACCTTGGACAAGGCTTCCACAATCTGCTCATGGAGAGCAGTAGTGGTATCAATAGGCTTTTTCTTCTTGTGCAGGGTATTGTATATCTGTCTAGCAATTTCCTCAGCATAAGGCTCGTCTGCATTTTCCACCAGCATACCAGCCAAAGACTCCTTGTCCAACTCCTTTAAGCGCTGTGCCGCCGAAATCCCCCCCTGAGAATTTAAGCGCAAATCCAAAGGCCCCTCTGCCTTGTAGGAAAAGCCCCTTTCCGGATTGTCAATCTGCATGGAGGATACTCCTAAATCCGCCAAAATAAAATCAAAGCCCCCTACTTCCCCAGCCAGTTTATCTATTTCCGCAAAATTCATTAGCTTGGGAGTCCAAATATCCTCCCCATAACCAGCCGCTCTAAGTCTAGCCTCCGTCTTGGCCTCCTCTATAGCATCCACATCACCGCTGTAGAGATGGCCCTGTCCCTGCAGCTTATCCAGCATGGCTCTGGTATGACCGCCATAACCCAAGGTTCCGTCAAAGCCCTGCTCTCCCGGCTGAATATTCAGCACCTGCAATATTTCCTCCACCATAATAGGTATATGCATCCCTGCGGGAGTATTGCCCTTGGAGATAACATGGGACACCGCCTCACCGTATTTCTCTGGATTCAGCTCCTTGTATTTCTCACTAAATTTCCGAGGATATTTTCCCTTGTACCGCACCCGCCTCTTATGCACCTGAGGCTCCTGTTCCTGTAATCTCTGCTCTGTCATCCTTATCACCCTATTATCAAAAATTTTAAATTTTCAGCCTTAATTCCAATGATGTCTATCATCTGACTATATTATCTTCTATATTAGCTTATCCCGCTCTATATTGCAAAACTGACCAATAGAAAAAACCTCCGAGATATGCTTTCTCCGAGGTTATTTACCTTTGCCACATAAATGCCACACTAATAAAAATATCCTGCAGCGAGGAAATATTGTAATGCTGCACCGTCATCAGCCACCTTATTCAGGGGCAGGCCTGGCGCCTTCATGAAAAACATCGCTACACTGCAGGATATTCTAAACAAAATTTACATAATCTTCTTCAAATCATCGGCAGCAGAATTTACCTTGCCAAGATTATCTGTAATCTGTCTAGTGCTCTGAGCCTGCTGCTGTCCAATAGCTTCAATAGTGCTAACAGACTGGGCAATATCGTTTACAGCCTTGTTCATATCAGTCAAGGTCTTTTTAATGCTTTCGGTAGCTGCTCTGGACTGCTCTGCCAGCTTGCGAACCTCCTCTGCTACAACAGCAAAGCCTCTGCCCTGCTCACCAGCTCTAGCTGCCTCAATAGAAGCATTCAAGCTCAACAGGTTGGTTTCCTCCGCAATATCAGTAATCAGGCTAATCGCCTTCAAGGTTTCTGTATTCTTCTCCTTCAACAGCTTGGACTGCTCCACATAGGACTTGCCTGCACTGGTAAAGTCCTCTGCCATCTTAGCAAAACTCTCTAATTCCTTATATAATTCCTTTACAGAAGAAGCAATTTCATTCACCAAAAATTTCTGATCCTCATTTGTGGCCATTTAACATAATCCCCTTTCTAACTCCTCATCAGTTTCTATAGTTCTCTATTCGCCATTTTTAACAAAAATCCTTTTTTCTGAGAAAAAAATTTAGAATTTTACCACCATCAGGGTACCCTCTCCCACAACGCTGTCTACCTCCAGCTTCGCATTGTGCAGCTTGGCAGCGTGTTTCACAATGGAAAGGCCCAAGCCGGTACCGCCCACTTCCTTGGAGTGGCTTTTATCCACCCGATAGAATCGCTCAAAAATTCTGGCTCTGTCCTTTTTAGGAATGCCAATCCCCGTATCTCTTACGGAAATACGAGGATGGCCGGAAAATTCCGCCACCTGAATGACTACACTGCCACCAGGCCTATTATATTTAATAGCATTCTCACAAATATTATAGACCATGCTGTTAATCAGCTGAGGAATACCCTCCATAACCACCTGCTGGCCGATTAGCTCCACAGCAACCTGATTTTCCTCCGCCATATGCTCCAGGCTATTTACCGCAGCTTCCGCCACACTATATAGGTTCACAGGGGAACGGGTAGTATTCTCCTGCCCTTCATCCAAGCGGGACAGCACAATAATATCCTGCACCAATCTAATCATTCGCTGAGCTTCGCTGTAGATTTTGTCAGCGAAATAACCCATATCCTGCTCCATAACCATGCCGTTTTTCATTAGCTCCGCATAACCAGAAATGGAGTGAAGAGGAGTTTTCAGCTCATGGGAAACATTGGCTGTAAATTCCCGCCGCATGGCCTCGCTTTCCTCCTGATTGGCCTTCTGCGTTTCCTTAGCAGACATAATCATGGAAAAGCATATGACCAACAACAGAATAATACCAATGGGCAGGCCCATATCCCAGATAACCTTCAACACCGTATGCTGAGGCATACTCAGTCTCAGAATAGAGCCATCCTGCAGCTTCTGCGCCGAATACAACATTCTGGTCAGCATGGTGCCGGAATAGCGCTGGGATTCACCATAGCCCCTAATCAGAGCTATTTTTACCTCCTCCCGAGCCAGATGATTTTCCAACTCACCAGAGTCTTTTTCGCTATCATAGAGAACCTGTCCATTGGCTGAAATCCAAGTGATTCTGTAGTCCCCCTTGGGCAGGCTTTCCAGATACCGCAGCTGCTGGCTACTCACTGCTAGAGACGCCATTTCTGTCTCCGTTCTCAACTGCTGTCTTTGGACATTGGCAAAATAACTGTACATAGTGCCTACAATCAAGGTCAGAGCAATAACAAAAGCTATCAAGGCAGTAATAACTATGCTGCTCTTGTGCTTAAGCATGGGGAACCTCCAGCCTGTATCCTACACTGCGCACCGTATGAATAGCCTTGCCCCATTCACCCAAATGAGTACGAAGACTGCTGATATGCACATCCACAGTACGGGTTTCTCCCATATAGTCAGTATCCCAAACACTGCTCAGAAGTCTATCCCGGCTAAAGACCATGCCTGGATTCTCCATAAACAACCGCAAAAGCTCAAACTCCTTCAAAGGCAATTCCAGTCTTTGGCCATCCACCATAAGCAAATGTTGCTCTGGGTCCATGGAAACGCCCCCAAAGGAAAGAAGTTTGGAAGCCGGCTCCGATTTACTGCGCCGCAGTACCGCCTTGATTCGGGACACCATTTCCATCATGCCAAAGGGCTTGGCCAAATAATCATCAGCACCCGAATCCAGCCCCAATACCTTGTCGTATTCTGTGCCCTTGGCAGTAGCCATAATCACAGGAATATCTGCCGTAGCACCACTGCTCCGCAGTTTTTTCAAGATGGAAATGCCATCCTCTCCCGGCAGCATTACATCCAGCATAACTAGCTCAGGTTTTTCCTTGGCCAGAGCCTGCCAAAACGACTCAGCCTCAGAAAACCCCTGTCCCTGAAAGCCAGAGGCCTTCAAGGTATACAGCATCAATTCCCGAATGCTATCATCATCCTCAACACAGTAAATCAACAGCCTAACCCCTCTCAAAATATTTTTATTGCCCTAGTTATACAACAAAATTTGCTTTTTGGCAATATATATGCTTTAACGCTTGTTAATATAATACTCCTGGGCATTAATCAAGGTATCCCCAGGCTGCACAGGAGGCATATAATATTCCCCATCTGCATCTATATTTCTCGCCTTGGTATTATCTGCCAGCTGCATGGCCAGCATATCCCATATTTCCTGCTTAATACCAGCATCATAAACCGGAGCTGCTACCTCTACCCGGTTTTCTGTATTGCGAGTCATCCAGTCAGCTGAGGCAATATACATCTTCATAGACTCTCCCCGGCCAAAGCAGAATACCCTTGGATGCTCCAAAAATCTACCTACAATACTGCGAATGTGAATATTATCCGTTAAGCCCGGACGCTCTGGCACCAGGCAGGTAATGCCCCGCACAATCATATCTACCCGAACTCCAGCCTGACCTGCCTGATACAAGGCATCAATCAGCTGTCTATCCGTCAGGGAGTTCATTTTCAACAGAATATAGGCCTCCTGACCATTTTCCGCCTTGGTAATTTCTCCCTGTATCAGCTCCAGCAAGGTCTTTTTCAGGCTAACAGGTGCCACCAGCAGCTGCTGGTACTCGCCCCACAAGTTGCCAATACCCATATTCCGGAAGAACATGGAACCATCTCTGCCAATAGCATCATCGGCCGTCAGCAGAGCATAATCTGTATACAGCTTGGCGGTTTTGGCATTAAAATTACCAGTGCCAATGTGGGTAATATATTTTACCCCGTTTTCCTCTGGCTCCCGATAGGTAATCTGACACAGCTTGGCATGAACCTTATACCTGTCAAAACCGTAGAGAATCTTACAGCCTGCTTCCCGCAGTCCATTAACCCAGCTAATATTGTTGGCCTCATCGAATCTAGCCTTCAACTCCAGCAGCACAGTTACATCCTTGCCCAGCTCTGCTGCCACCATCAGATAATTCATCAGCTTCACATGGCCCTTGCCAACTCGATAAATGGTAATGCGAATGGACAGTACATTAGGATTGTACACAGCCTCCTTCAACAGCTGGAGAAGAATACCAAAATCATCATAAGGATAACGCAACAGCACATCCTGCTTCTTGACCAAATCAAAGAGGGTTTCCCCCTCCTCCAAATGGAATTTTTCCTCCAAGCCTACAGGAGTATAAGGGGTATAATACAGCTCCTGCTTCAAGGTTTCTGTTATATTGTTCTCTAAGCTATAAACATAATCCATAGTTAAAGGAGCCGTAGTGGTAAATACCTGCTCTGGCAAAATCTTGTATCTATCAATCAAGTACTCGGAAATAATAGACTTGCCCTGACTGCGGATTTCCAAGCGCACAGGGGTAAGGTGCCGCCGCTTGCGGATGGCCTTTTTCATAGCCTCCAGATAATCACCAGCCTCTACCTCTTCCTCTTCCAGATTGATTTCTGCACTTCTGGTAATGGCAAAAACCGCCTTGTCCAGCACAGGGTAGCCTGTAAAAATCTTGTCTACAAACTCCTCAATAATATCCTCCAGCAAAACAAATTCTGTCTTATCCTTGGAGAGATATACTACCCGGCTTACACTGTCAGGCAAAGGAATAATACCAAAAATCAGCTTTTTCTTTCCTTTGAGAATAGCAGATACGTACAGCTTTTTATTATCCAAATGAGGGAAAGGATGATGCTTATCTATAATCTGAGGGGACAGCACCGGCAGAATACAATCCTGAAAAACTGTTTCCAGCTCCTCGTATTGCTTTTTGGACAGCTCATGAATATCTACATGGCCAATGCCCTTTTCCAACAGCTTGCGGCGGAGATAAGCAAAAACCCTATCTCTCTGAACATACAGCTCCCGCACCCTGTCAAAAATAGCATGAAGCTGTTCCGTAGCGGTCATCATGCTTTTATTATCCCGCTTTTCCGGGTCCATAGCTTCCAAGCCCAGCAGACTGCCTACTCTAACCATAAAGAATTCATCCAGATTGCTGGTAAAAATCTCCACAAATTTCAACCGCTCGCAAAGAGGCACCGTGCTATCATCAGCCTCCTCCAGCACTCGCTTGTTAAATTTCAACCAGGACAGCTCTCTATTCTGGGTATAAGCTGTCATCAACTTCTTGTCCTCCAGCTGCAAAGTCTTACTCATTGACTGGCACCTGTCCTTTCTCTGACAGTACATAGTTATACATAAATCCTTCCCGCACGCCGGTCTGAGCCACCATAATCATCTCGCACTTAAATCTCTTGGCAATGGCATAGAGAATAATCATACCAGGCATAATAGTGCGAATACGATCTGGCACCACATCCAGCAGGACACTCATATTCTGTATAAACTTCTCCCGATTGTCCTTCTGCTCCATAGATTTAATAATATAGCCAATATGAGAAACAGGCAGGAGATTTTCCGCAGTGCTTTTGCCAAAGAACAGCTTATCCAGCTTCAAGGCTGCCCGAACTGTACCCCCTACACCACAAATTAACTTATATTTATTTTTCCCCTCAAAGGCCTGCAACCCCTCCAGCTTTTCTACAAAATCCTTCTTGATGGCCTTCCGCTCTTCCTTGGTAGGCAGAATACCCTTAACATATTTGTTATAGCTATTCAGAGAACCCTTGGCAATGCTGACTGCACTTTTAATCTGGCCATCCTTGTAGGCAACCAGTTCCGTACTGCCGCCACCAATATCCACCAGCAGTCCCTTCTTAATATTGCTTTCAATAGCTGCCCCCAGGAAATCCAGCTCTGCTTCCTCTCGGCCGGAAATTACCTGCACCTGCAAGCCAGTACGGCGGTTAATCTCCTCCACCGCCTCCTGGCTGTTCTTAACATTACGCAAGGCTGCAGTAGCAAAGACACGCATTTCATGAATATTGAGATTGTTCAGCACATCCTTAAATTCCTCCAATACGCTGATAACCTTTTCAATACCTGCAGCAGACATATACTGTCCCCTTACATAAGAAGCCAGGCCCACGGTTTCCTTTTTGCTAAAAAGCAACTTCAGCTTCCCATCCTTTACATCATATACATTCATTCTAACGGTATTGGAACCAACATCTACGATAGTATGCATCAATAATTCCTCCCAAATACACAATTATGCCTTTTATTTCCTTATCCTATATAGTACCGCCTTAATGTAAAATCCAATGTAAGGGTAATGTAAATTTTTTGTAAAATTCCCTGGGCAGGAGTATGCTTTTTCAAACTCTAACAGGCATTAGGTTATAAAATAAAACTGAAACTATTTTTGCTGTGCAATTATTTAAGTTTGCCATTTTTCTTGACATATAAAACTATTGCATATACAATTTTATACAGGGACTATTTCTGCCAAGAGATAGTAAGGGATACGTGGAAGGAATATTTGCGGTTTTCAAACCTCAGATAGATAAATGCTTTACCCAGAATGTACATTAGAAAGCTAGCTAATGTACAGATTTTTAATGGAGGAGATTAATATGGAGAAAAAAACTATCAACGCCAAGAAAGCTGTCATGATCGGTTGCGGCTTTGTTGGATCTGCATCTGTATTTGCTCTGATGCAAAGCGGCTTATTTACAGAGATTGTCCTGATTGATGCCGATAAGGCCAAGGCTGAAGGCGAAGCAATGGATATCAGCCACGGTATTCCATTTGCCAGCCCTATGAAGATATATGCTGGCGATTATGATGATGTGGCAGATGCTGGCATTATCATTGTATCTGCTGGTGCAGGCCAGAAGCCTGGCGAAACCAGATTGGACCTGGTAAACAAGAATGTATGCATCTTCAAGTCCATTATTCCAGAGATTGCCAAGAGAAATTTTGCAGGTATTCTGCTGATTGTTGCTAACCCTGTAGATATTCTTACTCAGGTTGCTATCAAGCTGTCCGGCCTGCCTGAAAACAGAGTAATCGGCTCTGGTACTGTACTGGATACTGCTAGACTGAGATATATGCTGGGTGAGCATTTGTCTGTAGACAGCCGCAGCGTTCATGCCTTTATTGTTGGCGAGCACGGTGACAGCGAGGTTGTAACCTGGTCCTCCGCCAATGTTTCCGGTGTGCCTTTGAGCACCATGTGCGAAATGCGCGGTCATTTTAAGCATAAGGAAAATACCGAGGAAATTGCTGAATCTGTTAAGAACAGTGCTTATGAAATCATCAACAAGAAGCATGCTACCTACTATGGTATTGCCATGTCTGTAAAGAGAATCTGCCAGGCTATTATGAGAGACGAGAAGTCCATTCTGCCTGTATCTCATATGATTCACGGTGCTTGCGATATTGACGGCATTTGCCTGAGCATGCCTGCCATTGTAGGTGCAGACGGTATTGAAACTGCTATCCCAGTTAATTTGGACGCTGAAGAAACCACAAAGCTTAAGGAATCTGCCGATGCCCTGAAGCAGATTATCGAAACTATTAATCTGTAATATATCATTGTAAAACAACCTTCCTGTGAATTTCAGGAAGGTTGTTTTTTCATAATCTCGTGTATATTTTGCTACAACCATCTTGCAATTAGAAAAATACGATGAATATATAGATATATCAAAAGTTTTCGATATACAGCCTGCGGTCATAACGACTTTTGCTCTGTCCGACTTAATGGCCCTATTTGCCCAAAAGTATCATGCCCTTCCGGCTGTTGCCGAATCACTCCGCCTTTATCTACTAATTAGCCACACCAGAGATAGTACCCACGAAAACCCGCTCTCGCTCCTAGCTAAGCCTAGCGGATGCTAAATTCCTTCTGCGCCTTACGGCTTGAACTCATTAAGCACCGAGGCTTAGCAAGGGTTTTCTTAGGGTACTATCATCTGCTGTTCTATTCCAGTCAATACGCCAAAATTTCAAACAGTGCCAAAGCAGGAAGGTGCAATGAATACACAAAGTAGAAGGCATGACATATACCCTTAACAGGTATATCGATGTGCCTCGCTTCTTAACGAATTTAAGCCATGAAAAGATGAACATCGTGAAGCTTTTCATGTGATTAAATGAGTTTAGCAGCGTGAGGCACATCAATATAGCGCGAGCGTGCCTGTAAGGGTATATGCCATGCCTACAGAAATCGTATATGTATGCCATTGCTAAGATTAGCATTTAGCTCGGCAAATCATAATTTGTAAGATAGGAAGATTTTATGCTATGATGGGTGTATAGAAGTTAAGATGTGCAAGGAGGGGATTTGGATGAAAAAAGTTGTGCGTTCTGTTCTTTTGGCCTTGGCAGCTAGTGCCATGCTAGGTGGTACTTGCTGGGCGGAGGTGCCTACGCCAACCATGGGTGTAGAGATTAGCTATCCGATATTGGATCTGCAAAACGACAAGGTACAGGAAAAAATCAATCTGGATATTTTCAAGCGGGCCAATCGTGCCAACACCGCTGTTGGACGCCGGATAGAGGCAGGAGATATAATATCCACCACTCTGGCTACAAAGGTTTCTTATCAGGATGAAAATTTCCTCAGTCTGAGAACCCACGAATATTTTTACCTGCAATTTGCAGCCCATCCTATAAGCTGGGAATATGGCCAGATTTATCGCCTCTCTGATGGCAAAAGTTTAAGCCTAGAGGAGTTGGCCAAGGAGCCAGAGTTTAGTCAGCATGCTGATAGATATACTCTGCGCAGTGTTATTAGAGCCATAGAAAGAGATTATGGCGATCTCCTCTACTCTAGGGTAGTCAAGCTAGAGGAAATCCCTAAGGATATTTATTTAGATGAAAACAAGCATATTCATGTAATCGTTCAGACCTATGTGCTGGCCCCTTATGCTACAGGCACCATTGATGTAGATTTGGATAAGGAATAGAGAATTTAATTTATATGTAAAACAAAAATGGCAGGCTAGAGATAATTCTAACCTGCCAATTTTTATGAAAATTTTTAATTAGCTAAGCAACAAAGCATCAGAGTTCAGCTCACTGCCAGCAGCCTTTTCAAACATAGTCAAAAGGTCTTTGATGGTAAGATGCTTCTTTTCCTCACCCTTAACATCAATAAGGATTTTGCCATCGTGAAGCATAATCAGGCGATTGCCACAGGCCAAGGCATCCTTCATATTATGGGTAATCATCAAGGTAGTAAGGTTGCGCTTGTGGACAATATCCGTAGTCAGGGATAATACCTGGGCAGCAGTCTTAGGATCAAGAGCAGCAGTATGCTCATCCAAAAGCAGCAGCTTTGGTTCCACCAGAGTAGCCATCAGCAAAGTAAGAGCCTGACGCTGACCACCAGACAGCAGGCCGACCTTGGATTCCAATCTATCCTCCAAGCCCAGATTCAGAGTTTTCAGCTGTTCCCGGAAAAACTCTCTCTGAGCCACAGGGGCACTCCAGCGAAGGGTAGGAGTTTTGCCACGACGGGCAGCAATAGCCATATTCTCCTCAATCTGCATATTGGCAGCAGTACCCATCATAGGGTCCTGGAATACACGGCCAATGTATTTGGCTCTTTTGTGCTCAGGCCATTTGGTAATATCCTGACCATCAATAACAATTTTGCCTCTATCTACTGGAAAGGTACCAGCAATGGAGTTCATCAGAGTAGATTTACCAGCACCGTTACCGCCAATAACTGTAACGAAGTCACCTGGCTCCAAGTGAAGGGTAACTCCCTTTAGAGCCTTTTTTTCGGTAATAGTACCTGGGTTAAATGTTTTGGCAATATCTTCAATTCTCAGCATTAGTCCTTCGCCGCCTTTCTCTTATTTAATTTCGCTTGGAACAGAGGCATGGACAAAGCGGCTGCTACCAGAATAGCTGTAAAGAGCTTCAAATCATTTGGAGGCAGACAAACGATAAGTGGCAAATCCTGCATACTTGGTTTCCTTATTCTTGAATTGGTCATCGGCTATCTTCCCTTCTTCGTTTACAGACATACCCCATGAACTGATTTTACTGAAATCCGTTCCGAAATCAAGCCTATTATTCTTATTCATGTTCCAAGCAAACACCCCTTTGAGTGCAGTCGCACGATTTCGCTGGTCGTTTTGCATATGCGTGATTTCTGAGACAGCATCTATTCTACTTGTCTCGCTCACTTGTTGCTTATGTTTCAGTTGAGCATAAACATAGTCGGCATCCAAGTTGAGCTGTAGGTTGTCTGTTAGTTTGCCGATATAATACAGATTGACATTGTGAAACCTTTCCTTTTCAGATTCTTCAGTCTTGTTGTCTGTAGATGTCAGCAGTTCATCATTCTTGTACGTCTGCATATAGTCGAAAGGAGAGTCGAGCATCTTGTAGTTGGAGATGCTTCCCAAATATCTTCCGCCGATAGTGTGATTCTTGTTTATGGCATAATTCATACCAACATTATAGTCATGAGAGTGAGAGCGGTCGGAATATTCAGAAGCAGAAATCTCATGAAATGTATCTTGCTCGTAATTGAACTGGTTAACATCATATCTGATGTCACTTCTCGTATTGTCATATTGATATGCGAGGAATACATCCAAAGCTCCCTTGTGGATGTTGAGGTTGACCTCCTCGTTGTTAGACAAATTCTTATGTTTGGAGATTTCCGCACCCACAATACCAGAAAGTCCATCCAAGGAATGGTGTACGGTAGTGATGTTTATGACACTCCTTGTTTCTGCATCGTATTCTGCCCCAGGGTTTGTTATGAGCTGTACAGACTTCACGTTGGTAGAAGAAAGGAGTGACAACCCTGAAGTATTAGTCTGCTTTCTTCCATCTATATAGATGACAGGCTCACCCTTACCAAACACCTCATACTTTCCATTTGTATAGAGCATCCCAGGAATATATTTGATAACATCTGTTGCCTTGCCAATATTTTTCAAATTGGAATTTTGAACGTCAAGCGTAAGTTTACCGTTTTCTCTTGATATGTATTTGCGATGACCTTTAATCACAACTTTTTGCAGATTAATTGTTGCATCCTCCAAGGTTATGGCACCAACCTCACCGGTACGATATGCATTACAATAAGTTTTGTAGCCCATACAACTCACTTTCACATAATGCTTTTTCCACTTTGCAGGCAGTGTGGTTATTTATGAGTGGAATGGATATAACTCCGCCTATCAATATGCCGCTAAAATCCCAACTATTTTCAGTTTTTTCATCCTCTCCTCCTTTCTTTTCTTACATCTGTAAGATTGTCATAGAACACCACTATTATCAAATCATTCTTCTGTTGCTATTCACGAATTCGGTATTGGTAGTCTGGTATATGCATAATTCCGTCATTTAAGATTTCATTCCCCAAATATTGAAAGCTACCATCATCAGCAAACTTTACTGTAAGTTCATGGGTTATGACCGCATCATCACAAATGACCATATCACACACCGCATCCACCGTTAATGTCACTGTTCCATCCTCATTTTCTTTGATATCAATAACCTCCGGCAACGAAGTTCCAAAAAAAGTTGGTGCATAGTTAAGGCAGCCTAGTCGTACCCATACATAAGTCTGATTTTTTTCATCAAATACCGCATATTCCTGAATTTGCTCTGCTGTTACCGGAAGATATTCCATAATCAAACTCTCAAATTCTTCTTTTGGTATTCCATTTGGATAATCCTCGGCATCAAACGCTTTCTGATGTTTCATGGCATACAGATATTCATATATTCCATTATAGTCCAGTTTTTCCATAATGTCAGTATCCCAATTCGAGCATAAAAGATTATTTCCCTGATACCCCAGACCTTGTACGCATCGTTCTGACATTTCCCGTTGTTCCTTAGATAATGGCTTATCTGGTAATATATCGGCACTAACCTGTGTTACCTCTCCATATTGACTTGCATTTGATTTATCTAGTGTTGTATATGTTCCTAAACCATAAAATGCTGAATTTCTTCCAGAACTTTCACTTTCTCCTCTATATGCTTTTATTGTATTTTTGTCATATTTTCTTTTTACTGTTTGTCTTGCCATTTCCGGAGTTTCTTGTAAATTAGATATATCAATTTCTTTACCTTTTGAATTTACTAAGATGTTATTTTTCGTAGATTGTTCTTGTAAATTTTCAGTAACTTCATTGTTAACAACTTTTCTTTCTTGGGTTTGATTTACTTCGTTATTAACTTCTTTATTTACTACATTTTGATTATTCTTGCCTACTTCAATATCAGAACTTGTTTTTACATTTTTTAGTGTGTTGCTCTCAGCCTCTACAGACGAATTAGCTTTAGTTTCTTGAGTAGTTGGTTTACTAATTTCCTTTTGTGTTACCTCTTGAATTGGTCCAATATCTTCATTTGTTTGTAATTTCTTTGGTTGTACATCTTGCACTGGTAAACCTGTGTTTTGTTCTTGCTGTAAGATTTCATTGTACTTTTGTTCCAATGCGTCTATTTGATTTAATATTTCTTGTTGTTGTACTGCATTTTGTGAAGTATCTAATTGGCTCTCTAATGTTTGAATTTGAGTAGCAATATTATTTAGCGTTTTGTTTGTAGTATCATTTACTACATTATTTTCTATATTGTTCTCAGTGATATTCTCAGTATTATTCTCTGTGTTCTCAGTGTTTTTTTGGTTTTGGTTTTCAGTATTGATTAGGCTATAAACATTATCAAGTTGTTGCTGTAATTCAGTTATTTGTTCTTGAATTTTTACTTTCTTTGTTTCTTCTTTAGTATTTTCTAACTTTTCTTTTAGATTATTGATTTTATTTTGAGTTTCACCGCTTAAAACCTCTTCAATATTATTTTTTTCTTTAGTTGTTAACGTAGACCCTTTTTGTTTTTCTGCATTTATTTGTGCTTCTTTAATTAGATTTTCAATTGTTGTTGCTTCTTTTGTTGTTCTACCAGTAATAAGACTTCTACCTGTTTTAATATTTTGATATGTGCTAGGATTTGCCCCCATAGTTATTCCGGAAACTGCTGCGCCAATTACAAAGTCTTTTAAAGCTTCATCACTTGTATAAAGTTCTTTAAGTTCCCTATCATCCATATATGTTAGTTTTTGTCCGATAGCACTACCTATGCCAGAAATAACTTCTTCTAGTCCTTCACCACCAATTTGAATGCCACCTTGAGCAAGATACTTTAAGCCATTTTTAGAAATTTTATCTGTGACTTTCCCTAATAATGGTTCTACTGCCTTACCCGTTCCAGGCAATTTAAGTCCACCAAATAAATATTCACTACCAATTTCAGCACCAGCAGAAATACCTGAAGAAAGCCACGCCTCCCAATCTTCCGCACCGTTTGCGTATGCGTTACCAAGTTCATTACCTGCACTTGTTACACCTGCTGTAACTTGCCACGGAACGCCCACGCTTTGAGCAGCAAGCATACCCGCATAGTAACCTAGCCCACTAGTAATTTCGTCTCCTGTTTCTCCTAAAATACTATTTTTATCTAACTTTTTATTTGCTTTTTCTAATAAACCAGAAAGAGTTTTATTTTCAAGATTTTTATTTGTTTTTTTATCATTTCCAGCAATTCTATTTCTAACCTTATCAGCATATTCATCTTTACCCATCCAATCTGCAACTTGTGCAACTCCACCGGAAATAAGTTTACCAGCTGATACCCCTATATCAGAAACTCCTTTTAAAACTCCGGTACCAACATCTAATGCGGTTGAACCTACAACCTTATTAATATTTGTTTTAGTTCCTAGAATAGTTTTTGTAATATCTCCTAAATCATAACCATCATCAAATGGTTTTGTATAAGGAATATTTTTAACATTGTCTAAATTAATTATTTTTTGATACCATTTCTTTTCATCGTCTTTTTTCGGAGTTAGTGCCGCAACTTGTTTTGGAGAATTTGAATATTTTACATACGCTATATTATTTTTATCTATACTATTTTTAGTTGTTATAAGGTTATTTTGATAGCCAGTATTATTTTTATATGTATTACTTACTTTTTGTCTTTCGGATGTACTTGATGTATTATCTATTGCTTTTTTTCTTTTCTTTAATTCTTCGTAAGTATCTTGCCATTTAGCCATTTAAAACACCTCCCTTACTTTCCTTACTTTTTCCTATAGTATGTAAATCCGTTTACTTCTTTTTGTTCATATTCTTTATTACTTATTACTTTGTCTAAATTTACTGCGGCTGGTAGTCCTAGACTATTAGCAAGTTCTCTTGCAGAAATCCACTCACTATTACTTCCCTGAGTAAGTCCTTTTGAATTAGAACTCTTTTTTGTTAAACTACTTGAACTTTTTGAACTCTTTGAACTCTTTGAGCCATTTGATAATTTAGTAGAACTTGAACCGCCAGAACTTGCTCTTGAATTTGCCACAGACAAGTTATATTGTTTTTGCCACTGAGCATCTGATACTGCATCTCTTTGTTTCTGATATGCCATTGACTCGTTATATTGTCTAATTTGTTCTGCTAAACTGTTCTCTGTATTGATTTGTGATAATACTTGTTGGTATCTATTGTTATATTCACTATCTAATTGAATTTGAGTATTAAGTTTAGTTTGTAAAAGATTATTCTTATACTGAAATCCTTGTAATGCGTATTCTAATTCAGTTTGTAATGCTTTAAATGCAATTTCAGCAAGTGTTGCATTGTTCTTTAATTGAGCATCTTTTATTGCATTATCATAATTTAAAGTTGCTCTATTATAACTTTCACGAGCTGTTGAATATCTATTTTGATAAGAAGTAAAAGCGCTAATTTTAGAACTTTCAGAGTAGCCAGTATTCATTAATCCAGCTTTAGCTTGCTGTTCTGCATTAACACCGTATTGATTGGTTGCTTTTTGATAATCGGTATAAGCACCTTTTTGTTCTTTTATATAATCTTTTTCGGCTTGACCTTTTTGTTGATTAATTTGTTCTATTGCAAAGTCCGTATTTTTTTGATGTATTTCTTGTTGTTTATTTGCATAATCTTTTGTCGTATTTATTAACTCGTTGTATTTTGCATCAGATTGATTAACCATATCGTCATAGGTTTTATTAGCATTATTTATTGCGTCTTTTTTAGCATTTTCAACCTGTGTAAATCTTTTATCATCGTAATTAACTGCCATCTTATTTCTCCTTTCCTAACGCTTTACATAACTTCCTATGTAACTTTCTAGCGTACAAGAGTACAAACTAAATACTTTTGTTGAGTAAAATTTAAGTTGTATTGATTTCCATTTTTTCTTTTTAATTCTTGATACAACATAATCCTTTTTTATTTTGTATTTATCTATCTTTTCAAACTTATTACTATCAGTCTTTGCGTAGATAACAACCTCTTTGCCGTTTACATCAACAACACAACCTCTTTTATTAGTTGTCTTTTGATATTGAGGGTATTTAAATTCATCTTGTAATGTGGTCCAATAACTTTCTAGTTCTCTTTCTTCGTCATTATTAGTTAGAGTGTATATTTCATTTTCAGAGCATAAATAAAGCACTCCAT
>OQVQ01000416.1_pt1 | contig 20554 bp, 20 predicted proteins | sample 1691491 | NCBI WGS metagenome assembly OQVQ01 (sample SAMN03418252, study PRJEB22391) | human gut metagenome | biome: human-gut; feature: organic feature; material: feces | host: Homo sapiens | place: Tanzania | collected 2013-01
GATGTCGCTGGTACGAGATACGCTCTCTATGGTGGCATAGGTTTAAACTTCTAAACACGCAAAATTATGAAAAAAACATCTTATAATCTGACAATATTTCTTTATATCGTTGGAATATTAGTTACCTGGTTGTTTATTGCAGGTATGGCTGACAGTGCAATATCTCCAATTTTTGGATATATTCTTATCTTTCTTTTCAACATTTTCATCTTCGGTCGTAATTTCACCAAAGATGAAAATAATGTGAAATCATTGAAATATCGCTTTATTGATAGAATATATACAGAAACTGAAACCACAAATATAAAAAGTAAAGCTAGAATATGTTTCTCATTGGTTGTTGTAGAGGGAATTTTCCTTATCTATGGTTTTTCTGTATGTAATGGAATAATCTCTATACTTGAAGTTCTTTTCTTGCTCGGTCTTTTGTTTTTTGAAGCACATTCTTATTTTCCATTATTGACTAAGAAATATTGGAATGAGGTAGATGTAGGAAAAGAAAATCTTATTGCTCAACATAATGCTTTCGAAGAGAGAAAGAAAATTCTTGATGTTGCTATTGATGAAACTACTAAGAAATATGAGAACTTTTATGGAAAGGTAACAAATTCTTTCATTGCTCGTGAAGGAAATTTGCTCCGTGTCCTGGCTCTCATTTTCAAAGAGAAACAAGAATTGGTTCTTGTAACCTTGCAAAAGCAATACATCATACCTTTCTCTTCTGTTTCTAAATGTTCTTTGATAGATACTAATAAGGAGTACAGAGACACGATAGTATCAGCAACCACGACTACTTATGAGACCAAAACTAATTCTGGAAGTGCAATTAAGCGAGCTGCGGTCGGTGCTTTGGTCGGAGGTGTGGCTGGTGCCGCTGTTGGCGCAATGACAGCAAAGAAAGATACTATATCAACAACGACTAATCTTTATGATGAGGCTGCTTTAATTCCTTCTGATTTTGTGGTTCGTTTGTCCACAAAAGACTTAAAGTATATTGATATAGATTTCCCATTCGGGGAGAACAAAGAGCAAGCTAGTCAATTTGTTTCTCTCGTTAATGTAATTAAGTCTCAAAAAACATCTGACGATTCATGTGATATTAAAGTTGAAGATATAATTATCTGAAGAAATGGCAGAGATTGGAAATAACCAAGTCTCTGCCATTTTATCATTATACGTTATCAATATTCTGTATTGTTTCCACTCGGTTCTGCGCATCTGTAATCTCGACTACAGAAACGATTGGCTTTATTTCTTGTGCAGCTTCAGTAAATGAGTCTGTCATATCCTGAGTGTTCTGAACAACGCTAAAGTTTCTAGAACTGGCTATAGGAACCCCTGAACCGATAGCATTCATGGCCGCAAGCATTGGTTCAAACATTCTTGTCGCCTTCGCAGTCATAACATACTCACCATTACTCAACTGAGCGTTTATGGAATCAGACGTGCCAGTACCAGGTCCTATGACCTTACCACCTTCCGCAAACTTGGCAGACTTAACGGTACTGATGGCCGTCGCTACGTTTGCCAACACCGTTGCTACCGTTGTAGCGATAGCAGCAAGGTTTGCCGGATAAGGAAGAGATGCGGCTGAGGCTATTCCGGCAGAGAGAGCCTTACCGGTATCTATTGCAATCTGGGCAAGGGTTATTATCTTGCTCATCTTAGCAAAAGCAGAATTGCTCTCTCCCAAAGTATCGAGCATACTGATCATGCTTGTGCCGACAGACTGAAAAGCCTTCTGCTTGGCTTCTTCGTTCTTTATCTCACCTTGATTAATCTGAGCACTTACATCGGCAAGGTTTTTTCTGGCTTCTGTATTCTGAGTTTCTACATCAAGTCGTGTCATGCCTACATCTGCCAGTCTTTGCGTATACTCGTCATCGCTTTCACCTTCTTGCTGTTGGAATTGCTGCAAGTAGTCAAGCTTTTCTTGCGCTGCTTGTTGCTGAACCTCAAGCTGGTCTCGCTCATTTTGGGTTTGCACATCAAGACCTAGAGTGTTGAGGTTTTGCTGCAATTCAGTTTGCTGCTCACCTTCCATCTGTAGTTCTGCCAATCGGTTTGCAAACACCTGCTGGCGGTCAGCCTCTTGTTGCTGTGCAAACTCCAAATCGGCTTGGGCTTTCTGTTGTCTTGCCCTTGTCTCAATATCAATACGCTCTTGCTCATATTGGGCTGTGATATTGGTCAATGCTTCTTCCATAGCTTGGTATGCTGCTACTTTGGTATTGTAGAAGTGCTGGTCTTTGGCAATAGTGTCTGCATCTGCTCCATTTGCCTTGTCTGAATCCAACTTTGCTTTTGCAGAGTTCATTTCATTCTTGGCATTATCACGCTTCTCTGTTGCATCAAGGGTACCCGTCTTAGAATCATTCTTTAAATTGTTGAGGCTGAGTTTTGTTTCCTCTTCAATCTTCTGTTTCTTCAACGCTAGTTCCTCTGCACTACCTTTCTGAACAACAGAAAGACGAGCGTCAATATATTTTTGCTGACGGGCAACCTCTTGCTTGATGTTCTCATCAGAGAGCTTTTCAAGTTCCTGGTTCTTCTTTATTTCCTTATACTTGATAGTCTCGTTGATAGCATCCCTAGCCGTAGCAGTAAGGTTACGTTCTGTAGCAAGACGAGATTTTAACTTGTTTATCTCGTCAGTATACTGCGTTTCTATCTGCGTCCTGCGCTTCTCGATGGTATCTTCCATCGTGGCGAGCATAGCATCATGTGCAGCCTTCAACACCTCTTGTTCCTTCTTTGCTTGTTGCTCTTGTTCTCTTGCTGCCTTATCTGCAGCCGCCTTTTGCTTCTTTAAAGCTTTATCGTCAACGGATGCTGGTGGAGTAGGGGTGTTACCGTCACGTAAATTATGATTAGTGTTATCTATTGCAGAGCTATTACTTTTAGCAGCAACTCCTGCAATATCAAAACTTTTAGCCAATCGTTGATTTTGTTTCGTCAACTCTTTTACAACGATGTTGCTTGCTTCTATTCTATTATTGAATTTCTCTACATATCCAACATCCTTACGAATCCTCGCCGCTTGTTGGCTATTAACTTCTATTTGCTTACCTGCCGAATTAGTCGTGTAATGCCTTTGCTGAACATCAGAACCTTCTCCGAATCCGTACTGCTTTGTCTCAGTCCTCACCTTGGCATTACGGGCATATCCTCTTGCAGCCATATGATCAGATACATTATTTTTCTTTTGCTCAGCATCTTCTATGGTCATTTTTGCCTGGAGAATCTTTTTCTCATTCTCAACATACATAGAGTAAGCAGCTTCTGCCTCTGCTGCCTTTTGCAGTTTTTTTACATAGTTAGTGATGGCAATAGTATTATTTTCGAATAACTTCCCACTTTTCCCAATCTGAGCCTGATAGCCCGGAACAATGCTCATAAGTTTTGCTATTGCAGCTCTACGTTCATTTATTGGTCTGTTGGCATTTGCTGCTGCGGCCCTTAGTAAATCAAGTTGCGCCTTTTGTTTCCCTGCTTCCGCAGCACCATTCTGTGTTATTGACTGGTTTTGCTTCTTGATATTATTTGCCGTTTGTTCATAAACACCCGTCAAATCTATAAGCGGCTTCTGTAGCGACTTCACATGATCTACCAACTTCGTAATACCTTCTATTATCAAACTTACGGCTGCTAATATAAGTGTTGATTTCAATGCTGCACCTACTGCCTTTCCAAAAGCTTTCGCTGCAATAGAAGCTGTCGCAAATCCTCGACTCCATGCACTGCCTGTCGTAGTAGCTTGTGCCGCATTCCACTTTTCGACTTCTGTTGCTTGAAGTTTCTGTATATTAGCTGTAGTTTTGGCAAGTTGTTGCTTCTTCGTTGCCAACTGAGTCTCAATTAATTTTTGTTGTTCCGCAGAAAGTTTAACAGCTCCTGTCTTGTTATTTTCAAGCTGAGCCTGCAATGCAGCAGTTTCCTTTATTAAAGCTTGTTCCTGAGCTTGGCTCGCACGAACGGCATTCGTTGCATTTTGCGCATTTACAATAGCAGAATTGGAAATCTCATTGAATGAGTTCTTTGCCGATTGTACAAGTTTAACAAAAGTAATGGACGCGATAACATTCATTACAACTTTACCAACAGTATCGAGATTACTTGAAATCCACAAAACTCCTTTTCTTATAGTCTCTGTTATTGCCACAAGAGGATTGTCACTTGTCTTGCCTATAGATATAAGTAAGTGTTCCCATGCAGACTGAATACCATAAATAGAGTTTGACATATTACTATATGATTGCTCAAACATTCTGGCCGCAGTTCCTTGTGAGTTGTTGAGTATATCCAACTTCGCTTTCAATCCGTCAATGTTGTTGAGTAATGCCATCGCTTGTGGAGCAACTCGTCTTCCGAAGATATTTCCAAGTAATTCTGCTGAGTTAGCAGCTTTCATTACACCACTATCACGCAGCTTCTCCAATGTCTTTGTCAAACCTTCTGAGCGTAAAGTGGATTCCGAAATATCAACACCTAACTGCTTGAAAGCCTTCTGTTGCTTTGCAGTAGGGGAAGCAAGTCCCATCAATACCATACGGATAGCTGTACCCGCGTCAGATCCTTTGATACCGACATCTGCAAGGACACCGAGTGCAGCGTTGACTTCCTCTATGGACTGACCGAGTGAGTGACCGAAAGGAGCAGCGTTCTTCTCTGCTTCCGCAAGCAGGCTGATGTTTGTTGCAGAATGCGCTGCTGTAGAAGAGAGAACATCGTTAACTCTTCCCATATCCTTAACCTCCAATCCGAAACCGTTCATTACGTTTGTGGTGATGTCTGCTGCTTCTGCAAGACCTATGGTATTGGCCTGCGCCAACTGCAAGGTTGGTCCAAGTGCAGCCGTAGCTTGAGTTGCACTCAGTCCGTTTCTGGTAAGATTCTCTAAAGAACTTGCTGCTTCTGTTGCTGTATAGCGGGTCGTTGATCCCCATTTGAGTGCTTCTTGCTCCATCATCTGAAACTCTGCTTGTGTAGCGTTAGTCACGGCTTGGACTCTTGCCATACCATCTTCGAAATTTCTTGTTGTCTCAATGAGATTTTTGCCTAGAGCAACAATTCCTCCACCGGTGGCCATCATTGCCATCTGCTTCACAAGGTCAGCAGCCTTTCCTTTTAAGTTGTTCAGACCTTGGACAGCTTGCGAAGGATTACCCATATTCTTGTAAAAGGCAGATGTCTCTGCTGAAGCTGACGCTATCTCTGTCTTCAACGATGCGATATGAGCCTTTAACTGAGTACCGGATGAAGATTCTCTCTCGGCACGACCCATATTCTGATATTGTGTAGTAGCTTGGGCGAGTTCAGCTTTTAACTGCTTGATGGAGCCTTCTTGCGCCTTAACCATGGTGATTTGTCTCTGTACTTGGTTAGTGAGGTCTCTGGCTGCGTTTTGATTCGCCTTAACCTCTGCTCGGCTATAAGACATTGCGACTTGATATTGCTCTTGGCTGATTTTTCCATCTTTCAACTCTTGCTTCAGCTTTTTCTGCTTTACTTTCGCTTCATCAATAGCTTGTCCGTATTGAGCAAGCGCCTGCACCGCAGAAGTAATATTCACTTGTATATCTACGATTTTTACTCTTGTATCTGCCATAATTTATTTTGTTGGAAGTTTTATTAATTCACATTTACATATTCCTTTACTATCTCTCTGTATGGAACTGATAGCAAAATAACCGCTATACTTATCAAGATAAACTGGACGTGCAAAATCCAAGTTCATCAGTTCGTACTCTCCTAGTCTCAAACTTTCTGTGATGACATACGGATTCTTTACGATGTTTTGCAGATAGGAATAACTACTTGAATCGCCAGTACCAACAAAAGGGTTAAGGATATCCATCTTCAAGAATCTTATCGTATCTCCGTTGTCGTCCTTCATCTCATTACCATCCGAATCGTAGAAAGGTCTGCAGTGGAGTATTCCGTATGCTGGCTGAGATTCACACATTCGCAGATGCTTGTTGACTGTATGGAATACATACTGATCTCCAATTTTTGAAGCAGGTTCATCAAGACTACTTAACTCAAAATCCCAAGCCTTTACCGAATTGCCTGTAGGTACAGAAGGGCACTTTCTGTTAAGTATGTAAGGTGGATAGAATGGAAGCTGAAATACAGTCTGCTCTTTGTCTAAGCAATTTCTATCAATTTTCACGTTGAGTATTCCGTCTTCATACACATCATTCTCGTCCTTCAACTCTTCTGATGTTCTGTCTATATCATCCCACTTGGTCATATAGAAGTTATTCTGCTTAAAATCTCCTACGTCGTAGCTTACTTCTTCTATCGTAGTACGATTTATAATATACCGAGACCAATCATAGATATATCCATTTTTGATGTTATCGTAAAACTCCTTGTAGCTGAATCCTTTTATCACCCCATCCTGATAGACTCTAGGGTATTCACCTACGAGATAGAAGAGAGACTTTACGAAAGCGAAGCAATCTATATCCGGAAGATTGGTAAATGTATCTATGTAATGAGATATGTACTTGGCATCATTGAGCTTAGGGGTAACTTTTATTCCATCAAAATCTAGGCTTTCACAGCCGGACATGCTCATCTTGAAAAGATAGATTTTAGGTAATTCGCTAACAACCTGCTCTTCGCCAATACTAAGGGGGCTATATCCGTCTTCCTCGTATGTATCGAACGTAAGGATATCATAATCCCATTCTCCGCCATTCTTGTATTTTGTCTCTATCAATGTAGGTTTTATCTTTGTAACCTCATCATATTCATAACTGCTATTACTATCTTTCTTTTCCCTACTAAAGATAACCAACTGTATCTTGTCATCATCGTTATCAGACCAGGTATCATATCTATGTTCTTTGCTTTTAACTCTAAACTTCAACTCAACCTTCGCCTCAAAAGGGGTAGCAAATCCTACTTGATAAAGATTCGTTCCTCTTTTGTACCCAATGGCTGTACTATCTATTACTGTTGCAGCAGATATATCTACATACAAATTAAAGATATAAGCTGTATCTCCTTGTGGAGCATCAAACTTTACATCGCCATTTTTGAACAGAAAAACGTTTTCCTGATCTAGTATCTTATGCTTCCATAGAAAGCTCTTTATATCATCAATATAATTAGGTTCCAAATTCATGGTGAATTTTCCCAACTGCTTATCAGTCATATTTGAGCTTACAAAAGGAATACAACCATAGCTGATGATGTTTTCTTTTTCATAGACCTTTTTTTTATCATCAAGAACCTTCAAGTCCTTCTCGCCAGCTTTTGCTTTACCTAGATCTATCTTTAAACCGAAAGCCTTTTCGATTGTTTGCAAAAGGTAGCGGACGGGCATCACTGGGCGAGGGTAACACTTATCGAACTCTCCGAAGAATTTGCGCTCTTGATTTGCCAAGACAGCAAACGGAACACCTGCAGAATAATATGGAGAAAGCGTTTTAAAGTTATTGGAGAATGTTGATGGGGAATAATAATACGTCATACCCCTAACGATTCCGTCTTCTGCAAGCTCATCTGATTCATAGCCAGCTTTGATTAAGGCTTCTCTCAGTTCATTGAGACTACAACTTTCATCTTTCAGCTTTTGGAGTCCTTCTACAACATTCCATGTGAACACGCACGAATAACTATCTGCTGTTGATTTGTCAATATACAGATTAGCATTCCTGAAAAGAGGGACACCATTTTGTAGGAACTCTGCCTTAATCTTTCGTCCCAACATTCCACTCTTATGACGGATATCCTCAGCACAATCAAATACCTCTCTGTTATGCCGAGTCATAGGAATCTTGAACGTATACGAATACGAGCAATTCACCTTGTCTAGTGAATTGAACAGATTGCTTGCCCACTTCAAGGTGATACCGCTTGGAGTGTTAAGGTCAACTCTCCTGCGTATTCCGTTTTTATCATAGATATAAAGCTCTTCTACCATATTTCTATTTCTGTATAGTTAAACCATTGTTCCTGCATCACAGCATAGCCATGTCTTTTGGCAACAACAAGAAGTTTATCGTGGTTTTTGTCTATTTCAACAATATTACCTTCTTCTCCGGTCTGTATGATGACACATGGACGAATGCCCTGCTTGTTCATCTTTATTTTTTTAAACGAATCGTATTTCATAACTTATAAACTTTGTGATGCCGTATCAGGCAATAATATTTGCAGTTCAAAATCCTGTAATACCTTTTGTTCGTTCTTTTTGTACGAACCTGAAACAACATTAACAGGAATCCATATTTCTCTACCATCCATTGAATAACCTTTAAACAAGTCAATGTGTGGGGATGCCACAATGGATTCTACTGTTTTATATTGACCTTTTGTTAGGTTTGTTGCTCCACATTTTATAGTCACAGTGTTGCCTATATGTGTCGTACGCTCATGATTCGGATAGTAAACACCATCAATTGGCTTATCGTCTTCTATAGTTGTATTACCGGGTTTATTCTTGTTTGTGAGCGAACTCTTCTTAAAAAGCCAATACTCCAAGAACCCATATTGGTCTATCCAACGAAGATAATACCCCTCTTTATCATTGGAAACAATGACTTTCAATAATTCATCGAGATATCTGTATTGAGCACCGGTGAATGTCTTGTCAAAAACATTCGTGAATGATGATTTGACGGTTTCTGCTTCCAATTCTATCTTATAGAGAAGCTCCTTTTTTGTTGTTGAACCGGTAAGGGTTACTTCGAAGATACCTGCTTTTGTCGTTTCTTGGATTGTTTTTTCAATCCCTCTATCTTCTTTAAGAGTAAGTGACTTACTTGCAGAGGGAGAAAACATAGATACCTTAAACGGAAAATTCTTGAACCAAATTACTTCACGCATAAATCTAGCATGATCTTCTGCACTGTAAAGGCTACCGAGCATGATGCCGCCTCCAAAAGTGTCCCCAACCTTCATGCTTCCCCATATAGCAATAGTCGTTGATGATGATACCAGAACTCCTTCGTTACCGGATTTTATATTTATAGTAACAGAAGCAGAGCGTTTCTCCAAATACTCGTCAACAAATAGAAGCTCCAGGAGTCTACTTATGTAACATCTACCGCTTCCTTTGAAAAGGGAACATGATACCGAATACGTAGAAAGGCCATCTGTTATCTCTACCGACACAGACGACATTTCTGTTCCTAACTCTAAAAAGATGTAGTTAGGATTGAATACAAAGCAATAAGCATTAGGAAATTGTATTGTCCCATTAGTTATGCCTATCTCGCTGTTATTTATTGTTTTTGTTATCATCTATGAATCTATCATTTAGTTTGTCTATTTCTAACTCTAAGACTGATTCCGTCTCGTTTGTTAGCTTCTTTATCTCTTCCTCTAGCAACGTGTCGTAGATATCGTTATATCCTTTGTCTCTATAGAGTTTCGTACCATTCTGCATGATGTTACGAGTGACGAGATAGCTGAAACTCTCGATAGCCTGCTTAGGGCTCTGTCCCCCTCTTGGTTGAATGCTTATACCTTTTTGTTTCACCCAATTCTTTATGATTTCCCTAAAGTTGGATGGCACCTTTCCCGAACGTCTTCCTCGCTGCATGGTTTCCCATTGCTTGTCACCTGAGAGGAAACCTTTAGAGTCCTTCACCTCAATCTGTAAAGAAGCTACGGAACGGCCGCTTGACATTCTGCCCAATGCTGCCATTCGCTGTGCTATTCCAACCTTGATATTCCCAAGGTGTAAGGTCAGCAATCTATCGACTTCATTTGTAAAGCTGTTCATACCGAATTATTTTTACTTATATAGCCAAAATCCCTAGAAAAACAAAGAATTAAACTTTACAAACTAGGTTTCTTCATCTTCATCATCTGTACGGCTTTCATCATCGCAGATAATGACACCTTCAACCTCTTCTAGTGGCAGATTGAGGACTACACCGGTTACATTCTGATCAAGAAAGTCGTAGACTACCTGGTAAGGATGCCTACCTTCAATCACTTCAAAGTACTCGCTGGCATTGAGTGCCTTGACAAACTTTATGGCAAGTCTCTTCATCTGCTCGATGATATTGTCGTTCTCTGTTCCGTCAAAATCAAAGTCAGTAGGGGAGAGGAAGGCAATCTGGGTCTCCGGATAATCCTTCACTCTTGCATAGCCAAAATCCAACTTTCCTGATGGTGGAAGGACGTAAACCACAGATGGTTTGGTAATAGCATCAATAGCTACGTTGGCCTGTGACCAGTTCATGAAGAGGTATTCCACATCTTCGCCCATGGACTCCACAACGTTTCTTACCTTGGCTTCCACCGTTCCATACTTCTTAATGCCTTTTAGTTCCATACGCTATTTCTTTTTTGAGTAAATCTGATAAAGCCTACGCTCGAACTCATTCTTCTCATTATCGTTCTTCATACATTGAAAGATACGCAGCCACGATATGTTTCTAACTTCATTCTGATTTGCGATGTGCATTCTCTGTGCGTACCAATCCAACACACCAAACGCTCCGAAGTTAAGAGACTCAACACCTGCAGCACGCTCCTCTTGTGAGTAGGATGGCTTGATGGAAGAGAAAATCTTGTTGATTCTGTTTATTTCCTTTGTTACAAAGTTAGCAAACCCGAACACATCATTAATATCTTCCTTTAGAAGCAAGTCTGAATCAACTTGTAAGAGAACCTTACATGTTTCTTCTATCGGCTGCTGTGATGAGGCTGCTGTCTGCATATCATCCAACTGCCCATAGGTAAGCATGTTTAAGCTGTCCGGCACATGCTTGCCACATATAGATTGCGGACAAGGCTGCTTACGTAACCTTTCCAACAATTCTTCTTGCTTTTCCTTTGTGCATAACGGAAAGAGTTCAAGGAACTTTCCGTAAGTGCATGGGTCTTTGTCTTCTTCCTTTTTCATGTTTCAAAGTTACATAATTTTGAAATGTGACACATCATTATTTGCATATCTTTACTACAATCGCGATTCTAGTCGTTTTTTCTAGTCTGTATCTTCATTGAAGCACCTGCAGAAGGTTTCACTCTTCGGAAGAGCATAGACATGATGAGCATATCAAGGTAGTCAGGGGAATGACCGAGGATAATCTTCATCACCTCTTTCTTGATGATGTCGTACTTCTTAAGGTCATTATCAATATCGGCCATCTTCAAGGCACCAAGCTCATCCATAATTCTCTCACGCTGCTCTTGCGTACAGACTATCTTGATAGCTCTTTTATTGATAAGTTCTGCCAGTTTATAAGCACATTCGGCTTTCAGGTTGGCATATCTTGGGTCAATAGGTCTTCCGTTTCCGTGAAACTCCTTGATTCCGTTAAGGTAGCTTTCCAAGAATGAGCCGACACCATCAGCATCTACGACCATCAGAGACCTAGGAATACTATCATTTATCATCATATCCTTTAGCTGCGTCTCTACTTCCTTTCCAGGTGAATAGTCTGTGTCTATCTTGATATAGCATACATTACCAACCCAAGAACCAGCAACGAACCTATCATGTCCCTTTCCGGCGATGTCGGCAGAACCGCTATGGGCACCAACAGGCTTGATGTGGTCGTTTGTAAACAAGTCATTGATAGCATCATAATCACAAAGAACAGATGGATCATCATCATACTCGAAGTTTCCGAAGTAAAGTCGCTGTACGGTCACCTTGTCCGCTTTCAGCAAGTTATCTATAAAGTCTTGGTCTACATAAGGATTATCTATAGGTAAGGCTTTAATGAATTTTCTATATGGTGGAAGCGTTCCCTCTTTCGCTGGTTTTACAAAGTCATTGTATATCCAATTTCTTTTTGGATTACAAGTGTAAAGGGCCTTTGGTATGGTGTGCCATCTTGTACCATCAGCCCGGACACCATTGAGCAAAGAAAAACGACCTTTCAATACCGAAATAGCTTTTTCTGAAATCTGCTGAGCTTCATCAACAAAGAGGTCTGTAATTGCAAGCGAACCGAGACGGTCATACTCCGGGTCTCTCGGGGCATATATCAAATCACGAAACAGAATTTTACTTCCATTAGGGAAATACATTATACTTTTGACCTCATTGAAACGAACACATGAACGTAGTTTCATCATGTCTAACATTTCCCACATTGTAACTAGAGTAGTATCTTTAAGCTGTGTAAGTACTTCTCGGCACACTAAGCCAACACTTCCTGGTAACGTGATTCTTCTCAATATCTGCCAGATACAGCCAAAAGCAGATTTTCCTCCACGGGCTCCACCGCCATATAAAAGTTCTGTAACGGTGTCGTTCTCGGAGGAAAGAAATTCATAAGCCTGCGCTTGCTTTGGAAATAATCTAACATCTATTGATTTCGGCATTTATTTACCTTTCTTTATGAGTGTAAAAATGTAAATGATAAAATCTACCTAGCGATTGAATTTTGGAATATTATCTGGGTCAAAAACAAATCCTTCTTTTGGAAGGAGGTAAAGCCCCAGGTAATGAACCAATTTATCTAATTGCTTGAGATTTATATTACGAGTTCCTTTAATGTATGCATAAAGATTCGCAGTATTAACCCCTATGTCTTTTGCAACTTTATCTACTTTGAGCTCTCTTTCGTAGATAGTCTTTCTTATTTTTTCTCTAAACATATTTTTCTACTTTTGTTCTATAAGTGTTAAACCTAAATAGTTGCAGATTCTCTCAACCTCAATATATGGGATTGGTCTCTTACCATTTATGAATGGCGAGAAGTTGTGCTCGTTAATTTCAAGCTTTTGGCAAAGGTCTCTTGACCGGATGCCAAGTTCTTTCATTCTTAGTTGTATTCTTTCGTTTATTGTAATCATTTTATCTTATCTTTATAAATGTTATTAACTAAATCAAAGATTCTTTCCTCTGCCGAGTCTTTTGCTCCTGTAACGATGCCGGCTTGTTCTCTTTCTTTTTGGATGATAGAATACATCTTTTCATCAAAAGTGTTTTTTCCTAAGAGATAAGTACAAGTAACAACGTTCTTCTGTCCGTTTCTGTGTGCTCTGCATTCACATTGGTCGCAGTCGGCAGCAGTCCAAGGGAACTCTAGAAAAAGTATGTTGGAAGCTGCAGTAAGCGTTATTCCTACACCTCCGCTTTTGATGTTCACCACTATAAGGTTGCAATCTTTGTTGTTTTGAAAAGCGTCAATGGCTTTCTGTTTCTGTTCTGGACTATCATCGCCCGTTACCTTTACAGCCCCTCTGAACTCTTTTTTAATGCTCTTGACAAGCGATTTATGAGCAACAAAGACTATAAGCTTGTTTCCTGCATCCACTATATCATGGATAGACTTCAATGCTTCTTGTAACTTTCCTTCTGCTGTTATCTGTCGGAGAACATTGATTTGAACTATGACATATCCGCGCAAAGCCTTTTGAATAGCTTCATCATCGGCTTCTTTGTATTTCTGCAGATAGTCTATAAGGTCAAGTTCAGCCTTTTCGTATTCAGAGCGATTTGTGATTTCCAAGACGTTGTATTGCCGAATCTTTTCGGGGAGTTCCTTCAAGACAAGAGATTTATCTCTTCTGAAATAGCAAGTTTCCCAAAGTCTGTAGTTCAGCTCCGAAAGCCTCTCGTAACCAACATCAGGTTGGCAATATCTGTCCTTGAACGCTGCAGCCCCTCCAAAGTCATTTATTCTTCCCATGATCTTGAGCTGCTGGACAAGGTCTTTGTTTCCGGTCACTATTGGGGTTCCTGTCAGCATGTATACGTATTCCTTTCCTTTACACATCGCTTCAAGGTACTTACTCCAAAGCGTTGAGGCTTCCTTGCATCTGTGACATTCATCAATGACCACGCTTTTCAATAGTCTCATACGACTATCAACCTCTAGGTTCTTTACGGTTACCCTTTTGGTCTTACAGCCAAGGATAAAGAATTTCTTTACGCTCTCGTAATTGGTGATGAAAACCTTGCAAGTACCGGTATGAATATAGTAATGCCATCTGTCCTTGTTCTTATCATCAAGTATCGCAGAATTCTTTCCGGTGAAGCGTTTGAACTCCCTCTGCCAAGTTATTTTCATGCTTGCCGGGCATACAACAAGGCAAGGGTAGGAGTTAGCAATATCAACGGCAGCAATGGTCTGAAATGTTTTACCTAGCCCCATGTCATCGCAGTTGAATGTTCGTTTGTGGGTTACCATATACTGAATACCTTTCTTCTGATAGTCGTAAGGCTCTAGTAGAAGATGGTGAGGGTATCGCAACGTAGGCATTCTATCTGCAATACCCTCTGCCTCTGATGGGTCGCTAAGATGAACAACGTCTGAAACAATGAAACGGCTTTTGGCATAATAACAGAAAGCATCCATAAGAAGCTTGTCTGTCTTTTGAATATGCCAGCAGCCTGATTTCATGTCGAACTCTGCACTCGGTATCTTTTTCACAAAGCGAACGAGTAAGGTACTATTACCGAAACGCAGCTCGTAATCTGTTCTGTTTTCCGTTACGTATATCTTATTCTCCATCTTTACTTTGTGGCGCAGACGGTCCAGAAGCTTTCGTGTCACAAATCAAGTTGATAACCTGAGGTAGAGCTTCACCACCTGATGTGATGTCTACAGAGGTACCGAATCCTTCATCCTTTCCTAGGGTCTGCAAGAAGTAACGGAGCATCTGGCCGTCAGGTTTCTCTATCCATCCGACAAGTTTTCCATTCTCGACTTTTGGAAGACCTAATGCAAGTATTCTTGCTTGACCAAGACATTCGTCAAACAAGCGTTTGCGGTGTTCTTGTACAATCTCTTTGAATTCCGGTTCTCCATTACACCAATTATATATGGTTTGTCTTGTAACATGAAGTATTTTGGCAGCATCCGACATGTTGCCGTGTGCTTCCTCCATTACTTCACGAAATTCATCTATAGAAGGTTTTAATAATTTCATATATCAAACATATTTAATTGTTTATAGTGAACCGGTGGTTTTATGCCATTGATGGCACCAGCATTTATCATGTTGGCAAACCACCAGTTCCTACACGTATTAAACTCCCGCTTCTTTGCTTGTGGCAAATTCCAATCAATATACTCATCAGTAATATCGATTCTGCGAGCGTTTTCTATTTTTAGAGTACAATACTCGTTATCAATATTGATTTCGTGCCCAAAAGCTGGGGCAAAAGCAACATGAAGGTTATGAGACCATATCCAATCTTCACAAACACCACACAGATAATAAAGTCTAGATTCTTCTAGTCTCAGTTCTCTGTTTGGGTTAAGTGGGGTACCACCCCATATTCTTCTGTCGAACTTACCAATCAGACATTTTGTGCAATGCTGACTTAGGTCGATATCTCTAACGAGTTTTAACCAAAGGTACCTATAGTTCCTTTTTGGTCTAAAATATTTGATAACTACCATATCCGTAACTCTTTTAATGTTATTAATCTCGGTCACTCAGTATACAATGAACGTGAAATTTGTAAATCTTGTAATACTTGTCTGACGAGAAATCTTCTCTGTTCAGATCAAGCGGTAAGTCAAAATCTGTTAGACTGCTATGATACAACTCATGAGGAATCTTCACTTTACCTACAAAGCGAGACAACTTGTTGTCAACAAAATCAAAGAATTCTTCTTGCATCTTGCTACCTTTCTCAAGATTGCGAGTGGCAAAGTAATCGTAACCTTCACCATACGCTACGTCATATCTTGCATCAGAGCCTTTCTGCTCCAAGAACTTATTAATTTTCTTTGTGCATTCGTTTAGATAGTCCTGATACTCCATATCAGACTTCTTCTCTAGCTCATCCAAAATCTCTTTGTTCTTGATTTCTCGCAGGATAGCTTGCTCGTATTTTTGAATTTCATATGTCATAATCTTGAATCTTTTTAAAGTGTTGTTATATTTATTATTTACACTACAAAGATACAAAATAATTATCAAATATGCAAATATTTAGCAAAGTTTTTTCATCAAAGATGAAAGTTTTTCGCTATTTTTCTTTGTCCTCAATTGTCGGGAATCCGAACAACTCACGGATGTCGTTGTGGCGATGGTAACGCTGATTATTGGGGAGCTTCATATTGAACTCGTAATCTATTGCAGCCATATACTCCTCGTCCGTGAGCTCTCTAGTCTTCTCAACACCTAATCGCCAGTAGGAATCTCTGTCAGAATAGAATACCTTAAATCCAAAATCATCGATTAGCTTCTGCACATCCTCTTTGGAATGGAATTTCTGATAAAACCACTGACCTTCTACCATTATCGCTGTTAAACCATTTTCGTCAAGAAAACGAGCCGAGAACATTTCATCTGTTGTATTTCTTTTCTGTGTCATTAAACTAAGGATTGTCTCCTTGCTTCGGCCACAGAAGAAAATCTTACCTCCCGGCTTGCAGAACAACATGAGAATAGCAATAACCGAACGCTCGGCTTCAACGCAATTTACGGAATTGATAACACTTTCTGCTATGCAATAATCAAATTTCCCGTTCTTTTTGACAAAATTGATAAGTTTGGTAATCATCTCTTGCCCCTTCTCCACGCTGATACCCTTGCGGTTATGATTGAAAAACTCTAAGCCTATCGCATTCTTATAGCCATATTTCTTCTTGAGCTTGTCGACACACATAGCTTTACCGCAACCAAAATCAAATACAGAAACATCTTTTTGATCCTTTAGAATCCATTTAGTTGCCACGCGATATAGGGTTGACCACTCCATTCCGGCAGCTCTTGGAGGTTGAGCCAGTCCTTGAACAAAATCTTCACGGTCTAGATGGTCATAGCTGTAAACGCCATAATCCTTCGAGAAATAAAAATTGTACTTTTCCAAGTACTTTTTATCCAAGATATAGCCATGCACTGGAATATCGAGGATTTGGGCTGCTCTTACATAATTATTTCCAAAAACAACTTGGCCGTCACAAATAATAGCACTAAGTGCGTCACCATAACGGGTGATAAGCATACACATGTCCTTAACGTATGATGCTCCGCTGTTTGGTATGTCAAAATCTTTATTGGAAATATCATCGTAGAACTTACCGACTTCCAGGTTACCTTTATACGAACCTTTTTCTTTTGGTTCACTTTCGATTCCGTTATGAACTTGATTGAAAAGAATCTCGTCTACGAGCTGTACTCCTGATACGAAATAGGCTGGTACTTCATGAATACCAATAGCTGTTGCTGCTTTTGTACGCTGGTGGCCGGCAACAATGGTCTTGTTGTCACGATTCACGATAATCGGCAGAATAAAGCCGAGGTCGTTAAGACTGCCTTGCAGGTTTACGAAAGCCTCTTGGCTTAACTTTCGTGGATTGTAAGCTGCAGGCTTGATGTCTGAAATCTTGATAATCTCCATAATTATTCCTGATTAAGTTTGTTAAACAAAAACTTTATGAAACCGAAGTCTACTCCAATCTCATCTACATAATTCTCATATTGTTCTACTAGTTCTGCATATTCATTTTTTGTAACTGCTACAGAATTCTTTCCGAACATCAATACATTAATTTTCTTTGCACTCTTTGACAGCTTGTTCTTTTTCACAACTGTATCGTCTTCAGAGGCATCATAAAATAATCCTTCGTCAAAGCCAAAGTTTACAAGATTGATTTGGTCATACATTTTTGTGAGACGATCGAAATCATATTCTCCATACTCTTCGTTGTCTTTAAATATGTACTCCTTTTCCTCTTTCTCTGTTAAGTTTTCTGCTACGGACACCTCGACAACCGGGTCTTTCACCCATTCCTTCCAGTAGTCAACAGCTTGCTCTTGCTGCGATGGAGAAAGCAGCTTCCACTTTTCGTTTTCAGACATTGTCAAAATCCAATCCATAGGAGAACTTTTTAAAATCTCCTTAAGAATATCTGTACGTTGGTTACCTCCAAGTACCATATTCTCCTTATTAATGGTAATGTCACGATAGTAAAGCATCTTTGGGAACAGAAGAATACTCTGCTTTAGACGCGCTTTCTTATCTTTACTAATCTTTCTTGGATTATTAGGATTAGCAATCAGTTCAGTTATATTTATCTTCATTATTCTTCCTCCTCAGTTTTTTCTTCATTATCAGCTTTATATTCAATTCCTAACAAGTATGAGAGAAATCCGTCACCACTTCCAAAATTCTGCTCACAATAATCAGTAAGTGCATCATCGAGCATTTTGTACTCTTCATCGGTAATAGTTACTTCTATATATCCACACTTAAATGATTTTGAACGAACAACCGTAGTGTCTACTTCCGCATCATTAATCTTGTTTTCGTCATAATCATACAGATTCCAAGGCACAGAGCCTACATATTCCTCTATATCATTACGGTCGTACTCCTTTTTGAGAACTTCCACATCGTCCTCTCCATAATGGAGGTTGTCTTTGGCAAGAAACTCCTTTTCCTCATCTGGTGTCATGTCATCGGCTATCTTTGCCGGCACAACAGGATTGTCCTTCCAACTGTTCCAAAAGGATTTCAACTCGTTCTGTTTCTCTTCGGGAGCTAGGCGATATTTGGACTGATTCTCCAAATATTCCTCAATCTCTACATCTTCCATGTTGAGAATGTTCAATAGGACTTGGAGACGTTGGTTGCCACCAAGAGCCACTTTATTCTTGTTTACGATGATAGGACGGAGCTCTAACATCTTAGGGAATACAAGAAGACTCTCTGTTAGTTTGCCCATCATGAACTCACTGATTGTTCTTGGATTCTCAGGGTTCACTTTCAGTTGCGTTACTTTTATTTTCTTCTTTGTTGCCATATTGTTAATCTTTAATTGCTATGATTCCACAAAAATTAAGATGCTTCCAAAAAGTATCTATCTTCCGAAAGCCTGCCATCTTTAACATACTGATGTTCATTTCTTCGGTGAGAGGGCAGAGTACACCTTCCAATGATTTACGCTTGCTTGCTATCTGCTCTTCCGTATATTGGTTCTCTCGTTTCATGTTGTAGTAAATGGAAGTGAAGATGTTTCCAATCTCTGACGAGTTACCCAAAACTTTTTCTACCAAGATGAAAGCACCGCCTTTGTTAAGACTGCTATAAACGCTCTCTATGATTCCTTGGCGGTATTCTACCGGTATAAACTGCAAGGTGAGGCATGATAGAATAACCGAACAGCCATTACAGAAGCAACCATATCCTATGGGATATTTTGTTAGGTCAAGTCTTGTAACATGCACATACCCTTCCTCTATCTGTTTCTTGTAACGTTCTCGGCATTTTTCTAGCATAGGTTCGCTTACATCGCTTAAATAAGAGATAACTTCCTTATAGTGATTCGATATGATGCCCTCTGCTGATAGGCCATTGGCACAACCCAAATCAACGAATCGGGTGTTTGGCTTAATGAAGTGCTCTGCAACCTGATCCACAAGCTTACGCATCGTGTGATAGTCCGGTATAGAGCGCTCCAGCATGTCTGTAAATACTTCGGCTACGTCTTCATCAAATTCCCAATTCTCTGACGAAACATTGATGTTGTCACGTTTCTTTGTCCCAATATCGTTACTTTGTTGTGTCATGATGTTTTTATTTAATTGTTACGACTTCAATTCCGAAATAGTCAATCAGAGCATACAGCACCTTTGACGACATCTTCCTTTTTCCGTTTACTATAGTAGATAGGGTACTACCGCTTACTTTTATACTTTTGGCGATAGTTACCATTTTAACCTCACTTCCCTTTAGGCTTATTTTGACTTTGTCTTCTATGAGGTTTGGGGAGAATACAGAACCTCCTTTACTGAAAGCCAAGTTCAAATGCTTCATTACTTTGATTAGGCTTTCTATAGCCAGACCGCGACTACCTTTCAGAAAAGCGTTAAAATTCTGGACTATCAGTCCACATTCCCTACATACCATCGTTTGGTTAACACCTCGATAGTGCATTCTTTCTTCTATGATTTCATTTATCTTCATAATCTTGTCTTGTGTCAATCTATTATTTACATCAATTTGATTCAGATTTACATTCCCTCCGGCACCTTCGGAAACCATACGCTCACCATCTACCAAGAAGAGTATGTACCTGCTGTTAAGCCCCTTGATGCGAAGGTTATTGCCCATTGCATTAGGCGACGTTACGATGCCAGGTATATTGTCTTCAAGAGCTTCAAGTGTGGAAATGGCTCCTGCTTTCTGAATCTCCCTGTCACGAACAACAGTAGTTAGTACCGGAGTCTCGGAGAGTCTTTTTTCGGTTCGTGTTCCTGTAACTACTACCTCACCCAGATTAGAAATTTCTTGCGTGAGCAAAAAGTTGACTGTTGTATCATTCTTTAGTAAAAAGATCTTGTTTTGTACAGGATAAGCGGAGTAATACATGGTACTGAGCGTAATTGCTTGTGCCGGTACATTTTTAATAGTGTATTTACCATTATAATCTGTTTGAGCACCCAGTTTTCCGGTTGTAACATAAACCCCTACCAATGGCTCCTTTGTAACGCTATCAGTTACGGTTCCCGTAATTTGAAATCTCTTCTCTTGAGCACCTGCTATTACAGTACCAAAAGAGAGAAAAAGAAAGAGTATTTTTTTTGCAATCGTCATAATATCTTCAGTAATTATTTCGACTGCAAAATTATCCCTAGCTCACAAGGCTCGCAATTCCCACTTGTG
>OQVQ01000419.1_pt1 | contig 20480 bp, 19 predicted proteins | sample 1691491 | NCBI WGS metagenome assembly OQVQ01 (sample SAMN03418252, study PRJEB22391) | human gut metagenome | biome: human-gut; feature: organic feature; material: feces | host: Homo sapiens | place: Tanzania | collected 2013-01
ATATATCAAAGCTTTTGCGGCGATTTCTTCTCCATAATCCCAATGGCTTTTATTACACGAGATGAACATTTATGAATAAAAAATCAGTTTCGCCGCTTATAACGGGACTTTGCTGTGTTGCGGCAGTAACCGCTATCTCGGCATATACGGACAGATCAAAGGACAGCAGCACTTCGGAGCTTGCCGCTGTTCCGTCCGAAAATAGCGCTTACGAAGTCATTACATTCTCAGAAGAGACTGTTTCGGAAACCGTTTTATCTGCCGTAACGGAGTATATCGCCGATCTTGAAACCACGGCAGTGCCGCAGGAAACACCGCCTGAATCTTCCGAAGCAATCCCTGAAGCATCATCCTCGGAAGCAACAGCCCAATCCACAGATGTATCTTCGGAAACAGCTCCCGAAACATTATCGGAAACGGCTCAATCGTCCGCAGTCCCCGAAAAACAGACGGAAACGTCCGCTGCGGCAGCAGCTGCCGCTTCAGATAACGGAGATTTTCCCGCAGGAGATGTCTATGTTATACTCAACACCAAAACCAAGTGTATCCATCTTGATCCCGGCTGCCAACACGCAAAAAAGATATCCGATGAAAACCGTGAAGAAACATATTCGGATATAGCCGCACTTGCCGATGAGGGATACTGGGCTTGCAGCAAATGTGCGGGAGATTACAGGGATATAGCACCAAAGCCGTGATTTCCAACATAAAATCGACGAAAAAATTGTGCGATTTTACAATGGAAAATTTTTACTTTTTACGTTATACTTATAAGTAATATTTTATTCGGTCAATTCCGAGGATTGGAAGATGCAGATGAACAATGATAAAAGATTTGCCGTTCTTATTGATGCAGACAATGTTTCCGACAGATATATCAGACATATCTTCGATGAGCTTGCCAATGAAGGCATCGTCACCTACAGGAGAATTTACGGCGACTGGACAAAGCCCGCTCTCGGCTCATGGAAAAACGTTCTGCTGAACTATTCGATCACACCTATACAGCAGTACAGTTACACAACAGGCAAAAACGCTACCGATTCGGCTATGATAATCGACGCAATGGACATTCTCTATTCGCACAGCGTTGAAGGCTTCTGCCTTGTTTCAAGTGACAGCGATTTCACAAAGCTCGCTTCACGCCTGAAAGAATCCGGCATGACGGTCATAGGCATGGGTGAAAGGAAAACACCGCCGCCTTTTGTCAATGCGTGCAATAAATTCAAATATCTCGAAAGCATTTCGGGAGATGCCCTCCCCGACTCCAAGGCTCATGGCAGCGAGGTTTCGGGAACAATGTCAACTGATGATGTGCGCAATGCCATCACGGGGATACTTGACGAGATCTCTGATGAGGACGGCTGGGCACTCCTCAGCGAGATAGGAAATATCCTCGTTAAGCGATGCCCAAGCTTTGATGTTAGAAACTACGGTTTCAGCAAGCTCACGCCTTATGTCAAATCGCTCAATTCCTTCGAGATCGACTCAGTTCCCAGCGCAAACGGCAGCGTAAAATATATCTATATCCGAAGAAAGCAGTGATTCCATGTTTGATTTCAAAGGAGCGATATTTGACCTTGACGGAACTGTTGCCGATTCAAATCCTGTTTGGGAAAAGATCGACAGGATTTATCTGAAAAATCACGGCATTTCCGTGTCCGACAGGGAGATAACACGCTTCGCCTCGCTTACTTACGAGGAATGTGCCGCAGAATTCGCAAAGCTCGGCATAAAAACCGATGTGCCGTCGCTTATGTCGGAATTCAACCGTCTTGCGGTCATCGAATACAGAACTTCAGTCATGCTGAAACCCGGTGCGGAAGAATATCTCAGAAAGCTGAAATCTGAAGGAAAGCCGATCGCACTTGCCACCGCTTCGCCTGCAAGCCTTTACGAGCCTGTACTCCTTCATCACAATATTTACAGCCTGTTCGATGCATTCTGCACTACTGATGATGTTGCGAGAGGAAAGGGATTTCCAGACATATATATTCTTGCAGCATCAAAAATAGGCGTGCCTGTTTCGCAGTGTGCTGTTTTTGAGGATACGCTGAACGGTGTTATAGGCGCAAAAAATGCCCGTGCATTCACCATCGGAGTTTATGACAAGGCATCATATTCAGATAAAGACGAAATAATGAAAATATCAGACCTTTATATAAACAGCTTCGATGAACTCTTGTAATTTCTGTAAATAAAATAATTTCGACATAATATCTTAATTTGCATTTAATAATAACATGGTATAATAAAAATATCTAAAAATACTATTCGGATATAAGAATTTATTTCCGAAAGGAGACGATGTATATGGAATCCTATATTGTTCGCCAACCGATCCTCGACGCAAACCAGAAAGCCATTGGTTACGAGATCCTTTATCAGGAGGAGCTCGCAAACGCCGAAGAACGTGATGCATCGGCAGCTAATGCCATCGAAAACTTCCTTTCCTCTATGGACGGCGGAAAGTTTCTCGACAATAAGACCGCTTTTCTTACATTCACAAGAAATCTTCTCGTTAAGAATGTCCCGAAGATATTTGCTACCCAGAAGCTGGTCATTCAGATAGAGGATGCCATTATCGTCAATCCCCTTGCCCATGCTCTTATCATGAAATATAAGGCAAAGGGTTATAGGATAGCTGTTGTTGATTTTGAGTTTGCCCCCAGATATTTCGGCGTTCTCGATATCGTTGACTACATAAAGGTCAATTTCGGAGATCTCTCCAACACTTCTATCGAAAGCATTGTAAAGATCGGTCTTTCCTTCGGAAAAACGATCATTGCCTATAATGTTGACACAAAGGAAGCTTATGACAAGGCTGTCGCTTACGGCTGTCAGTATTTCCAGGGTGCATATGTTGCTGAAAAGCTGCCGTCCACAATAAGAAAAATGAACCATATGCAGGGCAACTTCTTCATGCTTATGGTCGCTGTAACAAAGGACGAGCCTGATATTGACGAGATCGAAGAGATCATCTCCCGTGATGTTTCACTGACATTCTCACTGCTTAGACTCGTAAACTCTGCATATTTCGCACTGAAAAACCGTGCAAAGTCAGTTAAGCAGGCACTTGTTGTACTCGGTCTCGGTCAGCTGAAGCAGTGGATCTACCTTCTCAGCTTCAAGCAGGATGATGGTTCTATGCCCGATGAGCTTATCAAGACATCTTTCCTGCGTGCTAATTTTGCTGCTGAGCTGCTTGACCATGCACAGGATATGCCGATATCACGTTCGGAAGCTTACCTTATGGGTATGTTCTCAACACTCGGAAAGCTTATGGACGTCCCCCTTGAAGAACCCCTCGGCGAGCTTCCTATCGCTCAGGAGATCAAGGATGCTCTTATCAAGCACGAAGGCAGAGCAGGTCTGCTTTATGACGTTATCCTCTGCTATGAAAAGGCTGACTGGAAGAAAATGTCCTCCTGCGCAGCTGCACTCGGCATCCCGCTCAATATCATCACGCAGAAATACTTTGAATGTGTTGAATTCGTCAATACCACATGGAACAGTCTTATGCAGTCAAATCCCAACCAGATCGATGACGATGATGAATGATCTTCCGCTGCCGTACACAAGCTGTACGGCAGCTTTTTTCATCTCTGATACAAATGAACAAAATGTTAAACTTTACCCATGATGCAAAATACTGTTTGACAAAAAGATATTTGTGTGGTATAATATTCAGGTATTAATAATTCGGAGACGTATCGAAGTGGTCATAACGGGACTGACTCGAAATCAGTTGTACCTTATGGTACCGTGGGTTCGAATCCCACCGTCTCCGCCAGCTGATCCGTATTTCATTTTTGATGGAATACGGATTTTTTGCAAATAAAACGGGAGGTATCATTATGTCACAGACAACAAAACGTGCGCTTGAAGCATCGCTGAAAAATCTCCTGCTGAAAAAGCCGCTGAATAAGATCACTATCAACGACATTGCCGAGGACTGCGGCATCAACAGAATGACCTTCTATTACCATTTCAAGGACATTTACGATCTGGTTGAATGGTCATGCCATGAGGACGCAGCACGTGCGCTCGGCGGCAAAAAGACATATGACACATGGCAACAGGGATTTCTGAATATTTTCAGAGCAGTCGAAGATAATAAGCCGTTTATCATGAATGTTTATCATTCGGTAAGCCGCGAACATGTCGAAACATATCTCTACAAGCTGACTTATGACCTGCTTATCGGAGTTGTCGAAGAAAAATCCAAAGGAATCAGCGTCAGGGATGAGGATAAACAGTTCATTGCAGATTTTTATAAATACGCATTTGTCGGCATAATGCTGAACTGGATAAAATGCGGAATGACCGAAGATCCCGAAAAAATAATCAAAAAGCTCAGCGTTCTGATACAGGGCGATATCACACGTGCGCTGAATATTTACCGCACAGATTCAAATTTATCAAACTGCCCCGAATGATAAAAAATCATACACTTCTCCCCCTTTGATAATTTTTTTATCAAAGGGATTTTTTTGTTTATTGCTAAAATGTTTTTCTGCGGATATAATATAATCACATTCAGAAAATAAATCAAACCAAATATCAAACGGAGGTAATTTATATGTATTATTCAAGCGGAAATTACGAAGCATTTGCACGTCCCGAGAAGCCTGCTGATGTTGACAGAAAATCTGCATATATAGTAGGTTCAGGTCTTGCTGCTCTTGCGGCTGCATGTTTCCTCGTTCGTGACGGTCAGATGAAGGGCGAGCATGTTCATATTCTCGAAAAGGATCCCATTCCCGGCGGCGCATGCGACGGCTATGAGTATCCCGGAGTTGGATATGTAATGCGCGGCGGACGTGAAATGGATAACCACTTTGAGTGTATGTGGGATCTGTACCGTTCTATCCCGTCCATCGAAACAGAGGGCGTAAGCGTTCTCGATGAATATTACTGGCTGAACAAGAAGGACCCTAACTATTCCATGATGCGTGCTACCGAAAACCGCGGTCAGGACGCTCACACCGATAAAAAGTTCGGTCTTTCCGACAAGGCGGCTATGGAGATCATGAAGCTCTTCTTCACAAAGGACGAGGATCTTTACGACAAGAAGATCACCGAATTCTTCGATGATGAAGTCCTGAATTCAAACTTCTGGCTCTACTGGCGCACAATGTTCGCATTTGAGAACTGGCACAGCGCACTTGAAATGAAGAGATATATCCAGCGTTATATCCACCACATAGGCGGTCTGCCTGACTTCACCGCACTGAGATTTACAAAGTATAATCAGTATGAGTCAATGATCCTCCCGATGATAAAGTATCTGGAATCCTTCAACGTATCATTCCACTACAATACAAAGGTCGTAAATGTTGAGTTTGATATCAAACCTGACAAAAAGACCGCAAAGGCTATCAAGGTAATCCGTGACGGCAAGGAAGAAACCATTGACCTCACCGAAAATGATCTTGTATTCATCACAAACGGCGGCTGCGTAGAAAATGCAACGCTCGGCGCACAGGATAAGCCTGCAAAATTCGATCCCGAGATAAGAGAAGGCGGCGGCTGGGATATGTGGAGAAAGATCGCTGCACAGGATCCTTCCTTCGGAAACCCCGAAAAGTTCTGCCACAGCCCTGAAGAAAGCAACTGGATGAGTGCGACCGTCACAACTCTTGACGGCAGGATCCCGCCCTATGTTCAGAAGATCTGTCAGCGTGATCCGTTCTCCGGCAAGGTCGTAACAGGCGGTATAGTTACAGCAAAGGATTCAAACTGGCTCCTCAGCTGGACATTCAACCGTCAGCCTCAGTTCAGATCTCAGCCTAAGGATCAGCTGGTCGGCTGGATCTACGGACTCTTTACCGATAAACCCGGCAACTTTGTAAAGAAGCCTATGCGTGAATGCACAGGTAAGGAGATCTGCATGGAATGGCTCTATCACATCGGCGTTCCCGAGGATCAGATCGAAGAGCTTGCTGAACACAGCGCAAACACTGTTCCCTGCATGATGCCTTATATCACAGCATTCTTTATGCCGAGAAACGACAACGACCGTCCTAAGGTAGTTCCCGACGGCGCAGTAAACTTCGCATTCCTCGGTCAGTTTGCGGAAACAGCAAGAGATACCATATTCACAACGGAATACTCGATCAGAACAGGTATGGAAGCTGTCTATACTCTGCTTGATATCGACAGAGGCGTTCCCGAGGTATGGGGCAGCGTTTATGATGTAAGAGATCTCCTCAATGCTACCGTAAAGATCCGTGACGGAAAGAAAGTTACAGAAATGAATCCTACGCTCCTTGAAAAGCTTGCTCTCAAGGCAGGTCTGCACAAGATCGAAGGCACGGACATTGAAAAGCTTCTCAAAGAATACAACGTTATCTGATAATACCCGTATCCCACTAATTCAAACCGGACACCATGAGGTAATCTCCTTATGGTGTCCGGTTTGTTTTATTTCATCATATAATCAATAAAGCTTTTTACCCCTTCGGGCAGATAGGAATTATCCTTATATGCAAGAACGATCTCCGAGCGGATAGTACAGTCGGAAATCTCTGAGCATACCGTATTCCCCGATGTTATAAGTGATGATGCCGAACTTGGGACAAGTGCTGTTCCGGCACGCTTTTCCGCCAGCTTTACGGCAGTTCTTGCATCATCGCATATGCAGACACAGTTCATATCAAGCCCTGCCGATGCGAATTCATTGCTGATAATCGATTGCCATCTGCGGTATAATATCAGCGGGAGCTGCGAAAGCTCCTTCATCGTGACCGCTCTTCCAAGGACATCAGCAGCACCGACAGCCGTCATTTTTTCCTCTGAAATAGAATGAAACGTTACTCCGTCATTGGAAAACGGCGTTCTGATTATCGCAAGATGTATGACTCCGGCATGCAGCTTTTCCAGAAGCGTATATGTGTCGCTTTCAAATATTTCAAATCTTATCCCGGGGTTCTGCGCAAGAAAATCGGCTATCCTGTCAGCCGCTCCCGAGCATACAACAGACGAAACTATCCCGATGCGAACCGTAACATTCTCCGCCTTTGAACACGCCTTTACATCCTGAACGGCAACCTCCTCCATATCCAGTATCAGCGAAGCACGTTCATAAAGAAGCTTTCCCGCCTCAGTCAGACGTATCTTCTTCTGTCCGCGCTCGAAAAGCTTGCAGCCAAGCTCCTTTTCAAGCTGCTGCATCTGTGTGCTGAGCGGCGGCTGAGATACGTAAAGACGCTTTGCTGCGGCGCTTATCGTCCCCTCTTCAGCAACTGCCGTAAAATATTTCAGCTGTTTTATATCCATATCTATCTGCTCCCGTATCAATGATATATCAAAGCTGTATCATAGCTATATAAAATTCGTATAGTCCGTTAAAGAGTTATATATTTATAATATCAGAAAGTATGCTATAATAATGAAGTTGTAATTTTTATTATACAATAAAGACAAAATAAAATCAATCACATGGGGGTATATTTTTGTGAAGAAACTTCTGCGCTATATGAAGAACTACAAAAAAGAATGCATCCTGGGACCTCTTTTCAAGTGCATTGAAGCAGTGCTTGAACTGTTTGTCCCGCTTGTTATCGCCGCTGTCATAGATAACGGCATTGCCGCAGGCGACAAGGGATATGTCGTAAGAATGTGTCTGCTGCTTATTCTGCTCGGCGTAACGGGACTTGCATTCTCCATCACCGCACAGTATTTTGCGGCAAAAGCATCGGTATATTTCGTAAAGGACGTTAAGCACGCACTTTTCGAGCATATCCAGAAGCTTTCGTACACCGAGATCGACACTCTCGGAACATCTACAATGATAACAAGAATGACCAGCGACATGAATCAGGTGCAGTCAGGCGTGAACCTTACACTCAGACTTCTCCTGCGCTCGCCGTTTGTTGTTTTCGGCGCAATGATAATGGCATTCACCATCGACGTGAAATCCGCGCTTATCTTTGTTGCCGCAATACCTGCTCTTTCCGTTGTTGTTTTCGGCATCATGCTCTGGTGCATACCTCTTTATAAGAAGGTACAGCAGAAGCTTGACAAGGTACTTGGCATCACACGTGAAAATCTCACAGGTGTGCGTGTTATACGTGCATTCTGCAAGGAAAACGAGGAGATCGATGAGTTTGAGAGGAGAAATGAGGAGCTGACCTCCACTCAGAAATTTGTCGGCAAGATCTCCGCACTCATGAACCCGCTCACCTATGTTATCATCAATCTTGCGATAATCTGGCTGATACAGACAGGCGCTGTCCGTGTTGAAGCCGGCATACTCACACAGGGTACGGTAGTTGCGCTCTACAATCTTATGTCGCAGATACTTGTTGAGCTTATCAAGCTTGCAAATCTTATCATCAACATCACAAAGAGCGTTGCCTGCGGAAACAGAATACAGTCTGTATTTGAGATCAGATCCAGCCTTGAATTCAACGAAAAAACACATATCACTTCCGAAGCTAAGTATGCAGTTGAATTCCGCCATGCATCACTGAAATATAAAAATGCGGGTGCTGAATCACTCACGGACATGACATTCGCCGTCAAAAAGGGCGAAACTGTCGGCATAATCGGCGGAACGGGTTCGGGAAAATCCTCGCTTGTCAATATGATACCGAGATTTTACGATGCCGAAAGCGGTGAGGTTCTTGTTGACGGTGCAAATGTCAAGGATTATTCACTTGAAGAGCTTCGCAGCAAAATAGGCATTGTTCCCCAGAAGGCTGTTCTTTTCAAGGGAACGATACGCGATAACATGAAATGGGGCAAGGAAGATGCAACCGACAGCGAGATAATGTCCGCAATAGCATCTGCACAGGCAAAGGAAGTTATAGACAGCAAGGGCGGTCTTGATTTCGTTATCGAGCAGAACGGAAAAAATCTTTCGGGCGGTCAAAGACAGCGTTTCACCATTGCAAGGGCGCTTGTAAAGAATCCCGAGATCCTCATACTTGATGACAGTGCGTCAGCTCTTGACTTTGCAACAGATGCAGCACTGAGAAGATCGCTCAGAGAGCTTGACTACGTTCCTACCGTATTTATAGTATCTCAGCGAACATCGTCCATCATGCACGCAGATCAGATAATCGTTCTCGATGACGGAAAGATCGTCGGCATAGGAAAGCATGACGATCTTCTTAAGACCTGCAATATTTACAATGAAATTTACAGCTCACAGTTCAAAAAGGAGGCGGTATAAATGAGTGAAAAAAAACAGAGCATTCAAAAAGAAACACTGAAAAAGGTCCTTCGCTATGTCAAGGGACATCTGCCACTTATGATCTGCTCGATCATCTTTGCAGCAGCCACAGTCGCTCTCACACTTTATGCGCCTATCCTTATCGGACATGCTATTGACATGATCGTCGGCAAGGGCGATGTCAATCTCAAAGGCATTGCATCTATCCTGCTTGAAATAGGCATAATCGTTGCGGCAACGGCACTTTTCCAGTGGCTTATGAACACCGTCAACAACAGGATAACCTATCACATTGTCCGTGACATAAGAAATGAAGCATTCCGCAAGATCGAGATACTTCCGCTGAGCTACATCGACATTCATCCATACGGACAGATCGTCAATAAGGTCATAGCAGATGCGGATCAGTTTGCGGACGGTCTGCTTATGGGATTCACACAGCTTTTCACAGGTGTTGTGACGATCCTCGGCACACTGATCTTTATGCTGACTATCAACCCGAAGATCGCACTTGTTGTTATCCTGCTCACTCCCCTTTCACTTTTTATCGCAAAATTCATTGCGGGAAAAACATATAAAATGTTCCGTCTTCAGTCGGAAACAAGAGGCGAACAGACCGCATTCATAGATGAAATGATCGGCAGTCAGAAGGTAGTTCAGGCATTTATGCACGAAAAGGAATCCCTCGAAAAATTCGATGAGATAAACGGCAGACTTGCTTCATGCTCACTCCGTGCTATCTTCTATTCGTCCATAACAAACCCCGCAACACGTTTTGTAAACAGCGTTGTTTACGCAGGTGTTGCACTTGCCGGCGCACTTGCCTGCATTGCAACGGCAGGCACAGTAAACCCATTCACAGTCGGTCAGCTCTCCTGCTTCCTTTCCTACGCAAACCAGTACACAAAGCCTTTCAACGAGATCTCAGGCGTTGTCACCGAGCTTCAGAATGCACTTGCGTGCGCTGCGGGACTTTTTGAGCTTATCGAAGAGCAGCCGCAGAGCCCCGAAGCTGAAAACGCTCCCGAGATCACTGACGCTAAGGGAAATGTTTCTCTCAAGGACGTTGAATTCTCCTATGTCCCCGAAAAGAAGCTTATCGAAGGTCTGAGCCTTGATGTCAAACCCGGTCAGAGGATCGCTATCGTCGGACCCACGGGCTGCGGAAAAACAACCATTATCAACCTGCTTATGAGATTTTACGATGTCAACAGCGGATCAATAAGCGTTGAAAACATGGATATCCGTGATGTTACACGAAACAGTCTGAGAAGCAGCTACGGAATGGTGCTTCAGGAAACATGGCTGAAATCGGGAACGATCAGGGACAATATCATAATGGGCAAGCCCGATGCAACAGATGAAGAGATAATCGAAGCTGCCAAGGCATCACATGCGCACAGCTTTATAAAGCGTCTCCCGAACGGCTATGACACCGTTATCGGTGAGGACGGCGGAAGCCTTTCCCAGGGACAGAAGCAGCTGCTATGCATCACAAGAGTAATGCTCTGCCTGCCGCCTATGCTTATTCTCGACGAAGCAACATCATCCATCGACACACGTACAGAGATAAAGATACAGGAAGCTTTCTCACGCCTTATGAAAGGCAGAACAAGCTTCATCGTTGCACACAGACTGTCTACTATCCGCGAAGCAGATGTTATCCTAGTTATGAAGGACGGACACATCATCGAGCAGGGCAATCATGAACAGCTGCTTGAAAAGGACGGATTTTACGCAAATCTTTACAACAGCCAGTTTGCTGTCTGACATTTCAGCCGTTTCGGATTTTCCGAAGCGGCTTTTTTCTGCTTTTTTTATCAAAAACACTTTGCAAATGCTCAAAGATATGCTATAATGAGTGTATATGATTTTATGAGAGGCTTTTTCAGAATGAAAACGGTTTCTCGGTGAGGAAGTATTTTATGAAATTATCCAGGATCGCAGCGGCAGCTTTATGTGCTGTATTGTGCGTTTCTTTTTCCGCATGTGCAGAAAAAAGCGCTGCTGAGCCGAATGAGACGGCAATTTCATCAATGGAGGAAAAAACAGTGAAAACAGTTATCGCAGACTCATCTAACGTCAAGCAGCTCGGACGTACATATCTTATGGACGACACACTCTGGCTCGCATTTTCAGGCACAGGAGTTGATTTCTCATACACAGGAAAAAAACTCGACCTTGATCTTGTCGGCGACGGAGTATCCGAAGTTAAGGACAATAACGAAAACTACGCAAGATTTGCTGTCTATGTTGACGGTGAACGTGTTGTTGACGAAGTAATGGATCAGCCTGCAAAAACAGTTACTGCATTTGAAAGCGATGAAGCAAAGACAGTCAATGTCAAGGTAGTAAAGCTGTCTGAAGCTGCTATGTCAACAATGGGTATCAAGCCTATCACTATTGCGGGAGATGAAACCATCGTTCCGACTGAGCCAAAGGCACATAAGATAGAATTTGTCGGAGATTCCATCACATGCGGATACGGTGTTGATGATGAGGACGAAAATCATCACTTCTCGACCGCTACCGAGGATGTGACCAAAGCATATGCATATAAGACCGCCGAGGCACTGGACGCTGATTACAGCATGGTATCCCTCAGCGGACACGGCATAATATCAGGCTGGACGGATAATCCGAATGAAAAGAATCCGAAGCAGATTATGCCCCTGTTCTACAACAAGGTCGGATTTTCATACGGTCAGTTTGCAAAAACAAAAAGTCCCAGCGCACTGACATGGGAATTTTCCGATTATGTCCCCGATGTTGTCGTTATCAATCTCGGAACAAATGACGACAGCTACTGCAAGAACGATGCTGAAAAGCAGCAGGAATATACGGATGCATATGTTGAATTTCTGAAGAAAATACGCGATAAGAACCCCGATGCCACGATTTTCTGCACCCTCGGCATTATGGGACAGAACCTCTTCCCCGCTGTACAGAAGGCAGCAGATGCGTATACTGCCGAAACAGGCGATACAAACATCCACACATTCATGTTCTCTTCACAGGACGGCTCTCTCGGATATGCCGCTGACTGGCATCCGACCGCAGCAACTCATGACAAGGCTGCCGAAGAACTGACCGCTGAGATCAAATCGGTAATGGGCTGGTAAATATGAAAAAAATATTTCCTATGCTAATAGCCGCTGTTCTGTCTTTATCGGGCTGCGGCACGGCAAATATAAGCACTGCGGAAACAGCATCTTCCGAAACATCTTCCGCAGAAGTCACGGAGGAAACAACAATGCGTGAAATTGATCCGGATAAGCCTGTCGTTGCACTTACTTTTGACGACGGACCAAACACAGTGACAACCGTTCAGGTCCTGAACAAGCTTGAAGAATACGGCGTTACCGCTTCTTTTTTCCTTGTCGGAACAAACATAACCGATGAAACCAAGGATATCGTAAAGCGTGCATATGACATGGGCTGCGAGATAGACAGCCACTCAAAAACTCACAGTTATATGAATCAGATGACAGCCGATGAGATCAAAGAGGAAATAAGCTATGTTGATGACAAGCTTATGGAGATAATCGGCAAGCCCGCACCGTTTTTCAGACCTCCGTATATCGCCGTAAATGATACTATGTATCAGAATATAGACAAGCCGTTTATCTGCGGATTCGGCTGCGATGACTGGGATCCGAAGGTAACGATCGATGAGCGTACAGAACGCACACTTGAACAGGTGCAGGACGGGGCTATCATCCTGCTCCATGACTCATACAACAACTTCCAGACTGTTGCTGCGCTTGACAAGATCATTCCCGCACTTCAGGAACAGGGATACCAGTTTGTGACTGTAACCGAGCTTTTCAATGTCAAAGGCGTTGAGATAAGCGGAGATGATACGAATCTGTATTCACTTGTACAAAGCTCACCCGAACAATAATAAGTGATATGTCCCCTCAGTTCACAGTCCGAAAAGCCGGACAGGTCTGAGGGGATTTTTTTGCATAAAAACATTGAAATACAGCGAAAATTATGATAAAATAATATTGAATGTTTTTTTGATTGGAACGATTTGATGAAAAGAATTGTTATAGGCATGACTGCCCATGTCGATGCGGGAAAAACCACGTTATCCGAGGCTATGCTTTACAGAAGTGGCGAAATACGTAAGCTTGGCAGAGTCGATAAGGGCGATGCATTTCTCGATACCTTTGAGATCGAACGAAACAGAGGCATAACCGTTTTTTCAAAGCAGGCAATGCTCAGATATAACGGCGATATCTTTACCCTGCTCGATACTCCGGGGCACGTGGATTTTTCCGCAGAAACAGAACGCGCACTTCAGGTGCTTGACTGCGCTGTTCTCGTGATAAGCGGCATTGACGGCGTTCAGAGCCACACGGAAACCATAAGCCGTCTGCTTGCGGGATATAAGATACCTACGTTTATTTTCATAAACAAGATGGATATCTCACATTTCAGCCGTGAAGAACTTATGCTTGATCTGAACAGAAAGCTCGGTGGAAAATGTGTGGACTTCGATCCGAAGCGTGATAAGGATAAGCTGTATGATGAGCTTGCACTGCTGGACGAAAACATGATGAACAGCTTTCTGGAAACAGGAAATATCCCTGATAATGAGATAGCTGCGGCAGTTTCGGAGCGGCGTGTTTTCCCATGCTATTTCGGATCGGCACTGAAAATGCAGGGAATTTCCGAACTGCTTGACGGTCTGTCGGAATATATCCCCGAGCCTGTTTACGGAAATGAATTCGGTGCAAAAATATTCAAGATAACCGAAGACGACCGCGGCAGCAGACTTACACACATGAAAATAACGGGCGGATCGCTGAAGGTCAGAAGCCTTATCCCCGAAACTGACGAAAAAGTCAGCCAGATACGCATATACTCGGGAACAAAATATTCAACAGCCGAAGATGCTCCGGCAGGCACTGTCTGCGCTGTCACGGGACTTGCCAAGACATATGCGGGAGAAGGACTCGGCTTTGAGCACGGTGCAGAACGTCCGGTGCTTGAACCTGTTCTGTCATACAAGGTCATACTGCCGCACGATGCAGATATCCACACGGCACTCACCTGTCTGAGGAAGCTTGAAGAGGAAGATCCGCAGCTGAAGGTCACGCTTAATGAACAGCTGAACGAGATACACATAAGGCTGATGGGCGAGATCCAGCTTGAAATATTGAAAACAGTTATATCAGACCGATTCGGCATAGACGTGTCATTCGGGAACGGAACTATTGCATATAAGGAAACTATCGCATCGCCTGCTGAGGGAGTCGGACATTATGAACCGCTGCGGCATTATGCGGAAGTTCATCTCCTGCTTGAACCTGCCGAAAGAGGAAGCGGACTTCATTTTGCATCGGACTGCCGTGAAGAGGTCCTTTCGCTGAATTTTCAGCGTCTTGTGCTTACGCATCTCGAAGAAAAGCAGCATCTCGGCGTGCTGACGGGTTCGCCGATAACCGACATGAAGATAACCCTGAGATCGGGCAAGGCTCACATCAAACATACCGAGGGCGGAGATTTCAGGCAGGCTGTCTATCGTGCAGTACGTCAGGGACTTCGTTCAGCCGAAAGCGTGCTTCTTGAACCTTGGTACAATTTCACGCTGGATATTCCGCAGACATATGTCGGACGTGCCATGACTGATCTTCAGAACAGATCGGCAGAGCTTTCACCGCCGCTGACTGTCGGAGAAAATGCAGTAATATCAGGCTCTGCACCCGTTTCGGAAATGCAGGATTATCAGAGCGAAGTGACCGCATACACCGGCGGAAAAGGCAGGCTTTCAATGGAAGTCAAGGGATATTTTCCCTGCCATAACACGGAAAAAGTTGTTGAGGAAATAGCCTATGATGCGGATTCGGACATTGATAATTCAGCCGACAGCATCTTCTGTTCGCATGGTGCGGGATATGTTGTAAAGTGGGACGAAGTACCCGAGCATATGCATCTGCCGAGCATAATGAAACCTGAACGCAATGAAGATGAAGTGATCTCACAGCAGCAGATCTCATCATACCGCTCACGTCTTGCTGACGATGACGAACTGATGGCAATATTCGAGAGAACATACGGCAAGATCGAACGCAGTCCGAGATATGCGATGCATACCGAAAGGACAGCTGAGCAGAAGCCGTCAAAGCCTTCTCCCCTGCCTAAAGGTCCGGAATATCTGCTTGTTGACGGATATAACATCATTTTCGCATGGGACGAGTTGAACAGGCTTGCAAAGGACAATCTCGATCTTGCAAGAAACACGCTTATCAATATTCTCTGCAATTATCAGGGTTTTAAGCAGAATAATGTGATCCTTGTTTTCGATGCATACAAGATGAAGGGAAATCACCGGAATATTGAGCAGGTCCATAACATAAGCGTTGTTTATACAAAGGAAGCGGAAACAGCGGATATGTACATCGAAAAGGTCAGTCATGAGCTTGGAAAGGATCATCGTGTGCGTGTTGCGACATCTGACGGCGCTGAGCAGATAATCATTCTCGGAAACGGTGCATACAGAGTGCCTGCTTCAGAATTTCATGATGAAGTCAAAGCCGTTGAAAAGGCGATCCGCTCGATAATTGAGACAAAGCCGCACGAAAGATCGACCGTGCATGAGATCAGGAAAAGAGATAAAAATGGAGATAAAGACAATAGCTAAGATCCACAGCGATTTCCCCGAAAAATTCGGAATTCCAAGGCAAAGCGGACTTGTTGACGAACTGGTATCAAAGATCGTTTTTGAAAAAGAATACCGTGTTCCCGAAGCATTCCGCGGGCTTGAGGAATTCTCGCATATATGGGTGATATGGCAGTTTTCGGAGGCTGTGCGTGATAAATGGTCACCCACAGTCCGTCCGCCGAGGCTTGGAGGAAACAAGCGTGTCGGAGTGTTTGCGACACGTTCGCCGTTCCGTCCCAATTCAATAGGATTATCCTCAGTGAAGCTTCTGAAAATTGACCGTGAATGTCCCGAAGCACCTGTTTTATATATTTCCGGCGGAGATATGATGGACGGAACGCCTGTTATCGACATCAAGCCATATCTGCCATACACAGATTCGCACCCCGATGCTGACGGAGGATTTGCGTTACAGCAAAAGGAAGGAGTGCTTGATGTTGATTTTCCCTATCAATTGATAGGGAAAATCAGAAGTAACATAAAAGATGCACTTATTGAAGTCCTTGCACAGGATCCGCGTCCTCAGTATCAGGATCAGCCTGACAGAATATACACATTTGATTTTGCGGAATACTCCGTAAGCTTCAGAGTCAGCGGAAAAACGCTTGCCGTCACAGACATAGCAAAAGTGCGTGAGATATGAATCCCACGCACTTTCTTACTGTGCATTTATCGAAACATCGGACATATTTGCCGTTATATTTATCGGTATGTTTCCCGAATCATTTGCACTGTTATATTCTTCGATATCAATTCCGTTTATGCTTATGTCAGACATTTTGCTGTTGATATCTTTGATGTCATATTCCGACGGAGAACGGTTCAGATTGATCGATGAACCTCCCATATCAACGATAATATCAACACCTTCCTCGATCGCACCGCTGTAATTTACCGTTCTCAACAGTGCATGAACCGGCATTTGAAACAAATTCCGCAGTCTGAGAATATAAATCGTTAAAGTAAGAATCGGAAGCGGAATTGTTCACATTAATTATCTTGGAAATAAGTCCATCGGCACTGATACTTCCCGCTTTGACATCAATAATGAACTCAGAAGCTGTAAGATTTATTAAGTCAAGATGTGCCGCATTAAGATCAAACGTCATTTTTTCTTTCTTAAAATCCGATACGCTCAAAGAACCCATATTAAGATGGACTTCCATGCTGTCTATCATTTGTTCGGGAACAGTTACATAAAGCGTGCCGAGCTCACCGTTAAGCAAATTGTCCTTATCTCCCGAATAGTTTATTTCAAGCACACCGTTATCATCAATGCTGAAATTAAGCTCACCGTAGTTCATGACTTCATAGCTGAAAACATCGCTCGGAATTATCGTAATATCTGCGGCATTGCAATTGAACTTAACAGATGTGACATTCGTAACGTCAATGATGTTTGCGTCTGAAAGTGTCCATTCCTCAATTGCTTCGCCGGCAACAGCAGTCGGTTCAAAATTATACGTTGTTTCAACGGTAGCCATATCTGAGCTTGAAGAACCTCTCATGGATATTCCGACACCGAGTATTGCCGCTCCCGCAAGGATAAGCGATCCCGCAGTGATTATCGCGCTTCTTTTCTTTTTAGGCATGGCAGGCGGCTGAGTGGGCTGCGGCGATGATATTTTCATATCATCAGGTTCAGCAGTCTGAAACTGCGCTTCCCTTTCCTTTTCATCATATATCATTGAAATCTGTCCTTTCTTTCAAAGAAATTGCGGATCTTGTTATATGTCCTGCCGATCCAGCCGCCTATGGACGGGATACCCTTTTTGATTATCACGCGGACGATCATGCAAAGCAGGATACCAACGCCTCCGCACAGCAGACCGCCGCCGAATGTCATAAGGCCGCTTGCAAGTCCCTCGGATATCATGTTCGGAATGGAAGCAATTATCAGCACAGCCGCAGCGATGATACATCCGAGTGCGCCAAACCCAAGTCCAAGGAAGAACAAAAGCACTGTCACCAGCAAGATTGCCGCAAACACACCGCCGACCGCAATAAACGGCAGCAGGAACACCAGACCGAGAATAAATCCGATAAGCGAATATATCCCCTTTGAATTCGACTGTCCGTTTTGTCCGTTCTGTTCCCGATCATTATTCTGCCGTGGCTGATTATATGTATAATTCACCCTTGATGAATCAGCGTTGGTCGCATTTCGCATATCGCCGTAAGAAAACGGAGTTCCGTCAGGCTCAGACTGCTTATTTTCCTTGCTGAGATCCACAAAGCCATGGTCATCCGACTTATCCGCAGTTTCGATATTGATATTCGGAGCAGGCTCGGGATCCTTATAATTGTGGCTTGCAAATCCGATATTGTAGCCCGCATAGCCCTCGTCCTCAGCCTTTTCACGGCGGCAGTTCTCGACAAAAAGCCGCTGAGAAGCCGTTGCGTTCTTTATGCTTCTCGAATAATCCGAGTTGTCGCATAAAATAGCACGGGCAAGATCAACAGGGCTGCCGAGATCAGCAATGACCGCAGCCGCCTTATCCTCTCCCGCCTCATCGAACATTTCCTCATAAAAAGAAACAGCATTTTCACGCTCTTCGACAGGCATAGCAAAAAGCTCCGTCCTGAGCATTGACAAATACTCGTCCTTATTCATCATCATTCACCCCATCGTAGATAACATTGTCAATTCTAACCTTAAAAAGCTTCCATTCTTCCTGATATAACTTAAGCTGTATCCTGCCCTTTTCGGAAACGCGGTAATAGCGTCGGTTTCTGCCCATATATTCCATGTCGTAGGATTCGAGGCATTCATCTTTGAGCAGACGTCTGAGCACAGGATACAGCGTAGATTCTGACATTTCGATAGCTTTTCTGATCTCCTGAGTTATTTTATAGCCATAAGTATCTTCTTTGGCAACAATTGAAAGCACCAGAGCGTCAAGCAGCGCTGCACTGACGGGAAATACCATTTCTATTCTTCCTTTCATACCTGCGCTGTACACACGCAGATATATTATAATCTCTTTTTAATTATATTATATCTTATATAATATAACTTGTCAAGTGATTTTTCTATGGAATAAAAAATATTATCAAATCGTAATAAAAATCGCATAAATCCTTGCAATATTCCGTGTAATATGATAAAATGGTAATATATGCGAAAGGACGTGACGACCATGCCGACGGAGACTGAAAAAAAGATCAGAAGCTTTGAAGAAGAGCTGAAAAGAATGCAGGAGGACACCGAACGCCTGACCGCCGAGCTGGAAAACCTTCCCCTGCCGCAGAAAAAGAAGCCTTTTCCCTTTCTGAGCCTGATATGCGCAGCGGGCGTGGCTTTTGTTTTGCTGATAATAATTTTTGAGGTGATCTTATGAATCTGAATATTATTGAACCGAATTATTTTAAGGAATTCCAATGCCTTTGCGATAAATGTAAAAACACTTGCTGTCAGTCATGGAGTATTTTTATCAATAGAAAAGAATATATCAAATGCAAAAATACCCCAAAATCGAAAGAATTGCAAAAAAAATGTGATAATTCATTTAGACGTTTCAGGAGAAGTGATCACCCGGACAAGTATGCGCTGCTTCATTTTAATGAAAACGGGAAATGTCCAATGCTTTCTCCGGAAGGAATGTGTGAGTTGCAAATTGAATGCGGATATAAAATTCTTCCGCAAATATGCAAGCAGTTCCCGAGAATACAATTTATTTATCTTAACAGTATGGAACGCTATCTTTCAACAGGCTGTGAAGAAGTCGTTCATCTTCTTATGAACTTAACTGATGGCATTGAGCTTATTAACGGTGGAGAAACAAATGATGAAAATATAGGTATAAGAACAGTCATTGCCGAAAACGCAAATGACCTTCAATCAGATAAAAAGTTTTATTGGGATATAAAAACACTTTTGATCAAAATAATGAAAAACCGAAATTATTCGGTTGAGGATAGGCTTATTCTTCTCGGAATCGCATTTAAGCATATAGATGAACTTGTTAAAACAGATAATGGAGATAAAATTTCTTCTTATGTTGACGGACTAATAGCTGCATGTTCTGACGATAGTTCTATGCTTGATGAAATAAAGAATATTGGAGCTAAAACGCAGGAAAATTCAATTAATTTTGCAAGAATTCTTAATGTAATGACTCAGTTGCCTAGACGATTATAACGAAATTAAATATTATATTAAAATTGCAAAGGATAACAATTTATCACAAAGACAATTACAAGAAAAAATTAAAAATGCATATGGAATTGTCTATAATATAAGAGCAGAAACTGATACATTAAACATTGAACTTGATTCAAAAAAAGTTGAAGAACAATTAAATTTTCTTTTTAACATGATTTCCGGACGCGAGTATATAATAGAAAATATAATGCTGAACTCCATGCTTTACTTAAATCTTCCATTTTCGGATACATCATTAAGTTTCTGGGACTCTTACATTTACATATGTATGATTTACAGCTTACTGATGTTTTTTATTGCAGGAAATCTAACGGAAAAATCTGATGATAGGGATATTATCGACGCAATAACAGTTTTTTCAAGATGCCTTTTTCACAATATGACTCTTTCCAAAGATATAATTGAAACAATAAAGAAAAATGGCTTTTCTTCACTCGGTGCAATGGTTTCGCTTATCAAAT
>OQVQ01000420.1_pt1 | contig 20429 bp, 17 predicted proteins | sample 1691491 | NCBI WGS metagenome assembly OQVQ01 (sample SAMN03418252, study PRJEB22391) | human gut metagenome | biome: human-gut; feature: organic feature; material: feces | host: Homo sapiens | place: Tanzania | collected 2013-01
GCCGTGAACAACGAGATCCACCGCCTGAACGGCATCCCCGACACAGACCCGGAGACGGGCGAGATCGTATGAGCGACAGGCTCACACACCTATCCTTATTCACCGGTATAGGGGGGCTTGACCTCGCTGCCGAGTGGGCAGGATTCACCACCGTGGGGCAGTGCGAATGGGCAGACTACCAGACCAAGGTACTTGAAAAGCACTGGCCGGATGTGCCGCCGCGACGCTGTTGGCAAGGCTCGCGCTCAGCAGATTTATCTCCGGTTCAATAATCGCTGCAAGCATAAGTCCCTGCTTCACAGCTATGTACTCGTCCGTGAGGCTGTCGATACCGCGGAGGTAGAGTTCAGGATCATCCTCTCCGCCAAGCAGCGGCTTGAGGTAGTCCGCATTGATGAACAGCACACCGCCTGTTACTGGACGGTGGTATGCGTTGTATACGGTGCTGCCTATGAGGAATCGGAACACCGGCTCCCCGATATACTTCTCGCCCTCGGCGGTGTTGTTGACGTCGTAGCGCAAAGGAATGCGCACGTGCTCAACCACGATGTTCTTCAGCTCCTTGTCAGAGAAGTTCATCACCGGTCCGACGTTATCGCTGTCCAGCACGGGCAGGGAATACAGCGGATATATAGCCGCGTCAGTGCCGCACCACTGCATGTCCCCGGTGTGCTCATCGTAGAGCCTGATCATCCCGGCGCGCTTGCAGATACCGGCGATCTTATTTATTTTCATATTCTCCCTCCATATAGTCTGTGATGATCTGCGCCGCTTGCTCCCAGCCGTAGGCTACGGCAGTCGCATATCCCTGCTCGCGCAGGTCGGCAAGCCATGTGTTCTGATTGTCTGTGGTCGTGTTCCCGTGCTGACGCTTCAGCTCTATGAACAGCCCGTGATAGCCGCAGCGGGCTACCGGCAGGCAGATGTCCGGCACACCGGACTTCACGCCTGGCAGATCATGGTATCATGGCAGACCATATGGTGGACCACGTCCTGGTTCTGATAGAAGATGGGGTATGAGAGATGGTTTTGATCGTGGCGACTATGGTCATGGATACCATAACAACAAGCCTGCACGATTTGGCAATAGTAGTCAGAATCATGGACAAGCCATTGGTAACAGACATTTTGGTAGCGGCGACCGCGGAAGTAGCACACGCAATAATACAAACAATGGTTCTACATCAGTAAACGGTAGACCAAGCAGCAATGGTGGATTCAGATTTGGTGGAAGTTCATCGACGACCACTCCTAATCGCACCTTCACTCCTACCAATGGCAATTCTACAAACAATCGTGTAAATAGCTCTACATCAAGTAGCACTCCTACTCGCACCTTTGGTGGTAACAGATCAACAGGCTCTTCATCATTCGGTGGCAGCAGCTCTTCATCAAGCAACCGCTCATTTGGTGGAAGCAACAGATCATCATCAAGCAACCGCTCATTTGGTGGCAACAGCTCTTCATCAAGCAACCGCTCATTTGGTGGCAGCAGCTCATCATCAAGCAACCGCTCATTCGGTGGCAGCAGCTCATCATCAAGCAACCGCTCATTCGGTGGCTTTAGCCGTTCATCAAGCACACGTTCTTCTGTAGGTGGTGGTGCGAGCAATGGTGGTAGCCACTTTGGTGGAAGAAGATAACTCTCTCAATAGCACTTTCTCTAAATTGATATAAATAAAAAAGGTAGGTGTCTGCTCCAAGAAATTGGAAACGACACCTGCCTTATTTCTTTTATAGCGATAATTCTATCACATCGGCATTCTTCATTTTCTGAATCTCATTCATTGGCTTACCAGTATACACACTCTGTATAGCCTTATTGATGATGCCATGACCTACGGCAAGCACCACCTTGTTGGGATATTCAGCCTTTAGCCATTCCATAAACTTGCTGGCACGAGTCTTCATATCTGCCAATGGCTCTATGTCATCGGGCCATGTTTTATCCTTAAGGTCAGGAATAAACTTACCAGTAAAACTTCCCCAGTCACGCTCACGAAGCAGAGGTGTGGTGCGAACTTGCATGCCATGTGACTCTGCAATAATCTTGCAAGTCTCGATAGAGCGACATAAGTCGCTCGAAACAAAGGCATCAATCTTTGCATCCTTCATACGCAAAGCCACCTCATGTGCCTGCTCCCTACCCTTATCATTGAGCATGCCAGGAGTTTGTCCTTGCAATATCTGCTTCACATTGTCCACGGTCTCGCCATGGCGCACTAAATATAATTTTGTCATACCAAAAGTGTGTTTTTATCTTTCGAGAGGCAAAAGTACTAAAAATAATTGCTACTTTGCAAATAAGTTGTTATTTTTGCATCTGTCATAGATTATTATATTATCACACACGTCATAATTAAGCTAAAATTACAAACTAAATCATGAAAGTACTACAAGGTTCAGCATTCAGAGCCATCTGCTCTATTATAGTAGGAGCATTGTTGGTGAAATATAGAGAACAGACTGTGACATGGATAACCATAGCGATGGGAGTATTGTTTTTCCTCTCTGGTTTAATTTCATGCCTAATATACTTTTCGCAGAAGCGTCATGCCGACGATCCTCAGCTCTTTGATGCCAATGGCAACCAGATTCTTGGCACAAAGCCACAATTCCCAATAGCAGGCATAGGTAGCATCATACTTGGTATTGTTCTCGCCATGATGCCTGCAACATTCATCACCGGACTGATGTATGTATTGGCAGCAATATTGATTGTTGGTGCCCTAAACCAATTCTTCACTCTTGCTTCTGCCACACGCTTTGCTCGTATTGGCTTGGTATGGTGGTTGATGCCTTCGTTGGTATTGCTTGTTGGCATAATCGCTGTAGTGCGACCTTCCACAATAGCCAGTGCTCCATTGTTCGTCATTGGCTGGTGTATGATGCTCTATGGTATGATAGAATGTATCAACGCCATAAAGATATATAGGGTAAAGAAGGCATTCGAAAAACTTGCCAAGGCAGCCGACGAAACTATGACAACTGAAGCAGAAGACACATCAGCAGGCGAAGCTATAGAAGAGAAATAAGAAATAGAAATAATATAAAAGACAAGCACCATGCTATGGAGAGCAAATCTCGCATGCATGGTGCTTATTTTATTTATATCATCAACGAGCTGTTATTCCTTAGGAATAATGCCTTCGATATACTTACACAATATAGCAATACCCTTAGCATTCTCACCACCTTGTGGTATTATGAGGTCGGCATATCGCTTTGTAGGCTCAATAAACTGCTCGTGCATAGGCTTGAGCACTTCCAAGTAGCGATCAACAACCATGCTGACTGTTCGTCCACGGTCGATAGTATCGCGCTGTATGTTGCGTATCAGTCGCTCATCAGGGTCGCAATCCACGAATATCTTTAAATCCATAAGGTCGCGAAGCTTCTTGTTGAGCAATGTCATGATACCCTCGATAATGATAACAGGCTTTGGCTCTACATGTATTGTCTCTGGCAAGCGGTTGCACTTGAGATACGAATATGTAGGTTGCTCAATAGCTCTACCCTCTCGAAGTTCGTGCACCTGCTTGTGCAAGAGTTTCCAGTCGAAAGCATCAGGATGGTCGAAATTGATGGCATGGCGTTCTTCATCGGTCATGCCTGTGGTATCGTTGTAGTAAGAGTCGAGAGGCACAACGGCTACATAGTGAGGAGGTAAAGCCTCTACAATCTTTCTTACCACAGTTGTCTTGCCTGAGCCTGTACCTCCGGCAATACCTATTATTGTGATATCATCTTTGTTCATAGTGCATATATATAATAAGGTGTAAATTTAAAATAGATAATCGAACATTGTTTGGTAAATCTCAGCCTTGCTTTCTGTCTTCATCGGATAAGCACGCGAACTACTTGGCATACGATATAGGCGAATGGTTCTGCCTTCGAAACTGAACTCTGTATAGCTTCCAACCTTTGGCTCAGCGATGCCATAGTGAGAAGCAAAGACTGAAGTTGCCAACTGTCCTGCCGTTACCACCGCCTTACATTCAGGCAATGTGCGAAGCATAGCGTCGAAGTCTGTCTGCTCCACTATCTGCAGATCTTTATCAGAAGCTGTATTCTTTGTTCGTATCACCTTTGTTGCAGTATCATACATGGCGATACCCTTATCGTTGAGAAACTCTATTATCCGCTCAAGGTCGAAGCGCTTCTCCTCAGGCTTTATAAAAAAATCTTTCTTGCCAAAGAAGCAGATTCCAAAGATGCGCCACATATCATTGGTGAAGTTAGGATAATAGAACTTCATGCTCCAACGTTTTTCCGCAGGTGGAAATGTGCCAAGCATCAGCAGTCGTGCATTCTTGGGCAAGAAAGGTTCGAAAGGATGACTTTCTGTTTGCATCATCAATATTTAATATTAGCGACGAGCTTACTTCTGCTCCTTAACAAGATATACGCAAACTGGCAAGTGGTCTGAATAACCATCGAGCCATACACCGCCAGCAGTAGTACGCTTAGGTGTGCCCTTATATTTACCTTCTGTCTGGAACAGATATGGCATACGCTGAATGGCATGCTTCCAGAATGTGAGCTTAGAGAAATCTTTCTTACCTGCTCGGTCAAGAAGGTTTGGTGTCATCACAATCTGGTCGAAGAGGTTCCATGCGCCATTATAAGATAAGGTACCTATACCTTGCTTTGCCAACAGATTATACCATGGGTTATACATGTCGCCATCCTTAACCTTAGAAATCTCTGGTTTTGCACCCAATATCTGATACATACTCTTGTCTACAGGGTCGTCGTTCATATCGCCCATAACGAAAATCTTTCTCTCAGGATTTTTCTTCAACAATTCGTCCTTAATGGCTTTCACCTGGCGAGCAGCAGACTCACGATAGAAAGGACCGCTGAAACGGCTTGGCCAGTGACACACGATAACAGTCACAGGTTCGTCAGCCAATCTGCCATGAATGGTCAGGAAGCCACGAGTCTTAAATGCGCTATCTTTCTCAAGCTCCTGCACATATTGATACAAGGTGTCGCTTTCGAGTTTAAACAATGCAGGATTATAGAGCATAGCACAATCGATGCCTCGCTTGTCTGGACCTTCTATATGCACAAACTGCATGTTGCGAGCCTTGAGAGCAGGCTGATTAACAAGGTCGGTAAGCACCTTAGCATTCTCAACCTCAGCCAAACCAATCATTGCGCATCCCACATTTGGCAACACATCAGTACCCATATCGGCAAGAGCGCGAGCCATGTTGTGGAGCTTGTGTGAATACTTCAGTCCGTCCCAATGATAAGAACCATTAGGCAAGAAGTCATAGTCTTTCTTTCCCTCGTCATGACATGTGTCGAAGAGGTTTTCCTGGTTGTAGAATCCTACTGCATAAACAGAATACTTCTTCTGTGCAGATGCAAAAAAGGATACGAGCAGCACAGCTGCAAAGGTCAAAAGTAGCTTTTTCATATAATTATAAATTTATCTGCTGCAAATATCGTAATTTTTATCTAATAAAATGCATGTTTAATGAAAAAATAATAAAAAAGACTCGTTATTGTCGAATATATTTATTTACTTTGCAGAATAATCATTTATTAATCCAAATTATCTCTTATGAAAAAAAAGCTAACCTTAGCTGTGATTGCTCTCAGCTCTACTTCTTTGGCTTTAGCCCAAAATGACTCTATAGGTCAGATGGGTGCCATTATGGGCGAACAGGCTTTCACTTTCACAGAGGCACAGTTGGGTGAGGAAGACAACTTTTCACAGAATGTCACCATCATCAACTCTAACTCAAATATCTATGCCTCTCAAGTGGGATATCTGTTCTCGCCAGTAAGGTTCAGGTATCGCGCCTTTAATCAGAAATACAATGATGTTTACATCAATGGCGCGCCAATGAACGATATGGAGACTGGTCAATTCCGCTATTCTCTTGTTGGTGGTTTGAATCAGCAGACAAGAAACATGGACTCTGCAATGCCTTTCGAAGAGAATGCATTCAACATGTCTAACATGGCGGGAAGTAACAACTACGACTTCCGTCCTGCCAACATGGCTGTAGGCCAGCGTATATCTCTCGCTGGTGCTAACCGCAACTATACCGTACGCGGTATGTACACCTATAACAGCGGACTCAACTCTAAGGGCTGGGCTGTTAGTGCCAACGTCACTTATCGTTGGGCAGACAAGGGTTATGTAGAGGGAACATTCTATAATGCTCTTTCTTACTATCTCGGTGTACAGAAACTCTTTGGTGAAAACAACAAACATTCTCTTACTTTCGCCACATGGGGCAACCCTACCGAACGTGCATCGCAGGGAGCTTCTACCGACGAAATGTATTGGATTGCTAACGACAACACTTACAACCCTTATTGGGGTTACCAAAACGGTAAGAAGAGAAACTCTCGTATCGTTAACGACTTCGCTCCTACAGCTTTGCTGACATGGGATTGGAAGATCAATGACGATATGAAGGTTACTACAACTCTTGCTGGTAAGTATGGTTGGTATAGCTCTACAAAGCTCAACTACAATAATTCAGACAACCCACATCCTGACTACTGGAAGATGTTGCCATCAAGCTATTATGATGTATGGGGCGACAACACACAGTTCCAGACTGATCAGGCTTTGTCTGATTGGAAGTTGGCTTACGAATACTTGAGCTCAAGCAAGGCTAACCGCCAGATTAACTGGGATCGTCTATACCTTTCTAATAGAAATGCATCTGCTCAGGGTGCCGACGCTATGTACTATATTCAGAAGCGCCACAACGACCAGAGCATGATCACTTTGTCGTCTACTCTCAATGCTCATCTCGACAAGAAGAGCAAATGGAATATTGGCTACTTGCTTTCTACAAGCAACACCAAGCACTATCAGACAATGGACGACCTATTGGGTGCATCAACATTCCACAATATCAATACATACGCCATCGGTACATACGCTCCAGGTTCTAACGAGGTGCAGTACGACCTCAACAACCCTAACCGTGTTGTTGGCGAAGGCGACAAGTTTGGCTACGACTACGATATCCGCGTAAACAAGGGTTCGGTATGGACAAGCTACACTCGCAACATGAGACGTTTCAACGTCCTCGTTGCAGGACGCATCGGCGCTACTTCTATGGAGCGTAATGGTAAGATGCGCAATGGTTTGTTCCCTAACAACTCATATGGTAAGAGTGGTATGGCAAACTTCTGTGAGGGTGGCGCAAAGGCTGCCATGACATTCTCAGCAGGTCATGGTCACACATTCTCTCTCGGTGCTGGCTATCAGTGGAATGCTCCTACAGCATCTACAGCTTTCCAAGCTGCAGAGATGAACAACGACTTCGTGAAGAACCTCAAGAATGAGCGCGTATTTAGCAGCGAGTTCGGCTATCAGTATCAGAACGCTTGGGTGCACGCCAACGTAAACGCATACTACAGCCGTCTTGACAATGTTACTGAGTGGACATGCTTCTACTTCGATAACATCAACTCGTTCTCTTATGTTTCATCTACTGGCAATGCCAAGGAATACTATGGTGTTGAGGCTGGTTTGAAGTTCAAGCTCGCTTCTTATCTCGACTTGAAGTTTATCGGTACTATCAGCGAGGCTAAGTATATTGACGACGCTAATGTTCGCTACTTGAACTCTACACAGGGTACATACGACGACGATATCCTTTTTTGCAACGGTATGCGCGAGAGCGGTACTCCTCTTACAGCTGCTGGTGCAGGCTTTAGCTACCACCAGGGTGGATGGTTTATCGACCTCAATGGCAACTACTACGACAGAATCTATCTCAGCTACTCTACATACTCTCGTATGAAAAAACCTTTGAAAAAACTCAATCAGGAGCCTCCTGCACAACAGAAGGGTAATGGCGGATTCATGCTCGATGGTAGCATTGGTAAGACATTGCGCTTGAAGACTGGACAGTTGAGCATCAACTTGATGGTTACCAATATCCTCAACAACACCCGCATCTGCACAGGTGGATACGAGCAGAGCCGTTCTGACGTCGTCACATCATCGGGCAACGCACGTTCTTACAGATTCTCTAAGAATCCTAAGAAGTACTATGCATACGGTACAAACGGCATGATTAACTTGACTTACAGATTCTAAACGACTCACTGAAATGAAAAATATTAAATATCTATTAATGTTAGTGATCGCATGCAGCCTGTTTACTGGTTGTATGGACGATGATTGGGACACTCCAAACGCCGAGGCACTAAATAAAGCCTATGGCAATCAAGAGATTGCTGAGACTAACGTAATCACCATCGGCAGTTTGAAGGAAAAATACGAAAGCGTTATCAATGTTTATCCAAACTCTTATGAGCAGATTACAGAGGATGTACAGATTAAGGGTCGCGTAGTTGGCAACGACATCGGTGGCAACATCTACAACGAAGTGTCTATCGACGATGGTACAGGCGCTATCCTCATCTGCATCTCTCAGGGTGGTTTGTTCTCTTACCTTCCTGTAGGTCAGGAAATCGTTGTTGACCTCAAGGGGCTCTACATCGGTGGCTATGGCAAGCAGGCTCAAATCGGTATGCCTTATACCAATGCTAAGGGCAAAAGCTTCGTTAGCCGTATGAGCCGCGTATTGTGGAACAAGCACTTCAAGCTCACAGGTGTTGCTGATGCAAGCAAGGTTGTAGCTGAGGAGTTCGATGTTAGCAAACTTGCAGATTCTGACTATCTCAATAACAACAATGCTAAGCTGATGACCATCAAGAACGTAGAGTTTACAAATGCTGACGGCAAGACCACCTTCGCACAAAGCGAAGAGAACAGCGTGAATCGCGGTCTGTCGCAAAATGGCAAACCTATAGCTACAAGCAGCATAGTAGTTCGTACAAGCTCGTATGCTGATTTCGCAGCTAAGCAATTGCCTACAGGTAAGCTGAACATCACAGGCGTATTCACACGCTACAGAACTACTTGGCAGATTCTGATACGCGACGAAAGAGACATTCAGCCAGCTGAATAACAACCTATATATATAATAAGGTGGAGGCTAATACCTACACCGTAAACAAAAACAAAACAAAAAATATTCTATAATATGAAAAAGATAGCATTATCTATAATGGCACTTGCCATGGCGGCAGTGACATTCACAAGTTGCGAAGATGTTCCTGCTCCATATGACTATCCAGGAACTGGTAATGGTGGTACAACCCCTCCTGCCGGAGCTGTAGGAGATGGTACAGAGGCTAATCCATACATCGTGACAGACATAATAACCAATGGTGCAAGCGGTAGCAATGTCTTCGTGAAGGCATACATCGTTGGCTTTGTACCAGACAAGGCTATCGACGAGGCTAAGTTCACAGCCGAGGGTTGCGAGTCTGCAAGCAACGTTATCGTTGCAGCATCTGCCGACGAAACCAACGTCAGCAACGTTATGCCTGTTCAGTTACCATTTGGAGATGTGCGCACAGGTGTCAACCTTAAAGACAATCCTGGCAACATTAAGCAGGAGATTATTCTTTGTGGCAATGTGGAGACTTACTTCGGTAAGAGTGGTCTTAAGTCTGTAGTATGGGCTAAGATTGGCGGTAAGGAATTCGGCATCAAGCCTGGAACCGACATTCCTATAGTAGGCGACCCTAAGGGTGCTGGTACTATGGAAGACCCATTCAACGTGGCTGCTGCCAACAAATACATCAAGGATGGTGGCGATGCTACTGTAGAAAAATATGTCAAGGGCAAGATTTCTGAGCTCAAGGAGTTCCGCTCAGAATATGGCAGCATCAGCTACTATATCTCTGAAGATGGTACAACAGCCAACCAGTTCTTTGTATACGGTGGCAACAACCTTGGTGGCAACAAGTTTACAAAACTTGAAGAACTAAAGGTTGGCGACGAAGTTGTGATTTGTGGCAAGTTGAAGAACTACAACGGCACCTACGAGTTTGACTCTAAGAACTATCTTGTTTCTCTCAATGGCAAGAAGGCTGAAACAGGCGGTGGCGAAGAAAAGCCAGGTGGTGGCGAGGTTACTCCTCCAGCTCCAACAGGCGACAACCTCCTCGCTAATGGCGACTGTGAAACTTGGGATGGTACAACTCCTGTAAATTGGAAGACTGCAAGTACTGCAGGTAATGCTTCTCTAAAGCAGAGCACAGAGGCTCATGGTGGTTCTTACTCAATATCTGTAGGCTTCAACGAAAAACAGAACAAGCGCCTTGGATATAAGGAGATTACTCTTAAGGCTGGTACTTACAAGTTCTCATTCTATGCTAAGAGTACAACAGCAGACGCTTCACAGTGCCGTCCTGGTTATGTAGTAGTTACTGACGGAGTTGCAGACAAGAACTACAACTATAGCACTGACTATGCATCTCTCAACAATAGCACATGGACATTGGTAAGCTATGAGTTCACACTCACCGAGACAAAGACAATCTGCTTGGTAGTGATGAATCCTAAGACAACTTCTCATGCTACAGCTCAAAACATCCTCGTTGACGATGCTTCGCTCGTAACATCAGATGGCGGTTTTGCTGAATAATCCCATATTCTTAAATATAACATTAGGAGGGGCTCACCAGAGTCCCTCTTTTTTATTGATATAGATACAAAAAAGTCATAATTGTTTGGTAGATAGGAAAATTCTTACTACCTTTGCAACCCAAAGCGCATAATAGCGAAAATTATTAATAACAATTCAATATTAAACAGAAATGAAAAAAGGTATTCATCCAGAAAACTATCGCCCCGTCGTATTTAAGGATATGTCCAACGGCGATATGTTCCTTACAAAGTCTACATGCAAGACTACAGAGACAGTAGAATTTGAAGGCGAAACTTACCCAGTAGTTAAAGTCGAAATCTCAAGCACATCTCACCCATTCTATACAGGTAAGAGCAAGCTTGTTGATACTGCCGGTCGTGTTGATCGCTTCATGAGCCGTTACGGTAAGTTGAACAAGTAAGACAGATATCTTTTCACAAGATACATACGATTTTATAAGGGTGCGGTCGAAGGTAGTTGCATATACGCTTCGGTCGCACTTTTTGTTTTCTCTTTATTTATATTCTTAATCCTTTAGAAGATTCATTCACCCCACCCCATTTATACACCCCGTTTTATTCTTCCTAACCAAAATATTAATCACCCTTAATCATGCTAAAGAAATCTCTATTATATATTTTTGCAGCTATGACATTAGTTGCATGCTCAAGCGATAATAATGAAGATAGCTTTTCCACCAATGCTAATGCCAACTCAACAAAGCAATGCGCAGAATATGGTGGATTGGAGTTTCCTCGTTTGAATAGCGATACAAAGAACAATGTGGTGCTTGTTCACAAAAGCAATGGTATACTCAACTATTGCGTAGAGTGGGACATGCAGAAGAAGTCGCAACGCTGGTCGTGCTACAAGATGTATAAGAGCATCATGGCATCAAATGTAGACCGCTTCGATGTTAGAGAAAATAACCCTAACCCAAACAAATATCCATACCAATATCCTTTGGATCCTATCTTGGGCACAAAATATCCATGGTCTGTAGGCAATGGCGATGGCTACTACCGCTCAGGCTATGACCATGGCCATATCTGTCCTTCGGCAGATAGATTGATGAGCTTTGAGCAAAACTATCAGACTTTCTATCTCACCAACATGCAGCCACAGACAAATGGCTTCAATGCTAAAGTATGGGCTAATATGGAGAGAAAGGTGCGCAACTGGGCACAAAGCAACAGCTACAAATTCTGCGATACCATGTATGTATGCAAGGGTGGAACCATCGATAATAAGAGCCAGATAGCGGGAACTATAAACGGTCATATCATCCCTAAATATTTCTTTATGGCAATTCTTATCAGCAAAAAGCAATCAAGCGGCAACGTGAAATATGACGCCATGGCTTTCTGGATAGAACATAAGAATTGTACAGACAATAACAACGCATTGAAGAAATACGTCATCACTATCGACGAATTGGAAAAGAAGACTGGCATCGACTTCTTCTGCAACTTGCCTGACGATATAGAGAAGAAAGTTGAATCGACTGTCGACATGAGACTCTGGGGATTTAACTAATAGTCACAAAACATCTCCTCAAAGAGAGAGAAATAATAAGTATAAAATTTTAGCCGTAATGCTTAAACGACATAAGCATTACGGCTATTTTATTGTGTGTATTTTTGCAATTAGTTTCGTTGCCAGTACCACATGAGTAACACTCCAGTACCAAGTAGGTGAAACTCCAGTACCAGATAGGTGAAACTCCAGTACCAGTTAAGCGGTACTAAAAACGGTACTGAGAGGCTTTTTCAAAGCAGCCTATTTCTTGATTATTCTTACAGGCTTTACTTCATTTTTCTCTGTGCTGCGAGTAGCTTCGTCTACACTTCCACTCTTTGCGTAGCCATAGCCAAAGCCGTAGTCATAGTCATACCAATTAGGCGAAGAGGTGTGGCGCAAGCGGAAGTTTACTCTCTGGTCGCCATAATAGATTGTACCTACGAAGTAGTTGTCGCTAAGATGATAGTCGTAGATTTGCACTCTCGTACCTTCTTCTATCAAATATACGTCGATTACGCCATTATTAACTTGCCAATCAATATGATTAGCGATATAGCTTCCCCAAGGACCATTATTATAGTGGTCTACCCAATATCCTGTACCTGAGGAATAGCGATAAGGATCGCGCGAGAAGCAAAGTTCCGAATAGGTGGCATCATACACTCTGCCATCATATTCCATGCTAACATACATGTTTCCACTCCATGTACCTTCCAATGTATATGCTATTTCAGCATCCTCATCACACGATGTGAATGTCATTGCCATCAATGCCATGAAAGCCATTGCCAATATAGATGTAAACTTCTTCATAATCTTACTGTTTAAATAGGTTGGTGATTTATTATCTACTGCAAAGATAGAGTAATAATTTAATTCTTCCAATAGTAAAACTCATATTCATCGGTATGTTTTCCCTATAGTGTAGGGAAAAATCCCTAAAATTAGTATAATAATCGCGTTGTGTTGCTTGGATTACAATTAATTTTGGTATTTTTGCATAGCAAATAAAATAAAACATAACATACAAACAAAGATGAGAACAGTTTACGAATTCTCTGTCAAGGACAGAAAAGGTAAAAACGTATCACTCAAAGAGTATTCAAACGAAGTACTCCTTATAGTCAACACAGCAACACAATGCGGATTCACACCTCAGTATGAAGATTTAGAAAAGCTCTACGAGAAATATCATCAGCAAGGTTTTGAAATCCTCGACTTCCCATGCAACCAGTTTGGTAGCCAAGCTCCTGGTACTGACGAGTCTATACACAACTTCTGTAAGCTCAACTATGGTACAGAGTTTTCGCGTTTCAAGAAGATCAAGGTTAATGGCGACGATGCTGACCCATTGTTCAAGTTCTTGAAAGAATGCAAGGGGTTCGCTGGTTGGGACGAGAGTCATCCTCTATATCCTGTATTGGACAAGATGCTCTCAGAGCAGGATCCTAACTACAAGGAGAGCGCTGATATAAAATGGAATTTCACCAAGTTCCTCACCAACAAGCGCGGACAGGTGGTAGCTCGCTTCGAGCCTACAGAGCCTATAGCCAACATAGCAGCTAAGATTGAAGAACTGCTACAGGCATAAAGGGCGCCCAAGAGAGCAAGATTAATCACTCATTAGATAGATATATATGGAAAAAACTAAATGCCTTATCATCGGTAGCGGTCCTGCCGGATATACCGCAGCTATTTATGCAGGACGAGCTAACCTCAGCCCTGTGCTCTATTGCGGACTACAGACTGGCGGACAGCTCACTCAAACTACTGAAGTTGAAAACTTCCCTGGCTATCCACAGGGTGTAGACGGAAACCAGATGATGATGGATATCCGCGAACAGGCAGAGCGCTTCGGTGCCGACCTCCGCGATGGTATCATCACAAAGGTTGATTTCGGACAGCGTCCTTTCATTGTAACTGTTGAGGATGGTACAGAGATTGCTGCCGATACCGTAATCATCGCTACTGGTGCGTCTGCAAAATATCTTGGTCTTGACGACGAGAAGAAATACAACGGACAGGGCGTTAGCGCATGTGCTACTTGCGACGGTTTCTTCTATCGCAAGAAGACTGTTGCTGTGGTTGGTGGTGGCGACACCGCATGCGAAGAAGCATCATACCTCGCAGGTCTTTGCAAGAAGGTTTACATGATAGTTCGCAAGCCTTATCTCCGTGCTTCTGACGTGATGAAGAAGCGTGTAGAGGAAAACGAGAAGATAGAGATTCTCTATGAGCACAACACTCTCGGCCTTTATGGCGAGAATGGTGTAGAGGGTGCTCACCTCGTAAAGCGCAAGGGCGAAGCTGACGAAGAGCGCTACGACTTGCCTATCGATGGTTTCTTCCTCGCTATCGGCCATAAGCCAAATACTGATGTATTCAAGCCTTGGCTCGACCTCGACGAGATTGGCTATATCAAGACTATCAATGGCACTCCACGCACCAATATTGAGGGTGTGTTTGCTGCTGGCGACTGCGCTGACCCGACATATCGTCAGGCTATCGTTGCTGCAGGTTCTGGATGCAAGGCTGCTCTTGAAGCAGAGAGATATCTTGCTGCATTGTAATTATAGGCATTATGTGGCTTGCTAAAAGGCAGGCATATAGCATACAAAAAGAAGGAATATTTCATCAATGTTGATGAAATATTCCTTCTTTTTATTTTTAGCTATTTCTTGTTTTTATTTATTGCTCTTTACTTTCAAGCTGCTAATCCATAAGCCCAAGAAAGTGAGCATACCATTGAGCATCAGTAGCTCATATCCGAAACGATAGGCGGTATAATTCTTGGTATACCAATCTATGATAAAACATATCACAGGCGAAGCTACAGCAATATATGGTACAGCCTTGTCGCCTACACTACGTTTAGTGAGCAGAGCATAGGCAAAGAGACCGAGCAATGGACCATAGGTATATCCGCAAAGGGTATATATGGCATCGAGCACGCCTTGACTGTTCACCATCTTGAAAAGCACCACAAACAAAGCAAAGACAACAGCCATTACCACGTGCACTCGCTTGCGCATCTTCTCATCATCCTTACGTTGGCAGATATCCACACAATAGCTTGTGGTGAGGGCTGTCAATGCGCTATCGGCACTTGAGAATGATGCTGCCACGATACCTAAAGAGAACAACACCACTACTCCATTGCCCAACATTCCCGATGCTGCAAACATAGGTAACAGGTCGTCGCCAGATGCAGGCATCTGCAGATTGTATTTACCAAGCAGCATAAGTAGCAACACGCCGAGAGCTAAGAACAATAAGTTGGCGGGAACAAAGGCAAAGCCATAGCTACACATATCCTTCTTGGCATCAGAGAGCGATTTACAGGTTAGGTTTTTCTGCATCATATCTTGGTCTAAGCCTGTCATCACTATCACAATAAAGATACCGCTAAGGAATTGTTTCCAAAAGTTCTGCTTCGACATCCAATCGTCAAAAACGAATATCCTTGAATGACTGTCGTTGGCTATGGCTTTTATCGTTGATGCGGTATCTAAGCCAAGGTTGCCCATCACATTATATATTATTAAGCCCAAGGCTGCAAACATACAGAGTGTTTGAAAGGCATCCGTCCAAACCAAGGTTTTTATTCCGCCACGCCTTGTGTATAGCCATATCAAAAATACCATTCCAGAAGCAGTAACAGCAAAAGGCACATTCATATCGGCAAAGACAAAGCGATGGAGAATAAAGCATACCACATAGAATCTCGCTGCTGCTCCCGTCATCTTTGATAGCAAGAAGAAGCTTGCACCAACCTTATACGACCGAGCGCCAAGTCGCTTATCAAGGAAGGAATATATGGTGGTAAGGTTGTGCTTATAGTAAACTGGCAGCAACACGAAAGCCACCACGAAATATCCTAATATAAAACCTAAGCAGGTCTGCATGTAGGTCATGTCGGCTTTGGCTACCATTCCCGGCACAGAAACAAAGGTGATACCAGAGATTGAAGCTCCTATCATTCCGAATGCCACCATATACCATGGTGAATGTCTGTTGCCACGATAGAAGGTGTCGTTGTCTGCTTTGCGCGATGTAAGCCTACTCACCAGCATTAGCAAAGCGAAATAAGCAAGTATTGTCAGTAATATCATACGTTGGTTGTTTTTCCGTGCAAAGGTAGCGCTTTTTTATCCTTTTGGCTTGCTATTATATAAAATAATGTCTATATTAGCAACGTAAAAACAAAATCTAATGGAAACTAACGAAGCAAAATACATATCAACAATAGGATGGAGAAACGAAGCTAAGCATTCTATGCTAAGAAGAATGGAGGAACACAACTACCATTCCTCGGGCATATATATGCTAACTCTCACCCTTTCAAATCGCTCACTCCCACTATTAGGCAAACTACAATGGAGCCATAATCCAGATGGAGGGCAGCAAGCAATAATAATTCCTTCAGAATTAGGGAAGCTCGTAGAACGCGAATGGCGACTTATCACCAACGACTATCCACAGATAGAGATTATACGCGTACAGCTCATGGAGGAACATCTGCATGCTATCCTCTATATCAGGGCGGAGATTCCTTGCCATCTTGGAAATATTATCGGTAAAATCAAGAATAGATGCAACAAGCACTATTGGCAACAGCTAACTCAGCAAGGACTATTAGGACCTAAAGGCGAGGATGCCCCACCACCATTATTCTCTAAGAACTTTCAAGATACTGTATTATATGGTAAAGGACAGCTGGAAGCTATGATACGCTATGTCAGCGATAACCCTCTGCGTGCTCTTACAAAGAGAGAGAATCCGGAAATGTTTAAGGTGGTGCATTCGCTAACCGTAACCGGTACAACATTCGCAGCCATAGGCAACAGATGGTTGCTAAATAAGCCTATTAGGATGCAGGTGAAATGCCATAACAACACATCCCCCGAAAACCAACTGCTAATATCGAAGCAAAAGGAATACTTCTTGATGCGAGGCACAAAGGGAGGAGTTGTGGTGAGTCCTTGCATTTCGGCGGGAGAAAGGGAGATAGCACGCGCTGCCCTCGATGCCCACCAGCCGCTGATAGTGATACTCGAAAATGGCTTCGCTCCTTTATATAAGCCACCAGGTAAATACTTCACCGCTTGCGCTGAGGGTCTGCTCCTTATGCTCGCTCCTTGGCCCTACCACATGGAGAGGCGCACCATAACCCGCACCCAATGCCTACAGCTAAACGCCATGGCTGCCAATGTAAGCACCGAGCCATGGACAGAAGAAATGGAGGAAAAAATGAAAAGAGGAGAGGATATAGAGGAACCGGAGGCTGAAGCAGAAAACAAAGGGCAAAGAGAAAGCGAAAGCTGAAAGCAAAAAAAGCGGAAACTGAAAGCAAAAGCAGGAAACAGAAAGCAAAAGAAAGCAAAGAAAGCGACGCTGCCAAGCAGCACCGAACCCAACCCCAAGGAGAAAACAAAAGAGAAAAGAAGGAAGAAAAGAGGGAAAGAAAGGAGAGAAAGAGGGAAAGAAAAAGAGAAAGAATGGGAAAAAGAAAAAGGGAAAGCTTGCGCCTTGGGGTTGGGTTCGGTGCAGCTCGGCTGCACCGCTTAACCTTAAGCTTGAGCCACCCAAGCCCACCCAAGCCTTCTCTTTTCCTTCTTTCCCCTACCCTTTATCTATAGCTCGCAATATATTCACCGCCTCGGCAACCTTAGCTACATTCTTTACATGCAGCAGGCGGCGACCGCGAACCTCCTTTAGTTCGCAGCGGCGAAGGTTTGCTGTGGCATAATTTATAAACTTATCAAAGAGCTTGCTTTGGAAGAACGGACTGTCGTTATTGGAAACAAACTGCATGTTCATCATACCTTGCTTGAGGATTATCTTCTCAACGCCGAGGCGCTTGCCAAGCCTACGCAACAGCACCACCTGCATAAGTTCCTCACCCTCTGCAGGCACAGGACCGAAGCGGTCTATCAATCGCTGACGGTATACATCAAGGTCGCGGTCTTCTACTATGTTATCAAGCTCACGATATAGAAGCATACGCTCCGAGCTACCAGGAACATAGGTATCAGGGAAATACATCTCCAAGTCGCTCTCTATAGCGCAATCTTCTACGAAATCTTCGCCTGTGAACACCTTACCTTGAGCCATTTCCTCAGCATATAGATCTTGGAACTCATCATTCTTGAGCTCAGTAACGGCTTGGTTAAGTATCTTTTGGTATGTTTCATATCCAAGGTCTTCCATAAAGCCACTCTGCTCAGCACCTAACAGGTTGCCTGCACCGCGAATATCGAGGTCTTGCATGGCAAGGTTGAAACCGCTACCAAGGTCGGAGAATGTCTCCAAAGCCTCCAATCGTCTACGTGCCTCAGGCGAGAGCACACTCTTAGGCGGAGCAAGCAGATAGCAGAAAGCCTTGCGGTTGCCACGTCCCACACGACCACGCATCTGATGAAGGTCAGACAATCCGAAGCGATGAGCATCATTGATAATTATGGTGTTAGCATTTGGTATGTCGATACCATTCTCTACGATGGTAGTAGATAGCAACACATCGAAATCATGATTTACGAAGCCAAGGATTATCTTCTCCAGTTCCTCTGGCGACATCTGGCCATGACCGATAGCAACACGGCAATCTGGTACATACTTCATTATCAGCTTCTCTATTTCTGTGAGCTGTGCTATGCGGTCGTTGACAAAGAATACCTGACCATTGCGACTCATCTCGAAGTTAATAGCGTCCGCTATCACCTCATGGTTGTAAGAAGCCAACTGAGTAGAGATAGGATGACGGTTTGGAGGTGGAGTGCGCATGATACTCATATCTCGAGCACCCATCAACGAGAACTGCAGAGTACGAGGAATTGGTGTTGCCGACATGGTGAGTGTATCGACGTTAGTCTTCAGTTTGCGCAGTTTCTCCTTTGTAGAAACACCAAACTTCTGCTCCTCATCGATGATGAGAAGTCCGAGGTCGTGCCATTTCACATTCTTTCCTATCAGCTTATGCGTACCCACAAGGATATCTATGCGTCCCTGCTCCAGGTCTTCAAGCACTTGCTTTGTCTGCTTTGCTGTGCGAGCTCGCGACAGATAGTCTACACGCACAGGGAAATCACGCAGACGGTCGCGGAAGTTCTGATAGTGTTGTAATGCCAACACCGTTGTAGGCACCAATACCGCCACCTGCTTAGAATCGCAAGCAGCCTTAAAGGCAGCACGTATCGCCACCTCAGTCTTGCCAAAGCCTACATCACCACACACAAGTCTATCCATAGGTGCAGCCTTCTCCATGTCAGCCTTCACATCCTGTGTAGCCTTAAGCTGGTCGGGAGTATCTTCATAGAGGAAGCTTGCCTCAAGCTCATGTTGCATAAAGCTATCAGCACTATAAGCGAAGCCCTTTTCGTGTCGGCGCTTAGCATATAGCTTTATCAAGTCGCGTGCGATATCCTTGATACGCTTCTTAGCCTTCTGCTTTAAGCGCTCCCAAGCACCTGTGCCGAGAGTACTAAGACGAGGAGGTTCGCCAGTATCGCTACGTCGATATTTCGATATCTTATAAAGAGAGTGGATAGAGACATCCACCTTATCATTATTCTGATATATGATACGTATCACCTCTTGGTATCCATCGCCCGATGGCACCCTTACCAATCCACCAAACTTACCCACGCCAAGGTCTACATGCACAATGAAGTCGCCAGGTTCCATCTCTTGCAGCTCCTTCATAGTCAGCGCCATCTTGCCTGCACGTGCCGAATCGCTCTTTAGGCTATACTTATGGAAACGGTCGAATATCTGATGGTCGGTAAAGAAACAGATGCGCAGAGTATTATCTACGAAACCTTCGTGGAGAGTAGAGTCTACAGGCTCGAAGTCGATAGACGAGCGTTGCTGATTATGCGATGAGCGCTCTATGTCGCCACCCATATCGTCGAAGATATCACGAAGTCGCTGTTGCTGCTTCTTGCTATCTGCGAGGATGAATATCTTGAAACCAACCTCAGTATACTGAGTGAAGGTTTGGCGAAGCATCTCAAAGTTCTTATGAAACAATGGTTGTGGCGAAGTATTGAAGACAATCTTTGCCTGCACATCCTTGGTGTCGTCAACCGATGTTGATAATGTAACCCTTTTCAGTCCTGCCACCGATTCTACAAAAGCCGAAGCACTAAGTAGCGACAATTGCTTATTCATCTCGCGCATTATCTCCTGCTGCTCCATCTCGGTGGCTGCAGCCAGTCGGTCGGTATATGCCTGTTGCGAGAATCCCTCGTTCCATATACGCTCTATGGTATCGCGAATATACAGCAAATCCTTTACCACCAATAGCGCATCCTTAGGCATATATTCCGTGAATGGTATCTTCTCGGTATCAACCTTTGATAGCTCTGGCACAATCTCTATCTTCTGCTTTTGTTCCTTAGATAGCTGATCTTGCAC
>OQVQ01000422.1_pt1 | contig 20403 bp, 17 predicted proteins | sample 1691491 | NCBI WGS metagenome assembly OQVQ01 (sample SAMN03418252, study PRJEB22391) | human gut metagenome | biome: human-gut; feature: organic feature; material: feces | host: Homo sapiens | place: Tanzania | collected 2013-01
ATGTATCCTATGAGATCCCTTTTGGTGAAAAACGGATCTGCTATTCGCCCAAGGTATTTTACGGAAGCCGCCATTATCTGTATGCACGGCTGGCAAGAGAGGATGAGATAGCGGCTTACCGAAATCTGGCGCTTAATGTGTGCGACCAGCACGGAGATACAGGATGCTTCCCTCATGCTTACGCTAATGTGGAGACAAGAGGTGAGTCTGTCTTTGCAGCGCGCAATGCCATTGACGGGGTCTGTGAGAACCGCTCCCATGGAGAGTGGCCCTATGAGTCCTGGGGGATCAATATGCAGGATGATGCGGAGATGACAGTGGATTTTGGAAGGGAAGTGGAAGCAGATAAGGTGGTGCTTTATACCCGCTCCGATTTTCCCCATGATAATTGGTGGAAGCAGGTAAAGCTCAGTTTTTCAGATGGAACGGAGATCATCTGGGAGCTTCATAAGAGCAGCCTTCCCCATGAGCTTGCCTTTGAAAAAAAGCGGATCACCTGGGTGCGTCTCAGTGATCTGATCAAGGCAGACGATCCTTCACCGTTTCCGGCCCTTAGCCAGATAGAAGTATATGGACGCTGCACCTGTTAAAGCTTCTCCGAAATGATTATGCATTGAACTGGGCATATTTCTTCGGAGGTATGCCCACTGCTTTTGTAAAGGCTTTCAGGAAGTTGCTGTAATCACGAAAGCCGCATTGTTCGCAGGCTTCCGTTACGGATAAGCCCTCATTCAGGAGCGCTTTGGCAATGGTGATTCTGCGGGCGGTAATGTATTTGTTGATGGCTCAGGGCTTCCTTAATACTAAGCACAAATAAAACCATAGATAAAAATTTTCATATAACTCATATATGTAAAGATTATACTCAATTTTTTGTATAGTTTTTTATTGGTGTTGAGTATAAATTCGCGTGAATTACAGTTCACCGGATAACTTCTTATACTTTTTTTGGGTCGCCATTCCTCCGCGTATGTGCCTTTCCTGTTTATTAAGTTCAAGCACCTCCTTTACGCGCCTGTGAAGCTCAGGATTTACCCGTTCAAGCCTTGTGGTAATGTCCTGATGAACCGTACTTTTGCTTATCCCGAATACTTTTCCTGCATTTCTTACAGTTGCCTTATTTTCAATGATATATTCTGCGAGGCTTACACATCTTTCTTGTTTCGTTCCATAGGCGCAGTAATCTGCTGCTGTGTTTGTCTTTCTTGACATGGTTTCGCCCCTCCAAAACTTTTGATTTATCCGATTATATGCGAAAGCTGCAAAATATATGATTATATTGACATTGGGCGGCAAAAATTGCAGGAAGTCGGACGAGAAGTTGCAAATTTGCTTTTTTACTCCGTCATAATTGCTTAAAAGACATTGTGCATAATCTTATTTTCGTGTAATTCTAACAACTTTTTCTTTTGCATATTGATTATTTTTCCGAATTCATATATAATAGTAACAACGGCGTATGAACAAAAATTATCAGTTTTATTCATAAATTCGACATATTCACACAGAAAGGAATATTAAAATGCTTACTGAAATGGGAAACGATAAAGAAATCGTAACGCTTGAGGAAGACGAACAGGAACTTCTTAACGGATTGCTGGAAAATATGAACAAAGGAACGATCGACCCTTCCCTTTATGTTGAATATGACGTAAAACGAGGACTTCGCGACTCTAACGGAAAGGGCGTTCTTACGGGACTTACCGAAATCTCGGACGTAGTTTCCTACGATATAATCGACGGAAAGAAAATTCCCTGCGACGGACGGCTTTACTATCACAATTACAACATCATCGATCTTATCAAGGGTTTTGAAAATCGCAGACACGCATTTGAAGAAACGACGTATCTGCTCTTATTCGGTTCGCTCCCGAACGAAGAACAGCTCAATCGGTTTATCCAGCTCATCTCTGACAACCAGACCCTTTCCATGAACTTTACGCGTGATGTTATCATGAAAGCTCCCAGTTCAAACATAATGAACGCGCTGCAAAAGAGCGTTCTTACCCTTTATTCATACGACAATAATCCCGAGGACATTTCCGCGCAGAACGTACTCAGACAGTCAATACAGCTCATTGCTAAAATGCCTCTTATCTCGGTTTATGCGTACTGCTCATACCGTCATTATAAACAGCATGAAAGTCTGATGATACGCAACCCTGTAAAGGCTTATTCGACCGCCGAAAATATTCTTTATATGCTCCGCGAGAACGGCGAGTTCAGCGACCTTGAAGCAAAGGTTCTTGATATTGCACTTGTTATCCACGCGGAACACGGCGGCGGAAACAACTCGACTTTTACAACTCATGTTGTAACCTCTTCGGGGACAGACACATATTCTGCCGTTGCTGCTGCGATCGCTTCGCTCAAGGGTTTCCGTCACGGCGGAGCAAACCTAAAGGTAAAGCATATGTTCGAGGACATAAAGGCACACATTACCGATTGGAACGATGAAAACGCTATTCGTGAATATATGAAAAAAATCACAAACAAAGCGGCGTTCGACAAAACAGGACTTATCTACGGAATCGGTCATGCGGTTTATACCGAATCAGACCCCAGAGAAGTTATTCTGAAAGAATATGCGCGCAAACTTGCAGCAGAAAAGAACAGAATGGCTGAATATGAATTCTACGACAGAGTTGAGCGTATTTCAAAGGAAGTTATCGCTGCGGAACGCCACCTCTTCAAACCGCTTTGCGCAAATGTTGATTTTTACAGCGGCTTTGTTTATGATATGCTCCGTATTCCCGAGGAATTATTTACTCCTATTTTCGCAATTTCGAGAATTTCCGGTTGGTGCGCTCACCGCCTTGAAGAAATCATCAACAACGGAAAGATCATTCGTCCCGCTTATAAATACGTTGCCGAACATCTTGACTACATTCCTCTAGAGGAAAGAAAATAATGACATATATCATTTTTGACATGGAATGGAATCAGCCTTCCTCGGCAAAAGAAAAAAATCCCGCACTTCTCCACGGTGAAATAATTCAGTTGGGCTTTTTCGTTCTTGACGAGAAAATGAATGTTGTAAGCAAAGAACGGCTCACAATAAGACCCGTGTGTTACCCGACAATGAATCAGTATGTCAGCGTTTTAACAGGAATAACTCAAGACGACGCTGACCACGGACTGACTTTTAAAGAAGCCTTTTTATCAATGGCAAAATATTTTTCCGATGAAGCGGTTCTGTTCACATGGGGCGACGATGATATGCCGATACTTCGCGAAAATATGGCGTTTCACGGCATTTGCAATATTCCGCTTCCGCAGCATTACAATTTGCAGCGCATATTCTGTTCGCAGACAAATACTCCGCAAAGACAGATTGCTCTTAAAACCGCTGCGGAACAGCTTCAGATCAGTACCGAAATTCAGGCACATGACGCTCTGAACGACGCATATATAACATTTCTTGTCGCTTCAAAGCTGAACATCCCCGACGGGATTTCGCAGTATTCATCATATTCGCTGAAAACCGCTTCTCGTTCACAGCCGCATTGGATAACTGCTGTTCCTCTCGCAAAATATGAAGTTAATTTCACCGGACAGTTCGACGGAATGGCGGCGTTTTGCCGCAACATAAATATCCCCTGCCCTGTCTGCAAAGGAACTCTTTCTTTTCAAACTCTCTGCCGACACGGAAAATCAGCGTTCATCACGATAGCGGAATGCGAAAATGATAACAGATTTTTCGTACGGTATGAACTTAAAGAAGATATAATTTCAGTATCGGTGTTCAAGTCCGACAAAAATTTTGAGGGGATATACACGACCAGAATGCGGCACAAGGAAAAACGCGAAAAATATCGCAATCTTTACCGTAATGACGCAAATAAAAACAATACCAAGAAAAAATAAAGCGCAGACGTACATAAACAGTACGCTGCGCTTTCGGTTCATTCCCACCACAGAATGAACAAGGGACTTTTCCGTTTTTTGAAGCATAATTTGGAGGAATTGTCCCTTCTATAATATAAAACGTTTGAGCAGACCGAAAAGTGACAACAATAATGAAATTTTTTTGAAAGGATTTTTTGCTATGAAACGTCTTGACCCGGTTATTCGTCTTATGGCTGCGGTAAAGTGTATAACCGAGCGTTTTAAACGTGACAATCTCAATGAATATGCAGCATATTCCGCGCTTTTTATTGTGCTTTCATTTGTCCCTTTTCTAATGCTTATCCTTACAATAATAAATAAATTTCCTATCTTCTCCGACGCGGGAGCGTATGACATAAATCTGTTTTCTGATGACGTTACGGCTTTTTTTCAGCAAATTCTCGCAGAAACCGAGCAAAAAGCAACGGGAGCGTTGTTATCCGTTTCAACTATTGTTGCACTTTGGTCGGCTTCTCGTGCGCTTATCGGCATAATAAACGGGCTGAACCGGATTCACCGCGTAAAAGAAACGCGAGGATTTCTGCGCCTAAGAATTGCTGCTGTTTTCTATATGATTTTTTTCATTGTTGCGGTTCTGATAATGCTTATTCTGCTCGTATTCGGTCAGGCAATTCTTGACAGAATCATAATAAGCTTCCCCGCAATGGAAAATCTCGACGGCTTCTGGTTTTCAATGCGCTGGGCTGTCGGCTTCTGCATACTTATACTGCTGTTTCTTTTTCTTTATACTGCACTTCCGATACACAAAGGAAAGCCCATTTCAAAATTACCGGGAGCAGTATTCAGCGCAGCGGGGTGGGTCGGCTTTTCGGCGCTTTATTCATTCTATATAAACCACTTTGCCGATTATTCGCGCCTTTACGGAAGCCTTACAACGATTGTACTGCTTATTTTATGGCTTTATATCTGTATGTACATTCTTTTTCTCGGCGAGGAGCTTAACATAATGCTAAGCAGCAAATATATCGGAAAAATCACACGATGGGTGTTCAATAAAAAGACGAACGAGCAGGAAAAATAAAATGAATATTTATGATCTGACATTTGAACAAATGGAACATTTTCTTGAGAAACACGGCGATAAAAAATCGCGTGCCGAAGCTATTTTTCGTTCACTTTATGCAGACTGCGCCGAAAGAATTTCCGATATAAAGGTAAGTTCTCACGCACTTGCCATTCTCGAAAAAAATTTTGAACTTGAAAACCCGGAATGTATATCGGAAATAGACGGAGAAAATGCAGTAAAATTCCTTTTCAGACTCTCTGACGGAAATCTTATTGAGTCGGTGCTTATGCGCCATGAATATGGAAACAGCGTTTGCATTTCAACTCAGGCGGGCTGCAATATGGGGTGTGCTTTTTGTCGAAGCGGACGAATGAAAAAAGTGCGCAACCTCACCTCGGGAGAAATGCTTGAGCAAATACTTTATATTAAAAGGAAAGTCGGAGAAATAAACGCAGTCGCAATAATGGGTATTGGTGAACCGTTCGATAATTATGAAAATGTGTTGAAATTCGTTGACACGGCGCTGTATCAGAAAGGTCTTTGTATAGGTCCAAAGCATATTACTGTTTCAACCTGCGGACTTGTGCCGCAAATCGAAGCCTTTGAAAAAAGCAGATACAACATAAATCTCGCAGTAAGTCTTCACGCGCCGAACGACGAACTACGAAACGAATTGATGCCGATAAATAAGCGGTTTCCGCTCAGCGTACTTATTCCCGCCGTAAAACATTTTTCTGCTGCAACGAACCGCCGTGTAACACTTGAATATGTTATGCTAAAGAACGTAAACGACAGCGTGAAATGTGCCGAACAACTCGCCGCTCTCATTGCGGACAGCAAGTGCTATGTCAACATTATCCGTTATAATCCAAGCGACGAGGACAAATTTGAATGCAGCGATTTTGAGCAAATCATGCGCTTTTATGATGTGCTGAAAAAGAACGGAGTTCAGGTCACAATGCGGCGTAAAATGGGCGTTGGCGTAAACGCGGGCTGCGGACAGCTTCGCGGCGAAATTATGAACAATCAGCAATAATAGATAAAGCAGAAAGAGCATCGACGAATGTACTTCGTCAATGCTCTTTTTTCATTTCAGCTTAGCAATTATCCTTAAACAAGCTTCAATATGCATGATCCAATGGCGCGAAAATGGCATTTTTATTAAGCCGCCGATATTCTTGCCGCACCAGTAATCAATAAGCCAAACAGCCCTCTCATCGCTGCTTACAACATTCAGACTCATTAGATATTGTTTTTTCTCTTCGGTTATTTTTCGTTTTGTATCTTCAAATTGAAGCGAACTTAATATTCTCTCGGTAGATTCGGCTGTTTCGTGAATGTAGCTGTAAAGCTCGCTTATATCAAGCTGCCGCGAAAATTCCGCGATTTCTTCTTTAAAAAGCTCATTTCCAGTGGTTATTATGGGCGATTTTATTCGCTCACGATAGCCGCCGCTGAAAAACACCTGTTCATCGTCCGCGATAAGCGAATGAGCCACAATATCCTCAATACGGAAAATGTGCCACAAAGAATAGCCTACCGTTTTGTTATGATACCCGTCGGCATTTATAAACGGAATCGCGCTGAACTCCTCAGTTCTCAGCTTCTCCCGAAAAGAATCAACGCATTTCATAACCTCGCCGCGCAGTTTAAAAAGCTCAGCAATTCCCTCGTCAAAAGTGCCTTTCTTTCCGATTTTCAACTGCATGGATTTGTTTGCTTCCGACCACTCTTTGTTCATTCCGAGACCTCTGACCCACCCCATTCGACAAGCGTAAAGCCGTTTCTTTCGCAGCATTCAAGTTCCTGCGGTTCTATTGCACTAAATTCATCTGACGCTCTGAACGTCATAAATACGCGAATTTGTGAATCGGGCTTCGGATTTACCGTAAGCGGAACCGCCGCCGAATAATCCTCTGTATGGAACGTGATGATATTATAAGGATTTTTCTGCATCTGCGGCAGCCAATATATTATAAACTCGTTAGCTTCACGCGGAGTAAGTCCGATGTAAAGCAGCTTTTCACGCAGGAAATCCGCAGTTTCGTCTGCCGAAACACACCAGCCCTTGCTCATATCAAGTGCCGCTTTTCCCTCGCCCTCCCAGTAAAGGCAGTAATATTCATTTCCGTCAGCATCAAAAAGCGTTCCGTCAGGCATTGCCGTGACATTCCAGCCGTCGTTATATTCGGGGTATGTGCAGGTAAGTTCGCCGCCGTCTGTAAATCCGACCTGTATGGAAACCTCAGTTTCTTTTTCGGGATAAAGATAAATAACTGGTTTTGCATACGCTCCGACAAAACCATATGTATTCTCCATAAGCGACGGATTATACTCTCCAAGATATGCACCGTCAACAAGAATTGCAAGATGATAGCTAAGCATACGTTCGGTTATCTTAGGATAAAGATCGAATACGAAACCGTCATAATAAAAGAAATCATCAACAAGGCAGTAATTCTCTCCGTCAAGCTGCTGTGTATAATAATTTCTCGCCATATCGCCCAGTGCGCTTGTATCTCCGTCGTTGTACTTGCCGTACGATATACCCATATTCGTGCTGTATTCAAGGTTATACTTGTCCTTGTAATATTCATAAACCTCTTCAAAGAACGGATTCCCCGGCTGAAATTTCTCTCCCATATAATAAACGGGATGCCCGCTGTAATCTCCGTTAACCGTTTCATTTTCAATGCGGAAAATTTCGGTAAATTCCAGCTTATCATCAACCAGCTTTATAAGATACGACATATCCTGACGTTCGCCCGTGGAATAATTTACGGAAGCCATGTGGTACCACGCCTTGCTGCCGTCGTCAAGCGTTTTCGCTGTAAGCTGCGGGAAATATGTGCGATAAAATTTGTCTGAGCACAATTCGCCCACTTTTTTCAGTTCGCCGTTCCTGAATATATTTACTTCGGTTATGACGTCCTTGCTGTATTCGTCAATTTCCGGATTTTTTACTTCACGAGAAAACAACGCCTCGGGCGTTCCGTCTTCGTCAAGATCGATAAGCGTAACGCCGACAACGCTTTCGTCATACCATTCAGAAACCGAGCCGTTAAGCAGCTCGTAGAGCGCTTTCATTTCCTCGGGCTTTTCGGCAGCACTGTCTGACTCGTTTAAATACACATTATACAGCGCTTTTTCGCCGTCATGTTCGATTGTCTCGGCAGATAAAACAGATGTTTCGTTCTTCTCGCCCATCGGGTCAACGCTCATTCCGTCAAGCGTCAGCTTTGCATAAACATATTTTTTGCCTACGTCGGAAAGCGATTTTTCGGCTTCGTCGGATAAAGCGCTGTCCGAAAATTCTAGCGTGCTCATACACGTTTCAACACCGTTTATGTTGCAGAAAGTCAGAGATTTTATGTTTCCGTTTACACTTGGCAAGCTGTATGTATATGCGGGATCTATGTAAAAATGAACAGCGCCGTTTTTCTTGTTAAGAAACGCATTTACGGTTATTTTTGCATCGCTTCTGTAATAGCTGTCAACGACCGTCGCGTCAAGCAGCTTTTTGTTCTCAGGATCTGAAATATCCGCCTTTTCAGCTATGATCCGCTGTGGAACGACATAAAAATCGTACGGATTTGAATAATCCAGATAACTTGACACATAACTGTAATCACTTGCAACAGTCTTATCTTCTTCAAAAGAACTGGGTTCATTTAAAAAGCTGATATCATCGGTATAAAGAAACCCGGGACGCGTCTGCATTGCGTATCCGTATACATTCTCTATTAAAGCGCCGTCCTCTTCCGAATATCTGTACTGCCCGTAATCGACGTCGTTTGAATAAAGCCATACCCCATATTCTCCGCCGTAATCATACTCGCCCTCGTATTCCGGCTTCCAGTCGGCGTACATATCCGAAAGGCGAACTATACCCTTGCTCCTCTCCTCGGCAATATCGTCCGTAACAGAAATTTCACTAACGGAAACCTCCGTATCGGGAGTTGTGGTTTCGGTCGGTGCAGTCGTTTCCGAAACGGATGTTGTTGCTGATGTTTCAGCGGTCTGCGTCGTTGTTGTCGTTATTTCGGAAGTGCTCTTGCAGCCGCTGAGTAAAAGTGCTGCCGTACAGAGCAGCACCATAGACTTTTTTGTATTGATTTTCACGGTAAATCCCCCTTTGAAAGTTCTTCATAAATAATACACTTCACAACGCTTAAAAATTGCACAACAGTAAAAAAATAACAAACCGCACAAAGATGTTTTTCGTGAATATATTCAATGCTTTATTTATCGCTATGGTAATCGGGCGTTACTGCGGTTATCGCATAATTACCGTCAGGTCTGCGCGTAAGCGATTCCGTTTCCTTCATATCGACAATGCTTACCTGCGACAAAACATTGCCGCTTTCATCAGTAAAAAACAGCGTTTCGCCCGTTTTCAGGCTGAAATTCGTCCGATATTTTTTTAGCGCGCTCAGTTCCTCATTATTCTTGCAGGCAATTGTATATGTACTTTGTGCAGAAATTGTCGTTTCGGGAAGCTCCCATTTTTTCAGATTTTCTTCATCATCGGAGAGATAATATTTTTTCAGCGTTACTGTTTCATTCGACGGGTTATACAGTTCTATCCAGTCGCCGTCTCCCGCAGTATAAACTTCGCTTACATAAATTCCCGACTGTCCCTCTTTATTTACATAAAGGACCGCCTCGATGTTCCCGTTTTCGTCAGCCATAGACGAATCGAGCCGCAATTGCTGCTCGTAATACTTTGTTCCGTTTATTTCCCAGCAATCGAATGAATATCCAGCAGGCATATCCGCGCTTATCGGAACCGAACACTCGGCAAAATATTCACCTGTAAGCGTCCCTGCTGTATTAAGCGACTGCGAGTTCAATCGGCTTACAGCGCCGGTGGGATTACGCAGCGTTACGGTATAAAAGTTTTTTTTATACCCAAAGTTATTCATAAGGCTTTTTTGCATAACTTTTGGACGCTGAGCTGCGAAATCGCGTATCTGCTGACGGCTGTCCGCAAAGGTATTCGGATTCGCCCATGTTGACGTATACCCGTTCTCAAGCGCATACATACATTCCTTATCACATTCACCTATAAGCTGTTCGAGAACATTAAGAGCATTTTCCGTCGAAAAAGCTCCGCTTGAAAGGTCGCATATCGTATTCGCGAACTGCTCACGCATATCCTCGCGTTCAAACAAGGCATTAAGTATATCCGACGAACCCTGCATATGATTTCCCGACAGAACATTTCCCAATGTATCATCACGATAACCGTTGCCGTACAGGCCCCATGCAAATTCCGCGTCAAACAGCAGAAAACGCCACTTTCCGTCAAGATATTCGCTCGTTATCTCCTCGCCATCTGACGGATAATATTTCCACGCCTTGAAATTGTTTCCGGGCCAGTCCTTGTTGTCAATGTATATCTGGATTGCGTAATAAAGCATGAGATTATCAATATCTACAAGGCTGCAAAACTCCGAAAAGCTGCTTTCATCCGTAAGTCCGCCACGCGCAAGCTCAAGAACTCTGTTCCAATCCGCAACGCTCTGCTCGTCGTCGCCCTCGACTTCCTTTTCTTTTGAACCGACAATGCGGAAGTTGTCCTTGTTTCCACCGTATGTCGATTCCAAGTAATCGTTGCAGTAAGCCTCATGAAGCCATGAAAAACCATAGTATTCACTGTTCAGGAATACCGCTGCGGGCCGCACCTGCTGCGTATCGGGGAAACCCGCCTGCGCCGAAAGCGTCATTGAAAGCTCGTCACGCACCGAAGCAAACTCACGGTCGTTGGCATTGTTGCGAAGCGTTATCCTGTCATAACGTGTTATAAGCCTGCCGTAAGCGTCTGTCGCACCAGGGAAAAAAGCGTATTTAAACTTACCGTTGCCCTCGCTGTATATGTTGCGCGCAATAAGTCGCCATGATTTCTGATCAACGGCACGCGAAACGCCGCCGACAACTCTTCCTCCGGCAGCCTGCGAAATAAGCTGACTTCCGTCCGCCGTATAAACCTCGACATACATATCGCGCTCGCTTTCTCTGCCGCTTATAAACCAGTTCGCAGGAGCGTTATAGTCGATCTCGCCGCCGTTATATTCGTCCGAATTAAGGTATTCATCACGCATAAAGCCCTCGGTCGCAACGCCGTAATAATAATCGTAGAGGTTATATTCGTCTGTTGAAAGCACAAAAACAAGCGTGTCCTCATCAAATCTGCTGAACACATCTTTTCCTGTAATGTAACTTTTTCTGAATATTTCCGACGTTTCGCCGTTGATTACCGCTATTGCCTTGATAGTGGTCGCATTCACCTTATTTCTCGCTTGAACGGAAATTGGATTGGCGTATTTTTTAGACTTTTCGGTCGGGTCGTTTCCGTCAATGGTATAGTATATGACTGCATTTTTTTTATTGCATTTCAGTTCAACATCAATGTTCGTGTCATAAAAATTATCTTTTTTTGAAAACGTCACCGACACAGGCTTGTCCTCTTCATCTTCATCGCTCTCATCTTCAAATGTCTGAGGAAGATAGCTCTGCATATCCGAGTGATTTATCATCATATAAACGCATACACCCGCAACAACGCAAAGTGATAAAAATAAAATCAGCAATTTCTTCATATATTAACTCCAATTACCCATCTGAATAAGCTGCTCTTCGGTAATTACCTCTATTCCCAGCTCGTTCGCCTTTGTCAGCTTGCTGCCCGCCGCTTCTCCCGCAACAACATAGTCGGTTTTTTTCGACACCGAACCTGAACATTTTCCGCCCAGACTTTCAATAAGCGCCTTTGCTTCCTCGCGCTTCATTGTCGGAAGCGTTCCTGTAAGCACAAATGTCTTACCTGCAAATGCGTCACCGACTGCCGTGTTATGGTAAATCATATTTACGCCGTATTCTTTCAGTCTATTTACAAGCTGCCGCATATCCTCGTCACGGAAAGCGCTTACGATATTCTCCGCAAGAACATCCCCGAAGCTGTCGATAGACGTTATCTCCTCCGCCGAGGCGTTCATTATAGCTTCGACCGAGCCAAACCGCTTGCAAAGCAATGTTGCCGAACGTCCGCCTATACCGCGTATCCCAAGTGCAAAAATAAGTCTGTCAGGCTCGTTGCTTTTGGATTTTTCAATAGCATTAAGCAGGTTTGAAACCGACTTTTCCTTAAATTTAGAAAGAGTCATCAGCTGTTCTGCGGTAAGCGTGTACAGATCCGCAGCCGAAGCGATAAGCTCATTCCCAATAAGCTGTTCAACAATAGCTTCGCCAAGACCGTCTATATTCATCGCCTCGCGTGAAGCAAAATGGGTAATGCTCCGCAGAAGCTGTGCGCGGCAGTTCGGATTTATACAGCGTATTGCCGCTTCATCACCGCTTCTCTCCGCCTTGTGACCGCAAACGGGACATATTTCGGGAATATAATAAGGAACGCTGTTTTCGGCATGAGCCGCAACACGCACGACCTCCGGAATTATCTCACCCGCCTTGCGCACAACGATACGGTCGCCGATACGCACATCAAGCTGCGAAATAATGTCCTGATTATGCAGCGAAGCGCGTGATACGGTCGTTCCCGCAAGCTGAACAGGGTCGAAAATCGCAACCGGCGTAAGCGCGCCTGTTCGACCGACATTTATCTCAATATCGTTAAGGGTAGTTTCCTTTTCTTCGGGCGGATATTTGAATGCGACCGCCCACTTCGGAACTTTCGCCGTAGCGCCGAGAATATCGCGCTGCGAAAAATCGTCTACTTTTATCACCGCGCCGTCGGTATCATAAGTGTAGTCTTTCTTTTCCTCTCCGATTTCGCGTATACGCAAAACTGCGTCGTTTATATTATCATACACGTCGTCGCGCACAACCTTAAATCCCAACGTTTTAAGATATTCGAGCGATTCATGGTGCGAAGAAAGCTGTTTTCCCTCAATCTGCTGAATGTTGAAAATAAAAATATCAAGCGAGCGTTTAGCGGTAATTGAGCTGTCTTTCTGACGAAGCGAACCCGCAGCAGCATTGCGCGGATTTTTCGCAGGCCGTTCCCCGTTTTCCTCCTGCCCCGCTACAAGCGCAGCAAAGCTCTCCCGCGGCATATACACCTCTCCGCGAACCTCCAAAAAAGGCAGCTTTTCATTTATCTGAAGCGGAATTGTGCGTATAGTCCGCAAGTTTTCTGTAATATCCTCGCCGATAAATCCGTCGCCGCGCGTTGAGCCGCGAACGAAAATTCCGTCACGATATTCGAGCGACACCGAGAGTCCGTCGATTTTCGGTTCAACAGTATAAAGCGGCGTGACCTCCTGACGAACGCGGCTGTCAAAAGCAAATAATTCCTCCTCGCTGAACACGTCCTGAAGCGACCCCATCTGTACGTTGTGCTGAACCTTTTCAAATGTGGTAAGCGCGTACCCGCCGACGCGCATGGTCGGAGAAAGCGGGGTTATCAATTCGGGATACTGCCCCTCAAGCTCCTTTACCTCGCGCATAAGCCCATCATATTCATAGTCATCGATTATCGGGTCATCGAGTACATAATAACGGTAATTATGCTGTTCAATTATTTTGTACAATTCGGAAAGTCGCTGTTTTGCCTGTTCTTTGTTCATTTTTTGCCGCCTTTCGGGGGTTCTTCCCTTGTTCAGCCTGCCAGATTAAACTCTGCCAGTTCACTGAAATGTTGTTCGTCAAGAATAATATTTGAAAAAGTGTCGGGAACTTCTCCGACAATGACTGTCTGCGCAATAACAAACTCTGTCTTTACGCTTATTTTCTCGGTAAAGCCCGGAATAAGCGGGGAAATATCCGTCACAACCTCGAGTGTAATGCTGTGAACGGTCTGATTTATCCCTGCGGATTTAAACGTGCTGATAAGGCGCGTTTCCGCCATTCCCATAGGCTTTACCGAAAAGGTAAGCTCTTCGCCGCTTCCGTAAAAATATCCTATACCCGTCAAAGTTCCGAGCGATACTCCTACTTCTTCGGGCTGCGCGGCGATAAGTTCTTTATTGATACATTCCGTAAGCATTGCTTTAAGGCGGTTTATGCGTATGGGATTTGTCCTTAACGCTCGGATTTTTCCATTTTCGTCATACACAAAGCTGATAAGCTCGGCGCAGTTTTCCTCTGTTTCATCGGTATGCAGACACACCGCTTCACTGACCGCGCGTTCTGCGATCTGTTTGCACTGATATTCTGCCATTCGGTTAAGCGTCGGTTTTATCCATAAGTCAAACCCCGCCAGCGCCGCAATTATAAATAAACCGAAAAATAAAGAAATTCTCCCGAAAACACGCAGACAATGCCACTTTTTTCCGCCGCCTTTCATTAAAAACACACCCTTTCTCCGTCATTATATGTTTATGACGGAGCGGGTGACAATAGACAAGTTACTTCTGGAACACGTAGAACGCTCTGTATGCCATGTAAACATCGTTCTTCGCGGTCACTTCAAAAGGCGCGTGCATTGAAAGTACAGGAACACCTATATCAATCGTATCAACGTCAAGATTGGAAATATACATTGCGACTGTTCCGCCGCCGCCAAAATCTACCTTTCCAAGCTCGCCCGTCTGCCATACAACGCCATTTTCGTTGAAAAGGCTGCGAATTTCCGAAACGTATTCGGCTGAAGCGTCGTTTGTACCCGATTTTCCGCGCGAACCCGTATACTTTGTCGCAACAACTCCGCGGTTGAGATAAGCAGAGTTGAGCTTCTCAAATGCGTCGGGGAATGTGGGGTCAAACGCCGCATTTACATCAGCAGAAAGGCACTTTGAACCCGAAAGTACAGTATGACCATCAGTTCCCATAGCTTCGGCAAGCGAACCTATGAAATATTTTAAATATGACGATTTAAGCCCGGTGCAACCCTCGCTTCCGATTTCTTCTTTATCAGTCAGAATGGTCACAGCCGTGCGCGCAGGAGCTTCGGTAAGGTCGGTTATCGCCATGAGTGCAGGATATGCGCAAACGCGGTCGTCCTGACCGTAAGCACCGATCATGCTGCGGTCGAAACCGACATCTTTCGCCTTAAATGCAGGTACATACTCAAGTTCAGCCGAGATGAAATCTTCCTCGGTTATGCCGTACTTTTCATTGAGAATACACATAAGGTTCAGCTTAACGGCTTCGCTTGCATCATCTTCCTTAAACGGGCGCGACCCGATAAGAATGTTAAGCTCCTCGCCCTTTATCAGCTTGCTTGCGGGACGTTTGTACTGCTCATCGGCAAGGTGCGGGAGCAGATCAGTTACAACAAAAACAGGGTCGTTTTCGTTTTCTCCGAGTGTTACAGATATGCGCGAACCGTCCGACTTGCAGATAACGCCGTGAAGCGCAAGAGGGATAGCGGGCCACTGATATTTTTTGATACCGCCGTAATAGTGAGTCTTGAAGTAGCCAAGTTCTTCATTCTCATAAAGCGGATTCTGCTTCAGGTCAAGACGGGGACTGTCGATATGTGCCGCAACGAGGTTTACACCGTTTTCAACGGGTTCGGTTCCGACAACCGCAAGAATTACAGCCTTACCGCGGTTGTTCACATAGATCTTATCGCCTGCGCAATATTTTTTTCCTTTTTCAAAAGGTTTAAAACCCTTGCTTTCCGCGATTTTTACCGCTTCTGCGCACGCTTCGCGCTCAGTCTTTCCAATGTCAATGAAACGCTTGTAGCCTTCGCAGAATACCTCCGCAGCTTCAAGCTCCGCGCCGCTCATCGCATTGTACGCGTTCTTTCTCTTGTAGAAAAGTTTTTCTTTCAGTTCTTTTGATTTTGCGTCTGCCATAGTCAGTCTTTCCTTTCTGTTTCATAAAGCGCATAATAAGTTTCAAGCGCTGTATTTATTTTATTTACATAATGTGCAGCGTTTTTCCCGGGAATTACGTCAAGCGTTTTTCCGTCCTTTGATATATCCGCGTCGGAAAGCCATTCCGATACTGTTCCTACGCCCGAATGATACGCCGCCGCGGCGCACTCGATATTCCCGAATTTGTCCATAAGATAGGACACAAGATACCCGCCGTAACGAATATTTGTTTCGGGGTCGAACATATCGTCATAAACGGTAAGCTCCTCCTCGCCGAGCCGAAACCTGATCCAATCGAACGTTTCCTCCATTATCTGCATAAGCCCGCGCGCACCGACATTTGAAACGGCGCTCGGGTCGAAGCTGCTCTCAGTTTTGATTACCGCATAGAGCAGATATTTGTCTAGCCCATATTCGTCCGCATATTTTTCAACATATTCGCTGTAGCCGAGCGGGTGCGCGGCGAGCTTCATTTCGTATTCGCACTTCTGCCAGCCGATAACAGCAGCAAAAGTTCCGCCAACAATAAGAAGTGAGAAAAACAACAGCCAGAATGCGGGAAAATGTTTTCGTTTAGCCATATTGTGCCGTAATATCCTTTATAATTGTTCCTATTTCTTGTTTTAGATGAACATTATCGCCGTCATTTCGCACACAGAAATCGGATTTCTCTCGGTAAAAACCCTCAAGATGCTGCGATTTCAAGCGATTTTCCGCCTGTTCATATGTCAATCCGTCACGTTTCATTATACGCGTAATGCACATATCAAACGGTGCTGTGACGCTGACTATCTTATCGCAAAGACCGTCAGCGCCGCTCTCAAAAAGCGTTGGCGCGTCAATAAGCACAAATCTGCTGCCGTTCTTGATATATTCTGCTGCACTGCGTATGATTTCATACGAAATATACGGGTAAATAACGGCGTTCAGTTCATTTCTGCGAGATTCGTCAGAGAATATCAGATTGCCCAGCCGTCTGCGGTCGAGCGTACCGTCGGGAAGAAGAATTTCATTCCCAAAATGCTCTGCGATTTCCGAAAGCGCAGGCTTACCGTGTTTAACGACCTCCCGCGAAACAATGTCACAGTCAACAACAGCCCAGCCGCTCTCACGGAATATACTGCAAGCGGTCGTTTTTCCTGCTCCCGACATTCCTGTAAGCCCAATAATCAAGCATTTATCAGCCAAGATCATGAGCGCTCTCCCTGTTCATATAATTTTATGACCCTGAACGCTGCCGCACGAAGCAGACGGTTATAAACCGCGAGTCCCATTCCCGTTTGTTCGGGCATCATGACATAAACCGCGTCGCAGCCGAGCGCGTCCGCCTCTCTTAGGCTCGCAAAAAGATGTTCGGCTTGCTGCTCGGGAGTGCTTCCGTAAGGCAGCCTTATGCAGAAATCCGGAATTTCATCATTTTCGCCGCACAAAACCGCTGTTTTTCCGTCCGAACGGCTTTTAAGATACGCGTATAGCTGTTCCGCCGTTCCGTCAGCGATGTAAACCTCGGCTTTCGGCGAATAGTGTTTATATTTCATTCCTGGCGAAAATACGCGGGCATTAGGATCGAGCTTTTGAAGAACGCCGCTGTCAACCGTGACCTCTGCATATTCACGCAGCATTTCGGGCGTAACTGCACCTGGACGAAGCACCCGTACTCCGTCATTTTCAAATGCAATCACCGTGCTCTCGACCCCGCAGGCACACTCGCCGCCGTCCATTATCAGCGGAATTTTTCCGTTCATATCCTCAAAAACATGAACAGCCGAAGTCGGACTTGGCAGTCCCGAAGTGTTTGCAGACGGTGCTGCAAGCGGAAAGCCGCATTTTCGTATCAATTCGCGGGTAAATTCCTGCCTAGGCATACGCACCGCAGCTGTATCAAGCCCCCCGCAGGTTTCTGCGGGAACTATGCTTTTTCTCGGGAATATCATTGTAAGAGGTCCGGGCCAGAATTCTTCCGCAAGCTTTTTGGCTAGCTCGGGAATTTCCTCAGCAATATCATCAAGCATCGAAAAATCGCTTATATGCAGGATAAGCGGGTTGTCCTGCGGTCTGCCCTTCGCGGTGAAAATTTTCGCAACTGCGCGCGTATCGAAAGCGTTTGCCGCAAGCCCGTACACTGTTTCCGTAGGAACCGCAACGACCTCGCCTTTTCGCAGAAGCTCCGCCGCCTGTCCGATGTGTTCATGATCAGCTTTATATATGAACGTTTTCATCAATCGTTTGCCTCCGCCCTGCTCAGCTTCGCCGTTCTGTCGGCTATTGCGAGCGCGTCGAAAACCTCGTCGCAGTCGCCGTTGAGAAACTGCTCCAGCTTATACAGCGTAAGTCCGATCCTGTGGTCGGTCACGCGGCTCTGTGGGTAGTTATATGTGCGTATCCGTTCGCTTCTGTCGCCTGTGCCTACCTGTATTTTTCTTTCGGCAGCTATCTTGCTCGTCTGCTCGTTCAGTTTCATTTCGTACAGCTTAGAGTACAGCATTTTCATCGCTTTGTCCTTGTTTTTATACTGGCTGCGTTCCTCCTGACATTCGACAACGACGCCTGTCGGGTGGTGGATTATGCGAATTGCGGACTCGGTCTTGTTGATATGCTGACCGCCTGCGCCACTCGAACGGTAAGTCTGAAATTCAAGGTCGGCGGGGTTGATTTCAACGTCGACCTCCTCAACTTCGGGCAAAACCGCAACAGTTATTGTCGAAGTGTGTATTCTTCCCTGCGCCTCCGTTTCGGGTACGCGCTGAACGCGGTGAACTCCGCTCTCGTACTTGAGTTTTGCATACGCCCCCTCGCCCTCGATAGAAAAGCTGATTTCCTTATACCCGCCAAGCTCGGTGGGATTTGCATTCACGACCTCGGTTTTCCATCCCTTTAACTGTGCATACATGGTGTACATTCTGAACAAAGTGTTGGCGAAGAGCGCCGCTTCGTCACCGCCCGCGCCCCCGCGGATTTCAATGATAACGTTTCTGTCATCATCGGGGTCTTTCGGAAGCAGCAGAATCTTAAGTTCCTCAGTGTACTGCTCCATAAGCGCCTTATTTTCCTCATATTGAAGCTGAGCCATTTCACGAAAATCCTTATCAAGTCCGCTTTCGTCAAGCAGTTCCTTAGCCTCGGAAAAATTCTGCTCCGCCTTTTTATATTCGCGGTATTTTTCAACGATAGGCGAAAGATTTTTATATTCTTTCATAAGCGCCTTATATTGTTCCTGGTCGTTTACGATCTCCGAATCCATGAGCTTTGTGTTTATTTCTTCAAAGCGCACTTCCGTAAGCCTTAACTTCTCAAGCATAGTCAGTTCCCCTGTTCTTTGTTTTCGGGATTATCCCGAATGATCTCTTTTATCTTTTTTTCGCATTTGCTCCGCGGCGTCATGAACTCATGTCCGCAGCCCGCGCACTTCAGCCGAAAATCCGCTCCGCTGCGAAGAACGATCATTCTGTCCGACCCGCAGGGGTGTGTTTTTTTCATGCGAAGAATATCGCCAACGAGAATTTCCATAATAAAGCTCCTCTAACATATGTGTATGTTTATTTTACCACATTTTAACGTATTTTGCAATAGCGGACAAAAATTCTTCGGCTTGCGGCTGTGCTTTTTTACATTTTTCTTGACAAATTTATATAAATCTGCTATGCTGTAGAAGTAAATAACACTTACCTAAAGGAGTAAAGTTATGGCAGAGGAAAAGAAACTTGAACAGCAGGGCAAAAGCTTGGTTCGTCTTTCGGTATTTCTGATTATTCTTGCAGTCGGAATGCTGCTCGTCCTGTTTGATATTTACTTCGTCCCGTCAGACGCGGAGTGGGAAGAAATTAAGCAGGAATATTATGATGAATCGGAGGGAAAAACAGACAAGGAGCTATGGTATGAGCTGCGTGACGAGGGACGTGAAAACGGCAATTTAAAAACTCCGTCAAACATTCTCAACTGGCTTGTTGTCAAGAACCTTTGGAATGAAAAAAAGCAGGATGAAATCCGTCATGAAGAAAGTCTGCGCATTGCAGAAGAGCGCGCCGCCGAATTACAGGAATATATTTCAGAGCTGGCAAGCGGATATGATATTCCGGAAAGAATTAAATTTAACATTTTTCTTCGTAAATTCGGACAGACCGGCAAAATCAATGTATTTCCCGATTGCTATAATTATGAATCGGACGTTATTGATGAATGCGTACAATTAGCCGATTACATAGAAACCGAACTTATCGAAAAATATCCCGACGAAGCCGCTTCGATCGCCGCATATATCAACGGCGGGACCTGCGAAGCTGTTGTTTACGCGCCCGACATAGAAGACTTTCTTGAAGAAGGTCTTGATTTCCCGTATTTTGACGACTATGGGAATTTTTCTGATGAATATAGCTTGGGAGGAGGAATGACCCACATCAGCAAAAACGGCTTTATTGTAGGGCTTAGCCCGAATCGGCAAAATTCAGACTGAACCTGAATTTCAGGCATGAAAAAAAGACCGGTTAAAAAACCGGTCTTTGGAGGCGCCACCCAGATTTGAACTGGGGGTCAGGGTGTTGCAGACCCATGCCTTACCACTTGGCTATAGCGCCGCAGCTTTTACTTTTGTAAGATCATCGGAAAGGTTTTACAAAAGTAAAAACGTTTGCCCCCACTATTGCAGAAGCTTATGGAGCGGATTACGAGGCTCGAACTCGCTACCTCCACCTTGGCAAGGTGGCGCTC
>OQVQ01000423.1_pt1 | contig 20398 bp, 13 predicted proteins | sample 1691491 | NCBI WGS metagenome assembly OQVQ01 (sample SAMN03418252, study PRJEB22391) | human gut metagenome | biome: human-gut; feature: organic feature; material: feces | host: Homo sapiens | place: Tanzania | collected 2013-01
ATAGGAGAAGTGACTTGTATGCTCTTCGGCGCCCTTTCGAAGCCATATTCATGATGCAGGCAAGCAAGCCAAACGAAGCTCCCAGCACGGCATACTGATGCTGTGCGCTTCCTCCCACCATCTGCTGGAGATAAGGGAAAGAAAGTAGCGTGACGAAGCCCATAGCATAGGCTCCCACCATACGATAAGAAGAGAATTGATTCTTCTCATCATCATCTTCTGTCATCACTCCGAGCAGTGAGCCATACGGCACATTGACCATAGTATAGACAGCCATCATCATGAGATAGAGAGTGTAAGCCCAGATACGCTTGCCCGTAGGACCTAAGTCGGGGGTGAAGAGCAACAGAGCGAAGATGAGTCCATACGGTATTGCTCCGAAGATAAGCCACGGACGATACGTTCCCCAACGGGACTGTGTACGGTCGGCAAGGCTTCCCATCAGCGGGTCGGTGACTACATCAAACATACGTGCTACAAGCATCAATGCCGCGGCATCGGCGAATGTGAGTCCGAAGACGTTGGTGAAAAACAGCGGGAAAGCCGTTGACATTATCTTCCATGTTATTCCGCCTGATGCGGCATCGCCTAAGGCGTAACCTATTTTTTCTTTTATACTTACCATGAGGTTAGTTCTTTTGATTTCTGGTTTAGGTAGGGGAATCGGGCGGCAACGCGCCCGACACAGTGGCTGTTGGGGTGGTGGTTGGTTTTCGGTTGTTGGCTGTTGGTATATTTGCGATTAGCGATTGATCGATGACCGATAACCGATAACCGATAACCGACAACCAACGACCAATAACCGACAACCCATTACACGTTCTTCTTGTTCTTTGCTATCAGAGCCTTGATGGCCTCTACAGAAGAAGCGGTGAAGAGTCCGTCTTCAGGAGTGTTCATGCAGTAGTCCACGAGTTTGTCAATAGTGGAGGTTGCCACGTGCATTCGTGTGTCAGCGGAAGCATAATAGATGAGCACTCTGTCGTCTCCTCTGTGCAGACCGTCCTCATGCTCTCCGTCAGCAATCCATCCATTGGCGAATGCCACATTCATCACATCGCCGAGATATTCATCGCTGTCCGGCACAAGGAAGAAGCCACCAGGCTTTGCAATCGTCTTGGTAGGGTCCTCAAGGCTCGTCATATAGAGATAGAGGACATAGCGGAGGCCGTCGGCAGTGGCACGAACACCATGTGCAAGATGCAGCCAACCGCGATCTGTCTTGATAGGATGAGGACCTTCACCATTCTTCACCTCGGTGATAGTATGGTAATGGCGCGCATTTATGATAGTCTCTTCCTTCACTTCAGCGTGCTCGATGTCGTCAATCAAAGCCCAACCGATGCCACCACCTGAACCTGTATCGATGAAACCATCCTGCGGACGTGTGTAGAAAGCATACTTGCCATCCACAAACTCAGGATGCAACACTACGTTTCTCTGCTGCGACTTGGTCTTGAGGTCAGGCAGACGGTACCACGTCTTGAAATCCTTGGTTCGAGCAATGCCTGCTGTGGCAGTGGCAGCGCTGAGGTCTCCCGGTTTTGTGTCATCATGACGCTCAGCACAGAATACACCGTATATCCAGCCATCCTCATGAGCTGTGACGCGCATATCATAGATATTGGTGGCAGGAATGACATCGTCAGGCATGGTGATAGGTGCTTCCCAGAAGCGGAAATTGTCTATACCATTAGGACTCTCAGCCACTGCGAAGAAGCTCTTTCGGTCAGCACCCTCGACGCGAACCACGAGAAGGTACTTGCCGTGCCACTTTATCGCACCGCTATTTAGCGTTGCATTGACCATGATGCGCTGCATGAGGTAAGGATTATCCTTCTCGCAGAAGTCATATTTCCACTCCAGCGGGGTGTGCTCCGCAGTGAGAACGGGGTTTACATACTTGTCATATATACCGTTTCCCCATTCCTTTTTCTGGTTGGGACGGGAGAGGAGTTGCTCGTGATGCTCTCTGAGAGCCTTTATTCTTTCTTGATAATTCATTGGATAATTATAGTGTCTTGTTATTATTTGCTTTTGTTTTGAGTTTATGTTTTTGCCGAAGAACTCACTATTATCACATCCTCTTTATATCATTAACGAAGAGAAAGCGTTTTTGTTTTGCCCAAGCCTTGAAATCATCAGCAGTCTTTGCTGCAGGAGAAGCACCGAAATGGTCCTTGCTATAGTTACGCCAAGGCAGGAAATAGCATACCGGATATTTCTCCACAAGGGGTTTGAAGACGCGCTGCCACCACGTAGAGTCAGGTGAATTCTGATAGCCACACTCAGTGACAGCAATCAGTTTTCCACGTTCGGATGCTATCTTAGTGATGATATTTAGGTCAGAGTCCAGTTGCTTGATAAAGTCAGCCTCCGTGCCCCACTGGTAAGCATCCTCGCCAATGAGATCCACACGGTCGTCGCCAGGATAGCGCACGAGCCACTCTGCTTCGGTCCATGCTCCGGAAAGATTCGGAGAATACGACCATACGAGATAGTCCTTCAGCGTGGAAGAAGCAACAGGCACAGCATTGATGCAGTCTTGGGTGTAGTTCCAAAGTGCATGAAACTCTTCATCCGAGCAGTTGTCCTGTCCCCACCAAAACCAAGAACCATTATTCTCATGCCAAGGGCGGAATATGAGAGGAATCTGATTACCTTTGCTGTCTTTCAGCGAAACGAGGAAATCGCTCACCCTTTTCACCCAAAGATTATAGAGTTCGTGCTTTTTTCCACCAGGAAGAATGGAGCGGACGGTATGCTTAGGGTCAGGCAACTGGCTGATAATTTCCTCCTGTCTGAGTTTGCCGAGAGCCTCGACAGCCTGATTATACGCAGTGGTGTCGCTGGCAATCCATGCAGTAGTGCCGAGGAGAGGATTGCGAGGATGCCATGAGATGGTCACTATACCTCCACGTTCATGCTGCCTTATAATCTCTTGACGTATCCTTTCGAAAGGCACGGAGTCGAGATTCTTTGTGTCTGCCATTTCGATACCGCCGAGATCAAAGCCCATGACAGCGGGATAGTCGCCCACGAGATCGTAGGTGTCAGAGCGATTGAGGTCCCAGTCCCATGTGATGCCATAGAAAGTATCGTCCTGGTGTCCGTACATATATCCATTTTTTTGTATCTTTGCGAGTCGCTGTATCAGCTTTTGTCGAGGTGACTGCTTTGCGGCAATGGCTTCTGCGCTTGCGCAAAAGGCGAGAATGGTCATGATAAAAAATGTAAGGAAATGTCTCATTGTTTTAGTCTTTTATTGATTAGTAGGCGGCGTGATTTGTCGAAGAGATTAAAGAAACCGATATGGCGTGTCGCTCGAAGAGCGGTGCCCGTCTCTGATTTACGAGTGCAAACTTGTCGAAGACTCGCACGAAGTAAATAGGGCGTGTCGCTCGAAGAGCGGTGTCCGTCTCCGATTTACGAGTGCAAAGGTAATGTGAATTCCCCATTTCATCTTTGCTTTTTTTGTCATATTCTTGTACTCGCTACGGAAAGGCTGTTTTTTATATTATTACTGGCATTCCATAAGATAAACGCAAGCATAATTTCAAGGCATCTGTGGGCAAAAGATGCTTATACAAAGCGTTACGTCTTCGACCTCTGCTTTAACACTCTGAACTGCATCCCATGCGGAACACTACTGTCTGGAACTGCAACAACTTGCGTTGCATCTTTTGAGACTCTTTATAGAGAAGCCCCCTATATATATAACAAGGTAAAGACAAAAACATGGAAATATCAGTTTTTGCAACTTTTTCATGTCATTTCTTGGCTATTTGACAGAAAAAGACTACCTTTGCAGCGCATTTGGTTCTCCATCGCAAGAGATTGCGCATAGGAGCTAAGATGGGAATGCAGTGGAAATCTGCGACATTACCCGATGCTGTGAGTCCTTTCTTCAGGACTGTCACATCCAATGGTCACTGGACCGGAAAAGATAGAAGACGCAAGTTTTCCCCGTCTTTTCCAATCGTTTGGGAAGACCGTGACAGCCACAAGGACAAAGTCAGAAGACCTGCCAATGCCATTCAAGTGACGCGTGCCTGCGGGATTACGGGTATCGACGGAAATCTTTTTATTTTCTTATTTCATGGTAAGGTACGAAATAACTTATCAGAGGCATTCTGCGTATATGTGCCAGCAGAAATCCGGGATTGGCACTATTGCGCCCATCACTGCTGACAGCAAAAGAAGGATGCCAATTCAGGAAGTCTTGCTTATGCCGTCAATGACACTATCACGACAGCCAATGCGGGGACGAACTCGTCGCTTGCCGAGCAGATGGAGATTGTATCATCTGCAATCGGATTCAGAGACAGCCACACTTCAGCATCCCTATTGCAATGTAAAAAAAGGAAGACAATTATCCAGACAGACAATAAAAACACAAAATACAATTCAGATTGATGATTAGAAAAGTATTAGTAGCAAACCGTGGCGAGATAGCGATTCGCGTGATGCGAAGCTGCTATGAGATGGGAATCCGCTCAGTCGCCGTTTACAGTACGGTCGACAGATACTCACGCCATGTGCTTTTTGCAAATGAGGCAGAGTGCATCGGAGGTGCACAGAGTGCTGACAGTTATCTCAACATAGACCACCTCATGGAGGCTGCACGCAAGCATCAGGTGGACGCTATCCATCCCGGTTACGGCTTTCTCTCTGAAAATTCCGAGTTTGCACGCAGATGCCGGCAGGAGGGATTCATATTCATAGGGCCACGCCCAGAGACTATGGACATGATGGGCGACAAAATCAGCGCCCGCAAGACAATGATTGCCGCCGGCGTTCCTGTAGTGCCAGGCACGGAAGAGCCTATCAGAACCGCCGAGGAAGCCGTAGAGACAGCGAAGCGCATAGGATTCCCCGTGATGCTCAAAGCCTCCATGGGAGGTGGCGGCAAAGGCATGCGCCTTATAGAACGGGAGGAGGACGTGATAGAAATGTACAATTCTGCTAGAAGCGAAGCAGTGGCAGGATTCGGTGATGACACTGTCTATATCGAAAAATTCCTGGAAGAGCCGCATCATATCGAATTCCAGATTCTTGGCGACAAGCATGGCAACGTGGTACATATCTTCGACCGCGAATGCTCCGTACAACGTCGTCACCAGAAGATAGTAGAGGAATCTCCATCGCCCTTCATCGACTACAACCTCCGTATGGAGATGGGAGCAAAGGCTGTTGCCGCCGCAAAGGCCGTAGGCTACGAAGGCGCGGGCACGATTGAGTTTCTCGTGGACAAGAACCACAAGTTCTATTTCCTTGAGATGAACACCCGCCTGCAGGTAGAACATCCCATAACTGAGGAAGTAGTAGGCATTGACCTCGTCAAGCAACAGATAGACATCGCACAGGGAATGGAACTCTCTTTCAGGCAGGAGGACCTTCGCCAGCATGGACATGCCATCGAGTGCCGCATCTGTGCAGAGGATACAGAACATGGCTTCATGCCTTCACCGGGCATCATCCAGCAGCTCACCGAGCCTTCAGGCATAGGGACACGAATAGATTCCTACGTATATGAAGGATATGAGATACCTATCCACTATGACCCGATGATAGGAAAACTCATCGTATGGGCCACAACACGCGAATATGCCATAGAGAGAATGCGCCGGGTGCTGTATGAATACAAGATAACAGGTCTCACTACAAACATCAGATACCTACGCCGCATCATCGACGTGCCAGACTTCAAGAACGGCAACTACGACACTCTCTTCGTGGAAAAAAACGAGGACAGACTGCGCCCACGGTCGGGTTTCAAGAACGACTCGGAGCAAATGGCTGTCATAGCGGCATATATCGATTATCTGATGAACCTCGATGAGAATGAATCTCCATATATAAACAATGACGGTTCGACCATCAGCAGATGGCGTTCTTTCGGACTGCAAAAAGGCGTATTACGAGTATAACATGGAAATACAGGTAGGAAATAAAATTCAGGAAGTGACTCTATTGAGCAAGGATGACAACAAAGTCAGCATCGACATCGACGGAAAGGTGTATGACGTGGATGTGGCAATGCTGCAAAACGGCACTTGCTCCATCATCTACGGAGGTAATTCCTATAATGCGGAAATGATAAAATCTGCAGGAAACAAGCATTACAACGTCAAGCTCAACTACTCTTCATATACCATCAACATCCTCGACTCACAGGCAAAATACATGAGGATGAGGAAAAGACGCAATGATTCCGTACAAGCAGACACAATCACATCACCCATGCCCTGCAAGATAGTAAAGGTGTATGTGAAGAAAGGAGACAAAGTCAAGGCTGATGATACCCTCTTCACCATGGAGGCCATGAAGATGCAATCAAACTACAAGGTATCTTCTGACTGCACCATCAAGGATGTTCTCATAGCAGAAGGCGACAGCGTGGGCGCAGACCAGATTCTTGTCAAATTAGAACTTAATGAACAGTAAACACGTGGAAAAACAGAAAAAGCTTACAGCAAGGGAACGAATAGAAACGCTCCTCGACAGCAATACTTTCGTGGAACTCGACAAGCTTGTCGTACACAGATGCAATGACTTCGGAATGGAGAACAAGCGCATCGAGGGAGATGGTGTCATATCTGGCTACGGAAAGATAGATGGACGCATCGTCTTCGTATATGCATTCGACTTTGGCGTGCTCGGAGGATCGCTTTCCGCAGCCAACGCTCAGAAAATAGCAAAGGTGCAGGACCTTGCCATCAAGAACGGAGCGCCCATCATCGGGCTCAACGACTCCAGCGGCGCAAGGATACAGGAGGGCGTAGAATCGCTCAATGGCTTCGCACATATCTTCAAGCGCAACGTGATGGCGAGCGGAGTCATACCTCAGTTCAGCGCAATCATGGGACCTTGCGCCGGCGGTTCATGCTACTCTCCCGCCCTGACAGACTTCATCCTGATGGTGAAAGGACAGAGCCAGATGTTCGTCACCGGACCTGACGTAGTGAAAGCCGTGACAAACGAAGATATCGACAAGGAGACTTTAGGAGGTGCAAGTACTCATAATTCAGCAAGTGGCGTAAGCCATTTCGTGTGCACAGACGATGAAGAGACTCTGATGACCATCCGTGAGCTCATAGGTTTCATCCCTTCAAACAACATGGAGGATCCTCCCGTCCACCCGATAACGGACGAAGTGACAAGAGTCTGCCATGAACTCGACAATGTGGTACCTACAGATACAAACCAGCCTTACGACATCCACGACATCATAGAGCCTATCTGCGACCAGCAATATTTCTTTGAGATACAGTCTGAATTTGCAAAGAACATCGTAATCGGTTTCGGACGAATGGCAGGCAGAACAGTCGGTATCGTGGCAAACCAGCCGAATTATCTTGCTGGAGCACTGGACATTGACGCAAGTGACAAAGCAGCACGCTTCATACGTTTCTGCGACTGCTTCAATATTCCTCTCGTCGCAATCGAGGATGTCCCGGGATTTATGCCTGGAGTCAATCAGGAGCATAATGGCATCATTCGTCACGGAGCCAAGATCGTCTATGCCTTTGCAGAGGCTACAGTACCCAAGATAACTCTCATCACCAGAAAAGCTTACGGCGGTGCCTACATAGTAATGAACTCAAAATGCATCGGTGCGGACGTAAACCTCGCATATCCTACTGCAGAGATAGCCGTCATGGGTGCAGAAGGCGCTTGCAACATCCTCTACAGAAAGGCTTCCGAAGAAGAGCGAAAGGAGAAGATCGAGGAATACAAGGAGAAATTTGCCAATCCTCTTCCTGCTGCCCGACTCGGTTATATCGATGAGATCATCGCCCCATGCGATACTCGAATCCGATTGATTCAAGCTCTTGAAATGACAAGAAACAAAAACCAGAGCAACCCGCCAAAGAAGCATGGAAACATACCTCTTTAGGAACTGAAAAATGAAAAAATCAAATATCTGTTTTACGACTTAAGATTATTAGCCAAAAAAACGAAAAAGCATCCCGACTGTGAAGTTAGGATGCTTTTACCATTTATCAGCCAAGAACATGTCATTGAGAGTCAAGTATATCGTAACGCCACAAAGCAAGGGCTTATAATAAAGGCAATGACATCAGATGCATGGAACAATCTAAAGGCATTCTTGAAGAATGGCATCATCACTCGAAGCCCCATACTGCCTCATGAGATAATACTCACCTCAAAATATACATTCCATTAGCTTCTTTTAGGAAAATTGTCCTTGGGGAATTGGCAAATCTGGTGAAGTCAGAGGCGGCTGGATGACCTGGGAACGGTACAAAGAAATGGCCGGGCTGACGATTGTCATTCCTTCCGAAAAGGATGAAAGCGAACTTATGCTTGTCGAGTACCGGAAGAAGAACCTCAGTAAACCACGACTCATAAGGCACAGACTCGGCTCCTGTCGCAAAGATGGCGACGGGTTTGGAATATTCTTTACCCATCTTTTCGAGGCTGGACAGTGACTCATCCAACTGCTTTGAATACACGCCCATGGTATCTTTGTCAGTAGACTTTGTCAAATCAAACTGTTCGATGCCGAGCAAGTCGATGTTCTCCATCATTTCCTTGAGGTCAGAAGACTGCTTTCCTGACGCATCAGAGCGGGCGGAAAGCGGGGAAACAGTGTAAGCAACGAGAGCATTCACCACATCCTTATCCTCAAACCGTTCATGAAGGGTCTGCCAGAACTGTGCATTCAGCCCGTTGGAGCAAGGTCGGAGAATGACTGGAACACGCACTCCGTAAGGCTCTTCAAGCGTATTGAGGAAGTCGCAGAGCCGGTCTATCTGGTCAGCGGATGGTGCTTTCTTTACGTACCACGAAAGGAGACAGACGCCACCACAGTCGTATTGCGCAAGGACTGCACGGCGGATAGTATCGAAAGAGAAGCCATTGATATTGGTTTTACTGCCCATCTCGATGCCTCCAATCTCGAAACCTACGACAGCTGGCGACTCGCTGCAGATGCTCTTGATGTCGGATCGGGCACTGTCTCCCTCCCACCCTATGCCATAGAGCGTAGCATCCTGCTGACCGACGAGGAACCCTTTTGCGGCGATAGAGTCGAGATTGCACAGAAGAGCCTCAGTCCTCTTTGTCCTTCCGCTGTCAGCCAAGTCATCTTTTGCCTTGCCTTTGTTGCCACAGGAAGCCATTATGAAGGCTGAAAAAATCAGTAAGAGAGTAAATTTATCTATTTTCATAAGAATACGAAAGAATCCCCATGATGATAAGAAACATACTTCTCATGGGGATTCATAAATAAACATTTTATTCAACAATCACATTGATGACATTACCTTTCTTGTCTCTCTCGAAGGTAATCTTTGGAGCATTGTTCCAAACAGTGGCATAGGTGTAGGACGCATCATTGCTTGTAGCTGCATTTACCATCATCGGAATGAGGTTAGCACCGTCACGGACGAAGTCGCCATTGTTGTGGTCGAAGTAGCCATGAGACTCGGAAGAGCCAGTCTTCTCATCGACAGAAGGCACAAGATTCATGTTGTCCCAAAGCATTACAGGGATGCCAAACTTGTTTGCTGTGCGGCAATAGAACTCTAAATAATACTTGCGCACCACATTCTGCCAAGGCAGCAGATGCTCAGAGCATCCGAACTCACCGATATAGACAGGGATATTGTTGTCTATGAACTTTGAACGAAGCTTATACATGGTCTCTATAAGAGCCTGCTCGGAAGTGGCATTGCCTGTAAGAGTATGACCCCAGATGCTGTCACTGGAGAGACAGAAATTGTATGGATCATAGCAGTGGACGCCTACCATCACCTTATTAGCCTCATCTTCAGGAAGCTTGAGCGCATCAATACCATCGATGCTTGCAGCATAAGTGGAGACTCCCACCCAGTGCTTTACAGCACCTTCATTGGCACGGATAGCATTGAGAGCCACCTGGTTCCATTCATTCATCAGATCAAGCTGGTCATCAGTGGCTTTGGAAGCCGACCATTGGTCATTGTCGTGCACCTCATTGAATGTCTCGAAGATGAGTTTTTCACTGCGATTGCCCAGTTTCTGTGCCACCTGTGACCATACGGCAGTGATGAGTTTCTCGTTTTCCTCATTGACAGCAGCATTCTTTTGTGCAGCGCCAAGGGTGGTCTCAAAGGAATCATGATGGGTATTGACAATGACATTAAGTCCTGCACTGATAGCCCAATCCACATTCTGGGCAACCTCATCGAGATAAGCTGCGTCGATTACGCCGTCAGTCATGTGAGAAGTCCATGTGACAGGCATACGGACTGTCTTCACTCCGGCAGAGGAAAGACTGGTATAAAGAGACTGTGTAGGAGTAGCCTTGTCCCAATATCCCCACTCCATACTGCTGGTATCGAAGTGATTGCCGAGGTTCCAGCCGAAGCCGAGCTGCTCAGTCATCTGAGTTGCCGTGTTGCTTGGAAGGGCAGGCAGATTCCATGTGAGGTCAATGTCTTTGTCATAGGACTGGTTATCAGCAGTCTTCACGAGTCCGGCAGGGACATGAAGAGTGTGAGTGTCAGCGAAATCAGCATCGACTGTGATGGTAAGTACATCGCTTGCACCGAGCACAAGTGCCTTCTTGACAGGCTTGCCGTCGAACGTAATCTGTGAAGTATTGTCGGTGACGAAGTTTATCTTCTCATTGAATTTCAACTCAATGGTTCTCTCGCCGAGCAGTATTGGAGCCTGAGCGGAAGGAGCCCCCTCAACAAACTCCGGAGCATCCATTGGCTTCACATCGTATTGAGCATCTGTATCTGCACATGCAGCGAGTCCAAGAAGGACTGCCGCTGCGCCGAATGCAGAAAGGAATTTATACGTTTTCATAATTGTATCAGAATTTGAATTGTTGAATTTATGTTTGAATTAATGTAAGCGGGATTACCATCAGATTGTTATTCGATGGTAATCTTAGTGATCTTACAGTTGTCACCGTTAGCAAGGAATGTACCGCCCCAATACTGTTGCTTGTATGCAGCGTCGAGCATATCCTTGGTAAGAGTGATGCCTATCTTGCCACCATTGCCTGCAAGGTCATATTCCTTGAACTTACCGCCTTCTGTGTCGCTGTTGCCTACGTTGCAGAAACTGCCGTAAGTTGGTCCCCAGTGACCTTCAACAATCTGAAGTTTCCAGTCAGCATCAGTTGGAGTCACATAGAAATAGATAGTCTGACCTACCTTAGCTTCTGCAGCTGCAAGCTCAGCACCTGCATCGGAAAGGAACATTGGCTGGTTGCCCCAATCGTCGGCAATGGCTTCACCCTGCCAGAGAGTGGTCTCAAGAACCTCATAGTGGGTAGTGGTAATCTTGTCAACTACCACCTTGTCGCCATTGAAGAGGAAGATACCGCCCCACCACTGCTGAGTGAATGCAGCCTTGAGCATTTCTTCAGTCACGGTGATAGTGATGTAACCCTTGTTTGCATCAAGGTCATACTCAGTGAACTTGCCGCCTTCGGTGTTGGAATTACCTACATTGCAGAAACTTGCATAGGTAGGTCCCCAGTGACCTTCTACTATCTGGAGTTTCCATTCCTTATCCATTGGAGTAATATGGAAACTGATTACGTCACCTGCCACGATGCCTGCATCCTTGAATTCCTTACCTCCATCAGTGAGAACTGAAGGCTGGTTGCCCCAGTTGTCTGCCACTGCCTGACCCTGCCAGAGGACTGTTGTCACCTCGGTGTTAGGGATGAAGTCAATCTTATATGAGATTTCACCATTGCTGGAAACCAAGCGAACAGTAGAACCCTTCTTTGCCTTCTCAGGAATACCGATGATGAGCTTGTCATTGCTCGTGATATACTGGCAAGCGATGCCATTGATCTCCACGCTGGTAATCTTGTCGATATTCTTCACATTGAGAACCATTGTCTCGCCAGCCTTGAGCTCTGCGTCGTCGCCAGGAAGCTCGGTAGCATAGCAGAACACAGCCTCTTCGATGGTGATGTCAGCAACTTTCACCTCAGCACCATTCTTGAGCTGGAGAGTTACAGCGCCTGACTTGGCGTCCATAGGAACGGTAAGATTGAGCAAAGTGCCGTCAGACTGTACCTCTACTTCGGCAGGAGTCTCGCTTTCATTGAACTTGACGGTCTTCACGAGGTCGAGATTCTGACCTGTAATGGAGAGCGCACCACCTGCAGAAACAGGATTTGCAGAGTATGCTGTCACAGTAGGCTTCACGAGTTTGTAAGCCACAGTCACCTTCTTGCCATTTGCCATGATGAGAGTGATGTCGCCTTCCTGAGCGAGTTCTGGCACTACCACCTTGATTTCAGAAGCAGAAGGGGTAACCACTATACTTCCAGCCACATTAGGGAATGATACGAGAGCTACGACGTCAAGGTCTTTACCGGTAATTACCAATTCTGCACCATTCTTTACAGGGGTGCCATTGTTGGCTTTCAGCTCTGTAGGAGCAACGGTTTCAAGCTTACATACCGGAACTTCAACGCCTGACTTACAGATAAAGTTTATGTCACCGTCAGGAGCTGTAGCAGGAAGAACGAATGAGAGGGATTTTCCATCCTTTGAGATTTCCATCTCAGAGAATTCCAACTGTCCGAGTTCTGAGTCGGCATCACCAGTCTTGATGGAAGAAACGAGAGAGAGGAAGTCGCCAGTAACGGTAATCTTCTCACCAGCCTTAGCAACTACTGTGCCCTGAAGCGCAGCCTCACCACGAGGAGAAGCAATCTTTGAGATTGTAGGAGTGCCGACTTCAAGGATCTCACCTGTCTCCATGATATTGAATGTCACATCATCATCCGGGTCGATAAGAGTAACATCTACGTCATTGAGGGCAATTCTGCCGGTGCGTGCATTCTCTGGAACCACCACCTTTATCTCATAACGTGAATGAGCAGTGAATTCTTTCTCGGACACATTTACGCCATCTTCGAAGGTGACAGAGTGGATAAGGTTGAGGTAATCACCCTTGATAGTCACCTCTTCACCCGGCATTGCTGCCTCCGGAGCGAAGCCTTCGATGACGATAGGCTCTGTAAACTCGATGCTGTTATCGGTCTCTATGGTCTGGTCGGTCTTGGAAACAAGGACCAACTTGCCTGGTATCGGACCGTCCTTAGGCACAGTGATGCGGATTTCACTTGGGATTCCGGACTTTACCACCTCAATGTTAGTAATCGGATCTACGCCAGGTACCTTGATCTGGGCTATCTGGTCAAGATTTGAACCGACAAAGCGAAGGACACCACCACGCATCAATGGGTTTGCTCCCCAAGCGTTAAGAGTGACTCCACCTTTATACTGATTGGTATCAAGGTCGTCCTCGCTGCACGCTGCCACAGTAAAACCAGTAAGGGTTACTGCAAGGAGCGCTATTATGTTATAGAAATACTTTTTCATAATTGGTTATCTGCTTAATGAGATTACTTACTGAGTGATTACTTACTTGGTACTACGCGAATATTATCAACACAGATTACTGGAGTACAATCCTCACCGTTTACGCCACCGCCTACAACGAAGATGGTCAAACTTGCGAATGACTCTGGCTTGAGATTGAATGGAAGTGCAGAACCATCAAATGAGTAAACGAAAGATGTGGTGATAGGAATACTTACCGTAATCCACTTACCGCCGGTATCAAATGAACCTGTATCCTTCCAAGGACGATAGAGAGCACGTGACAGAGGTTTCTTATCCTTGAAGTAATCATCCTTTTCCCAATCTCCACCATCAAGACCTGGACAACGGAAGAAGATATTGTTTGCGACCTTCAAGCCACCATTTCCACTGAGAGTAACATAGTCTTTTCCAGCGAAGATAATCTGCATTGCGCCAGCCTTCCATGGACTGTCCTTAGGAACCATCATCTCAAACTTGAGTGTAAGGTTCTCAGGCTTTGAGAAATCCACAAGGTTTGTGAGTGCTATACCTGAACCTGATGTGAAGTTCTGAGGGTCATCCCATGAACCGCACCAATGCTCGAATGTGAAGTTAGAATCGTCCCATTTGCCATCAGCAGACATTTCAGCGCCATCGCCACCAAGCTGGATATAGTAACCATCAAGAGACTTGTCATCATTGAAGCAACGAGTGCCGTGCCATCCGTGGTTAACCTTGTTGTCAGAGATTTCAACTGGAACACCACCACCGTCGAAGTCGAAGAGAAGACCGCGTGACTCCTGGTAATGGAAACCGGAAACGCCGGTACCATACATGGAAGTTGCGGTGATTGCACCTTCCCTTGCGTTCTCAGGAATGATAACTGTAGCGTAAGTATAGTCAGGAGAAACATTCTTGATAGTGGCAGGAATGTTGTTTCCAGACTCGTCCTTGAAGAAAATCTGCAATGGTTTCTCAGCATTATCCACAAGATATTGACCGATAACCTTTGTCTCTGTGCCCGGCTTATCGTATTCACAACCCATCGTAGTAATCTGTGGAGCAGGGATGACAACGTGGAAAGGAACCTCCACTACCTCCTTCTTGTTATTGTAAAGGTAGATCTTGTCCGTTACGGTTTCCGGTACATTCTTCGGTACTGAAACGATAAGGGTATTGTCAGTGATGTAAGATGTGTTGAGCACACACTGGCGGTCATTGAACCATATATCGACAACGCTCCTCAGATTTTCACCTACAAGGCAGAGCACAGTCTGAGGAGAAGCCTCCTCCACCAGTTCTCCCTTGGTATAATGAGTACCTTCGGCATCATTGTTGCCCTTGATTTCAGTTGAGAGAGCACGGATATAGTTCACCTTTGGTGTACCATCCTGTACCTCATATTCATTTGGCTGGTCTTTGCATGATGTCAATGACATTGCAAAAAGAGCGCAGAATACGAGCAACATGCTCTTGGTATATGTCTTAAAGCTAATCATATTCTATTAACTTTTTGTTGGTTTTGAGTTGGTAATTATTGATTAATAGCTGTATGTCTGACGTACATCCACGTGTACTCCATCGACATTGGAACCGAGGTTAGGATTGAACACCACGTCCTCTGATGGGAAAGGTAGGCAGAAATACTGCTTTCCAGACACCTGATCCTTCTTCATGAGAGCGACAGGGTTTGGAGCTGCTGTCTTAGTATCGTAAGTTACGTTGGTATTATCCCATGTTCCGGATGTGTAATAGGCCTTATAGCAGTCATCAAGATTCCAAAGAGCGTTGCGTTTCTGTGCCTTTATGTCTGAGATACAGAAGTCTGGATTGTAGTAAGACACGCGTACATAGTCGTACCAGCGGTCACCTTCCATCGCAAACTCAAGGCGACGTTCCTTCCAGATGTCATCCCATGATACGGAAGCAGGCTTTGAAGCACTGCTCTGTACGGCACGCTGATGAACCATAGAGTATGCATCTATCACCTCAGGATTGGTGGAAGGTGCTGCACCAGGACCGATATTGGAAGCTCCGAGCATAGCTTCTGCATAGACGAGGTAAACGTCTGAGAGACGAAGGAGGAATGTAGGAACTGAAGAAGCCATTCTGCCATCAGAGCATCCTGCACCCTGCTGGTGGTCAAATGTATCACCATAGATGTGCTTTACAGTGTTGGAACCTGTAGCTGACTCAAGAGAACCGGTCACGCTCTTATATGTCTTGTCACCGACAGTACGGCCTTCATAGATGAAGTTGAGGTAATCGAAGCCTCCTCTATCCTGCCAGAACTGGTCATAAGAGAAACCTGGGAGCATCATTGTGGCGTGGAGACGAGAGTCAAGCGAACTGAGCCAAGAGTCAGGCTGACCTTCTGTCAGATCTACGCCGAATGCATTCTGGAGATCTACGGAGATACCATTCCATCCTCCCCATGTAGCGCCCCAGTCATCAATGCCATTGATGGCGAGGTCACTCTGGTAAGAGTTCTGGCGAGTCCAGTTTTCACCGTCGGCAGTCCAGCGCCATACGATGAGACCTTCCTGCGTCTTGCGGTTAGCGAGTTTGAATATATCCTCATAATTCCCCTCAAGTCCGCTTCCATTGAAGCCCTTACCGGTGCTCTTGAAGTGGTCAATCACCATCTTGGCATACTTTGCAGCATTGTCAAGGTCAGACTGATCGACTGTTCCAGTCACACCTGCCTTGGTGAGATATACCTTAGCCAGGAGTCCCTTGGCAGACCATTGGTCGATACGTCCCTCAGCAATCTTCAGCGTTTCGGCAGATTTTTCAAGGTCTTCGATAGCCTTTTCGAGGGTCATAACTATGTATTCATACACGTCTGGCTTCTGTATCTTCTGTGCATTCTGATACTGTCCGGATGTGAGTTCGGCCTTATTGTCGTGCACGATAGGCACTTCACCGAATGTGCGAACCAGAAAGAAGTAGCCCATAGCTTTCCAAACGAGGCATTCGCCCATAGCCTGAAGCTTTGCAGCCTCTGAACCTTTACTTCTCGCGATGTTGTTATAGACCATGTTTGAATGACCTATAGCAGCCCAAAGGGAGTAAGACATATTGATGAGGTCTTCGTCCGAACCGTTCACAGTGAACGTAAGGTAAGGGCTGGAACCCCAGTAATAGTTGCCTGAAAGCACCTCTCCGACCTTGATGAATCCACGCTGGAAGTCATACCAAGGCGAGTTGTAGAGGTAATTGGTGGCAGAGATGCACTGGTCATCTGTCTTGTAATAGTTGTCCTCATTGTAGGAATCCTCAGTAGGTCTTTCGAGGAAGTCTCCACAAGAGCATACTGTCATTGACAATGCAGCGGCAACTGCCATATATTTAAGGTTAGAAAATTTCATTTTCATAATATTGTTTTTTATCTGACAATTTGAAAAAGAGGAATTAGAATGATACATTCAGACCGAATGAACAAGTGGTAGGTGATGGGTAACGACCGTTATCAAGTCCCATGACATTCTGTGATGAAGTGGAGACACCGATTTCCGGGTCATATCCATCGTAACCTGTGATGGTCACAAGGTTCTGGATGTTGCAGTAGAGACGCAAGCTCTCAAGTCCCCACTTTGTAATCATCTTCTTAGGGAATGTATATCCGAGGGAGATGTTCTTCAGGCGGACATAGGATCCATCCTCGATATAACGGTCGCTCCAGCGGTCGTTATCGTTAGGATCTGAGAGAGAAACGCGTGGGATAGTGCGGTTGTTGTTTTCCAATTTCACATTGTGGATGTCGTCATACCAGTTATAGATGAGTTCGCCGTCACCGCGGTCAACGCCCATGGAGTAGTCCTTGTTAGGGTCGATAGGCATGAGTCGCGCACGTCCGTTCACGTCTGTGCTCTGGTTTGTCCATACACTGTTCATGTGTGTGAGCTTCATCTTCATGTAGTTGCCCACCTTATTGCCTACAGAACCATTGATGAAGATATTCAGGTCAAAGTTCTTGTAGCGGAAAGTATTGTTGAAACCAAATGTGTATTTAGGCAGTGGAGAGCCGATATTGGTACGGTCATTCTCGTCAATCACGCCGTCACCGTTGAGGTCCTTGTACTTGATGTCGCCTACATAGACTGTAGAACTCTTGGTGAACACGCCGTTTGTAGGATAAGATGATGGCTTTGCTGAAGCCTCGATGTCTGCAAGTGAGGTATATACTCCGTCGCATACATAGCCATAGAAATTGAAGAGTGACTCACCGACCTTGGTAAGTGACACTACGTCAGTCCACTGACCATAGCCTACGAGTGGCTGTGCGTTGCCGCCGGAACCGAGAGATACGAGCTTGTTCTTGTTGAATGAAAGCTGCAATTCTGAATCCCACTGGAAGTCACCAGTGAATGGGTGTGCTCCGATAGTGATTTCAAAACCTGTATTGCGGATAGTACCGTAGTTACCGTAAGGTGCATTGAGCTTAGAAGAACCGTTGCCCTGTGTACCCATGTATGAAGGCAACTGAAGCTGCATGAGCATATCCTTTGACTCCTTGCGATAGAAATCCATGACGAGAGTGAGGCAGTCATTGAAGAATCCGAAGTCAAGACCTACGTTGATCTGCTCCTGTGACTCCCACTTCACTGCAGTATTGGCTATCTGTGAAGGGCGATAGGACTTGCCGAGGTCTGATTCCATAACTGAAAGAGGTGAACCCCACTTGTAACCACCAATGTTTGAGTTACCGGTCTGACCCCAACCGAGACGGAGTTTACCGTTGGAAAGCCATTTGCCCACTGCATCTGAGATGAATTTCTCACTGCCGAAGCGCCATGAAACGGCTGCTGAATGGAAGCCAGCCCAGCGATTGTCGGCTCCGAAGTTTGAGGAACCGTCACGACGGTAGGTATAAGTAAGGTTATAGAGTGAGTTGTAACTGTAGTTCAGACGTCCGAAGAATGATGACATGGCTGATGATCCGAAGCCGTGGCTGATGGATGGCGTGCCGTCACCGAGTGCGGGATTGTGCACGATGTCTGAAGGAAGCTTGGTATTAGAGATAGAACTGAACTCATACTTGCTCTCCCAGCATTCCTGACCGAGCATTGCAGTGATGGAATGCTTGTCGATGGTCTGGTTGTAAGTGATGTAGTTCTTGAGCTGCCAGAACTTGTTCGTGTTGTTCTGTATGCGGCTTGAGTTGGTGGTACGCTTCCATGCACCGAGCGAAACCATAGGCTCGTAGGTCTCACCCTTGGATGTTCCGAGGTCGAAACCGAGTTCAGCGTGCCATGTAAGGTTCTTGATAGGCTTTATCTCAAGGAATATATTACCATTGAGCTTCTGACGATTAAGGAGAATATCGTCGTACATAGCCATAGCGATAGGGTTAGGAGAGGTGAATCCTTCCTGTGAAACGGATGAATAGTTTCCGTTTACGTCATAAATCTGAATGTTAGGAGGTGTGGTCAGAGAGTATGTGATAAGACCTTCCTCAGAGTCTGCGAGCTTTAAGTCGTCATTAGTATCGGAATATGTTACTGAAAGACCGAGCTTCAACCAGCTCTTCAATTGTGCGTCGAGATTGGAACGGAGTGACAGGCGATCAAAGTTGGAACCGATGATGGTACCTTCCTGATTCATGTAAGAACCAGAAACGTAGTACTGTACCTTGTCAGTACCACCCTGTGCACTTACCTGATGTGAGTGCTGGATTGCTGTCTGGAATACGGCATCCTGCCAGTTTGTACCCTTACCGAGGAGTGAAGGGTCGGAGAGTTCCGCAGAGGCTGTGCCCTCGCCTACCCTGTAATAGTCGTTGGCATACTCTGCAAACTCGCGGAGGTTGAGCAGGTCAATGCGCTTTGCCTGACGGTTGATGGCCATCATGCCGTTATAAGAGAACTTTGCCTCGCCAGCCTTACCACGCTTTGTAGTGATGAGCACCACACCGTTAGCGCCCTGCGCTCCATAGATAGCAGTGGCGGAAGCGTCCTTGAGGATTTCCATGCTTACGATGTCAGAAGGGTCTATAGTGGAAAGAGGTGAGATGGTGGAGTTGCGTCCATTGCCGAGAGCATCGCCAAGACCATAGTCTGCGCCTGATGTACCCTGGCTCTGCACGATTACTCCGTCGATTACATAGAGCGGTTCGGCATTTGCATTGATGGTGGCAGTACCGCGCACACGGATTGATGAACTGGAACCTGGAGCACCAGATGTCTGCACTGCCGTTACACCTGCAGCACGTCCCTGAAGTGACTGGTCGAGGGAAGAGATGATAGAGCCTTTGAGAGCGCTCTCACCTACAGAGACGGAAGAACCGGAGATGTCGCTCTTCTTCATGGTACCGTAACCTACGACTACCATTTCCTGAAGCGTTGTCTCGTCGGCTCTGAGAACTACCTTGATGTCATTGCGACCTGCAAGCTTGACTTCCTGGGTCTGATAGCCTACATACGAGATAGTCAGAGTAGCATTGGCATTCTTCACTTTGATGGTAAACTTACCATTGAAGTCTGTAGCCATACCATTCTGAGTACCTTTTTCACGTACTGTTGCGCCGATTGTAGGTTCGCCTTGTTCATCTATTACGGTGCCGGTCACTGTGACCTGTGCCATAACTGATGCCGAGAAGAACATAAACAGCGAGAGTAACGCAAGTTTAATGCTGAAAGTTTTTTCAGTCTTCATAGCGTAATAGTTTTAGTTATTAATTGTGTAAAAAATATTCGTTGGTTAGGAAGTCTTAGGTTTCTTCTTTGCTGAAACATATTGATTCGGTTGCAAAGTTACGGTAAAATATCGTAAGCAAATCGTATTATTTTATCCTATATTGATACTTTTACGCATTTTTTTAGACAAAATGCAAGATAATATCAGATTTTGCTATATAACGCCAAGGTGTATTATTTACACTTTTACGCAATTAACACGATTTTAATAATAAAATGTCAGGGCTATATATAATATGGTGTTGTTTGGTGGTTTTGTTGTTTTGTTGTTTGGTAGTCCGTCTGGTGGTAGTCTGTCTGGAAGACAGTACCGAGCGAAGCGAGAGTAACCCGGGACGAAGTCTC
>OQVQ01000425.1_pt1 | contig 20379 bp, 17 predicted proteins | sample 1691491 | NCBI WGS metagenome assembly OQVQ01 (sample SAMN03418252, study PRJEB22391) | human gut metagenome | biome: human-gut; feature: organic feature; material: feces | host: Homo sapiens | place: Tanzania | collected 2013-01
TGAGAATCGAGGCGGAGGCCGATGACGGGGCCTACAAGGCCTATTCGGAAGTGGTTGTTCCAAAGGCTCCGGAATTCAGCATAACCGACACTCTGCTCCAAAAGAATCAATATGGCGACAATATTTACCGGATCCGTGTCAAAGGCAAGGACATCACCGGTGAGGACAACTTCTACCGGATACTGTCCGGACGTTCAGTTATCGACAAAAAGATCAGGTACGCGAGTGAGCGTGAAGAGGCAATGACTTGGAAAGAGACCAAGGACTACAGTTTCATCCGCCTTGACAAAGGCAACGACCCGATACTGAACGATGGAGCCCCTGCCGAGGATCTCGACTTGGAAGGAGCTTCGGAGAACACTTTCAGAGTGTTTTCTGACAGACAGTTCTCCGACGGAACTTTCAACATCGGGTTCAACGTGAACGCCAATGAAATCATCTACGGGGTGCACGGACTCCTGAATTTCAACCGTATGGAATCAGAGACAACATTAAGCGTGACAATCCGTGGCATCACAAAGGATGAGTACTACTATCTGAAAGCGCTAAGCATCTACGACTATCTGGACGGAGACACAACACTGACAGAGCCCGTCTCCTTCCCTGACAATGTCGAGGGCGGAATCGGGCTCGTCAGCATAAGCACGGAAAGCGTAGCCTCAATCAAGTTCAAAAGGACGTACGACGTACCATCTTCATGGATTTACACTGAGTAATCCTTAAATATTCTTTAACGCTTACTGAACTTCCTTGATGATTTCCATACCTTTCCGGATGGCCTCCTCATTCTTAGGGATAAGATGATGGTGGCGCTCCGGGAGGGTTTTCCTCAAGGCTGCAAGAACGCTTTCGATCTTCACGACCGGACGGATCTTCAAAAGACCTCCAAGCACGATCATGTTGAACGTCTTGATGAGGTTCATCTCGGCGGCTGCGTCCATGGCGTCGATGCGATAGACCTTAATGTCCTTCCTTGTCGGAGGCTCGGAAATTCCGTAGCCGTCGTAGATGATGATTCCACCCGGCTTCACCTTCGGCTCGAACTTTTCCAGCGAAGGCTGGTTCAGAACGATGGCGATGTCGTAGCTGGAAAGAATCGGAGAGGAAACCGGATCATCACTGACAATCACGGTCACGTTGGCCGTACCACCACGCTGCTCCGGACCATAAGCCGGCATCCAGGTGACTTCCTTGCCTTCCATCAGACCGGCATAAGCCAGAATCTTTCCCATCGAGAGGACACCCTGTCCTCCGAATCCTGCAATAATTATCTCATCTGTCATAGCCTTGTCGATTTAAAGTTCTACGCCTTTGTCCTTGAGGTCACCGAGATGATAGAAGGCGAACATATTCTCTTCCATCCACTTGTTGGCCTTCTCAGGACTCATCTTCCAACCGGAGTTGCAGGTGGAGACAACCTCGACGAGATTGGATCCCTTGCCCTGCATTGAATATTCAAACGCCTTCCTGATGGCCTTCTTCGTGCGGTTGATGGCAGCCACGGTGTGAACAGCCTGACGCGTCACGTAGCAGGTTCCCTCAAGTGTGGCGGCGATCTCGGTGATCTTCAGCGGGTAGCCGTGAAGCGACACTTCCCTGCCGTAAGGACAGGTCGCTGTCTTCATGCCCAGAAGGGTCGTCGGAGCCATCTGCCCACCGGTCATTCCGTAGATGGCGTTGTTTATGAATATGATCGTGATGTTCTCGCCTCTGTTCAGGGCGTGAATCGTCTCGGCTGTTCCGATGCAGGCGAGGTCGCCGTCACCCTGATAGGTGAACACCAGCCTGTCCGGCCAGAGACGCTTGGTGGCGCTGGCGAGTGCCGGAGCCCTACCGTGGGCAGCCTCCTCCCAGTCAACGTCAATGTACTTGTAGGCGAACACGGCGCAGCCCACAGGAGAGATGGCGATCGTCTTGTCCGTCATTCCCATCTCCTCGATCACCTCGGAGACTATCTTGTGCACAACTCCGTGGCTGCAACCAGGGCAGTAATGCATCGGAGTGTCGTTCAGCAAGGTCGGTTTCTTATAGACGACCTGGCCTTTCTCTATTATTTCTTCTCTTGTCATGGTCTTCTGATTTAGAAAAGACGTTTGATCGCGTCAACAACCTCGTCAGGATCCGGAATAATGCCGCCCAGACGCCCAAAATGCTGCACAGGGACCTTGCCCTCCACTGCGAGACGGATGTCCTCGACCATCTGTCCGGCGTTGATCTCAAGCGAAAGGATGCCATTCACCTTAGAGGCGAGCTTCTGAACTTCCTTCGTAGGGAAAGGCCAGAGGGTGATCGGACGAAGGAGTCCGACCTTGATGCCCTGCGAACGGGCGATCTCGATGCTCTTCTTGGCGATACGGGCAGCGGAACCGAACGCCACGATGGCATATTCAGCGTCATCAAGAAGATACTCCTCGAAGCGGACTTCCCTTTCCTCGATCTCCTTGTACTTCTTCTGGATACGGAGATTGATGACCTCCATCTCCTCGGAGCGGAGCTCAAGGGAGGTGATGATGTTCGGTTTCCTTCCGCCGACACGGCCGGTGGTGGCCCAAGGGCATTCCTTGATGATCTCCTCCTCGGTGCGGCGCGGCTTGAACGGAGGAAGCACAACCTTCTCCATCATCTGGCCGATGGCGCCGTCGGCAAGGATCATCGCAGGGTTACGGTAACGGAACGCGAGTTCAAAGGAAAGGTCCACGAAATCAGCCATTTCCTGAACGGACGCCGGAGCGAGTACAATCAGGTGATAGTCTCCGTGACCGCCTCCCTTGCAGGCCTGGAAATAGTCCGCCTGGCTCGGCTGGATGGTTCCAAGGCCGGGACCTCCACGCATAACGTCCACGACAAGGGCCGGAAGCTCGGCTCCAGCCATATAGGACAAACCTTCCTGCATCAAGCTGACACCCGGGCTGGAAGAAGAAGTCATCACCCTCTTTCCCGTGCAGGCTCCGCCATAGACCATATTGATCGACGAAACCTCGCTCTCAGCCTGGAGGACAACCATACCGGTGGTCTCCCAAGGCTTCTCGGCGGCCAGAGTCTCAAGGACTTCTGACTGCGGGGTGATCGGATAGCCGAAATAGCCGTCGCAACCACAGCGGATAGCCGCGTGGGCAATGGCCTCATTGCCCTTCATCAATGTGATTTCCTGATCTGCCATAGCTTAGACTGTTTTAAGACGGTAAACGGTTATACACCCGTCCGGGCAGACAGTGGCGCAGGACGCGCAGCCCGTACAGGTGTCAGCAAGAACCTCGTGGGCGAAATTGTAGCCCTTACGGTTCACTTCCTTGGTCGTCAGAGCAAGGACATCGAGCGGACAGGCGACAACGCAGAGATTGCAGCCCTTGCATCTCTCGGTGTCGACCACGGTCGCTCCTTTCATTTTAGCCATAATACCTTGTTGTTTATTGATTGTACATATCCTTGTTGTAGAAATCCAGGATCTCGTTCGCTATCGCATAGGCGTTGGCCGCCGGGCTTTCAGGATTTATCGCCATGGCCTCCAGATAATTGTTGATGGCCTTCTGCCAGTCTCCTTTCTTTCTGTGCGCGTTGCCCAGAAGATAGTAGGCACGGTCAGAAGGCTCCGGAGCGGAGGTGATATATTCATCAAGCAGACGGATCGCTTCGTCAGTCCCGCCTTCCACAAGAATCTTTTCTATTGCCTCTAATCCGAGCATCGCCTAGTCGATGAACAGACACCAGTTGTGGGTGTCCTCCTCAAGTCCTTTCTGGATGCCGATGATGCGGTTGTAGAGTTTCTCGCTGACCGCTCCGCACTTGTCTCCGGAAGGGAACCTGTAGCGGCGTGACACGTCCTCACACTCCAAAGCCGGTTTATCATCGACATAGCATATAGGAGTGATGACCACAGCCGTTCCGCAAGAGTTGACCTCATCGAACTCAGCCAGTTCTTCAACCTTTATAGGACGGACCTCGACATCCATTCCCATATCCGCAGCCACTGTACGAAGGCTGCTGTTTGTGATGGAAGGAAGCACGCTGCCGGAACGTGGAGTCACGTAAGTGTTACCCTTGATGCCGAAGAAGTTGGACGAACCGAATTCCTCGATGGTCGTCTTCGTGGCGGAATCAAGGAACAGAAGCTCACGGTAACCAGTGTTGTGGGCGATGTTATAAGCGTGAAGCGACTGCGCATAGTTTGCGCCGAGCTTGTAGCATCCAGAACCGAAAGTGGAGGCGCGGTCGTAGTTCCTCGAAATAACAGCGGTGCCAGGAGTCAGACTCTTCGCTCCTGAATATGTCCCCACAGGCGAGCACATCACGGCGAACATCACATCACGCGCCGAATGTATTCCCAACTGAGGATTTATTCCAATAAGGGCAGGACGCAGGTAGAGGGAGGCACCGCTCGCCTCGTAAGGCGGAAGATATTCAAGGTTCTCCTTCACGCACTGGACACACATATTGATGAACATCTCCTCTGAAGGGTACGGCATGTCCAGATAAGTCGCGCTGTCAGCCATTCTCTTGGCATTTTTATCCGGACGAAAAAGTCTGATCCTGCCGTCAACCCCGCGGAACGCCTTCAATCCCTCGAAGCAGGAAGGGGCGTAATGGAATATCCCCGCAAAGCTGTTGAGGCAGATGTTGAAGTTCTCTGTCACGGTAGGTGTCTCCCATTTTCCGTCAATGCAGCGGCTGTACACCAATGCCTTGGTCTGAGTGTAGCTGAAAGACAGCTTGCTCCAATCTATATTCTTCATCATTCGTATTAATTAATCTTCAATAATTCTGTCCTTATTATATGTATGGATTTTCGTCTGGCCGGAAAGGATCATATAGCCGTTCTCGGCGAGGCTGTTGATCTCGTCCTCTCCCGGGAATACCTCCACCGGAGCGATGAAGCCGATCTTCGCCTTGATGGCATCCATCAGCATCTTGCTGTGCGCTATGCCTCCCGTCAGAAGAATGGCGTCGATCTTACCGTCAGCGGTAGCGGACATCGCCGCGATGTACTTGCAGATGTTCAAAACGTATGCCTTGAGGAAGGTTTGAGCCAGCTCATTGCCGTCATTGGCCATATTCTCGACATCCAGCATACTGTTTGTGCCGAAGTAAGCGACGGCACCGCCACGTCCCACGAGTTTCTTCTGGATCTCCTCCTTGGTGTACTTTCCGCTGAAGCACATGTCGATAAGCTCGAACGGCGGGCAGCAGCCGGATCTCTCAGGAGTGATAGGGCCGTCTCCGCCAAGGCCGTGGTTGGTGTCGATCACCTTGCCGTTCCTGTGAAGAGAGATGGTCGCACCTCCGCCCATATGAGCGACAATCACGGTGACATCATTGGTCTTGTGGCCGTGCTCACGGAGGTAACGCCTCACGATGGCCCTTGAGTTCAAGGCGTGGAACAATGTCTTGCGGGAGAACTCAGGGATTCCACCCATCCTGCACTCCGGCAGCATCTCGTCCGCCATAGGAGGGTCGGCGATGTAGGCCACGCATTTTCCGAAACGTGGAGCCAACTTCTTTTCCTCACGGATTTCGTTGATTTCCTTGGCGACATCGTCAGCAAGAATAGCGCTGAGGTTGCAGGCGTGATCTCCGTCACGGCAGCTGTTCAGGACATCACGCATGTCCTGATTCACGTTATAGACTCCGGTGATGACCGGAACGATGAGGCCTCCACGAGCCATAACGATGTCCACATCCTCAAGCGGAATGCCTTTGGAGGCCATGAAATCCTTGATGGCCTGATGACGCATGTCCGCCTGATCCATTACGGACGGGTATTTGGCGACATCCCCCGCGGTGTGCTCAAGTTTGGTGTCAAACACTCTGACACCATCGGAAAAGTAGCCCAGCTTCGTGGTTGTGGACCCCGTGTTGATTATAAGAATGTTTCCCTTTTGAGGTACTTCTAATGAATTTGTCTTGTTATCCATCGGATGATAAGGCTTTATTACGACCATAAATATATTACATTTTTTCAATTAAGACAACAATTACATCAAATTTTATAACGTTTTACGCTGTTTTTAAATTATTTTAACAAAAATCAAACGTTTTAACATTCGAAAATATATTCATTTGCAATCCATGACATAAATGGTCGGCGGTAAAAGTCTCTGTTCTGAATATTCATCATAACGGATAATAATTGTAAATTTGCGGTAAAGGAGGAATTGAATATGAACTCATTCAGGGAACTTGCGCAGATGCGCAGAAGCCACAGGATCTACACAGGCGAGCCTGTGAGCGATGAATATGTAAGGACGATTCTCAGGGCGGCCCTTATGTCACCTACTGCCAAGGGACTCAGGAAATGGAGATTCGTGGTCACCGACAACAAGGAGAAGATCGAGGATTTGGCCGGCATCAGGACTGCCGGTTCACAGTTTCTGGCGGGCGCCCCAGTGGTGATCGCCGTGCTTGGAGAGCCCGGGGAGGAGGAAATGTGGGTTGAGGATTGCAGCATCGCCGCGGTTTCTATGCAATATCAGGCCGAAGATCTTGGACTGGGTTCCTGCTGGTGCCACATCAGAGGCAGGGAAAGCAAGGAGGCCGGGGTTACGGCGGAACAAAAGGTAAGGGCGATTCTGAATATTCCGGAAAAATATTCCGTTCTGTGCCTGATAGCCGTCGGACATCCCGCGGATGAACGCAAACCGCAGAACGAGGAAGCCCTCAAGTGGGATCAGGTCAGCTATGTTCATTGAACCGGTGGCCCGGTTCCGGTCGCCGTTCAAGACCAAGTTCGGGATTCCGAGGCAGGCGGGGTTGGTTCCTGAGCTGAAAGGCCGGATAGTGTTCGAGCCTCGGTTCCGGAGCGCTGACGCTGTGCGAGGGCTTGAAGGGTTTGAATATATCTGGCTGATCTGGGGGTTCTCCGGGAACAAGCCTCGGTCGGCCGCAAGTTCGGTCGCTGAGCCTACAAACTCGGCCGTTGAGCTTGTCGAAGCGCAACGGACATCAGCAGAGTCGCTTCGGCAGGATCAGCGACCGGAAAAAGCGGCTTTTCAGGCGACAGTAAGGCCGCCGAGGTTGGGCGGCAACGAGAGGATCGGGGTTTTCGCCAGCCGCTCCCCTTTCCGTCCTAACGGACTCGGGCTTTCATCGGTCAGGATAGAATTCATCGAATATGACGCCAAGGATCCTGACGGCAAACCGATAGGTCCTGTCATCAATGTTCTGGGAGCGGATCTGATGGACGGAACCCCGATCTACGACATAAAGCCTTACGTCACTTATGCGGACAGCCATCCGGATGCCGTGTCGGGATTTGTCGATGACAAGGAATGGAGGCCGTTGAAGGTCGTGTTCGCGGATGAGGTCACTGAGCCTGTCGAAGTGACCATCCCAGACTGGACAAAGGCCGATGTAGCCGCCCTGAAGGAGGTATTGGCACAAGACCCGAGACCCAGGTACCAGAACGATCCGGACAAGGTTTATGGCATGATATTCAATGATATGGATATTCGGTTCAAGGTTGACGATGATGTCCTGACCGTTGTAGAAATCAAACATCCGAAGGCAGAAGACTGATCGGCGGACATAAACAAAACGAACGAAGGCAGATGAAGCAATACCCATCACTTGAGATAGTACCTCCCCTTAAAGGGATGACCAAGGATGAACTCCTTGGCGACATAAGGCCGTTCATCGAGTTCAATCCACAATACATTAACGTCACCTGCCACAGGGACGAGGTGACCTACGAGGAACAGCCTGACGGAAGCTACCGGAAGCGGCTCATACGCCGGCGCGTCAGCGAGACCGCCGTCTGCGGAGCCATCCAGTCCGAATTCAAGGTCAACGTGGTTCCCCACCTCATCTGCGGTGGGCTGACCGCCGAACAGATCGAGTTCCAGCTGCAGGACTTCAAGTTCATGGGAATATCCAATGTCCTGGCCTTGAGGGGAGACTGCCTAACGGGCGAAAAGCGCTTCTCCCCTGTCCCGGGGGGCTATGACCACGCCAACGAACTTGTGGAGGCGATCCGCCGTTTCGAAAAGGAGAACGGATGCGAGGGCTTTTTCAGAATCGGGGTCGGAGGCTACCCTGAGAAGCATTTCGAGGCAGCGAACATGGACGAGGACATCGCGAACCTCAAGCGCAAGGTCGATGCCGGAGCGGACTACATCACAACCCAGATGTTCTTCGACAACCAGGTCTTCTATAAATTCGTGGACAGATGCAGGGCGGCAGGAATCTCCGTCCCGATCATCCCCGGACTCAAGCCGGTCTCAACTCCAAAGCAAGTGAGACTGCTCCCGGAATCCTTCTCAATCGACATTCCGTTCGAACTCACAAGCGAGATCTCCGCCCACGAGAATGACAGACAGGCGGTCTATCAAATAGGGCAGGAATGGGCCACCGCTCAATGCAAAGACCTTCTGGCTCACGGAGTTCCCGGTGTTCACTTCTACACGATGGGCAAGTCCGCCAACATCATCGGAATCCTGCGGGAATGTTTTTAAATTCAGGAATATAGCGACAGTATGCACGACATCCGGACCGAACTATCCAAGCGAATCCTCATCCTAGACGGAGCGATGGGTACGATGCTTCAGCGCAAGGGCCTTCAGGGCAACAGCGAGTCATTCAACCTCACCAACCCTGAAACGATCGGTGAGATACACAATGAATATATTGAAGCGGGAGCTGACATAATCACGACCAACTCATTCAGTGCCAACAGCATTTCGCAGTCTGAATATAATCTCTCAGACAAAGCCGGGCAGATGGCCGAGGCCGCCGCGCGGATAGCCCGCAAAGCCGCCGGTGAGGCTCCACGCAAGGTTTGGGTGGCCGGAAGCGTAGGTCCTACAAGCAAATCATTGTCCCTCGCCCAGAACATAAACGACCCTATTTTCCGTCCATATTCATTCGACGGGATGGCAGAGGCGTTCGAGGAGCAGATCAGAGGGTTGATAAACGGAGGTGTGGATCTGCTGCTGTTCGAGACCTGCTTCGACGCGTTGAACACAAAGGCTGCCATGTATGCGCTCGGACATATTCCGGAAGCCAAGGATATTCCGGTAATGATTTCTGCCTCAATGAGTGACAAGAGCGGGCGCACGCTGACAGGGCAGACCATGGAAGCGTTCTACCGCTCCATCCAGCACTGCTCGCCGCTGTCGTTCGGGCTCAACTGCTCGCTGGGGGCGGAGGAGATGATTCCGCTGATCGCCGAGGTCGCATCCTTCGCAGCCTGTGTGGTGAGCTGCTACCCTAACGCCGGACTGCCGAACGAGATGGGTGAATATGACGAATCCCCTTCCAGGATGGCGGAATCAGTGCGGAAAATGGCCTTGGCAGGTTCCGTGAATATCGTTGGAGGGTGCTGTGGAACAACTCCTGAGCACATCAAGGCTGTGGCTGAGGCCGTCAGAGGAATATCGCCGAGAACCATTCCGGAGCTGGACAACGTCCTATATGTCAGCGGCTTGGAAAGTGTCGCCGTTGACAGGAGGAATAATTTCACGAATGTCGGGGAAAGAACCAATGTGGCGGGGTCACGCAAGTTCGCGAAACTGATCGCGGCCGGAGACTATGAGACCGGACTTCAGATCGCCGCGGGGCAGATAGAGAACGGCGCGGGCATCATCGACATCAATATGGATGACGCCATGCTGGACTCCAGGCTTGAGATGGAGAAGTTCCTGCGTTATGTGTCCAATGATCCGGCTGTGGCGAAGGCCGCTATAATGATTGATTCCTCGCATTGGGAGACGTTGGTGACGGGGCTTAAAAACGCCCAAGGGAAATGTATCGTGAACTCCATATCACTTAAAGAAGGAGAGGAAATATTCATTGAGAAAGCTCGGGAGATCAAGGCGTTGGGTGCGGCTATCATTGTGATAGCGTTTGACGAGGAGGGACAGGCCACGACTTACGACAGGAAGGTGGAGATCTGCCGGCGGGCATATTCATTGCTGACTTCCAAAGTCGGGGTTCGGCCTTGTGACATCATATTCGACGTGAATGTGCTGCCTGTGGGGACGGGGATTCCGGAGCATTCGAGGTACGGGATTGATTTCATCGAGGCGGTGCGGTGGATAAAGGGGAATTTGCCGGGGTGTCGGACATCAGGTGGTATTTCTAATCTTTCGTTTTCTTTCCGTGGGAACAATACTGTACGTGAAGCCATGCATTCGGTGTTTCTTTACCATGCTATTTCGGCGGGGCTTGATATGGGGATTGTGAATCCGGGGATGTTGCGGGTTTATGATGAGATTGAGCCGGGGTTGCTTAAGTGTGTGGAGGATGTGATTCTGGATTCGGATGCTGAGGCTACGGATCGGTTGATTGAGAAGGCTTCGCGGATTATGGTGGAAAAGGATGCTGTTGGGGTCGGTTCCGGGTCGGAAAGGGCAGAGGCGACCTACGCTTCGCGCCCTATCCGGGTAAAGGGTCGCCTCACCCTTTCCGACCCGGAGCCGACAGGTGCAGATTCTGGTAATATATCTTCCGCAAATGGCAATTCGGCAGTTGGTGACAGCTCGAGCGCTTCGATGGTCGCTGAGACTGCCGAAGCGGCTGTGGAGGAGAGGCTGGTTCGGGCGTTGGTCAAAGGGGATTCATCGGGACTGGAGAGGGACATCAATGAGTGTCTTTCAAAGTACGATAAACCGGTGGAGATTATTGACGGGCCGCTGATGAGCGGGATGGCTCGAGTCGGGGAACTGTTCGGGGCGGGAAAGATGTTCCTGCCTCAGGTGGTTAAGTCGGCGAAGACTATGAAGAATGCGGTGGCTCTGCTGCAACCTTACATTGAGGAGAGGGGCGGAGAGTCGGAGGTGAAAAAGCCTCGGATCATGTTCGCTACTGTCAAGGGGGACGTGCACGACATCGGGAAGAACATCACGGAGATTGTCCTGAGCTGCAACGGCTTCGAAATCGTGGATCTTGGGGTGATGGTGCCTAAGGAGACGATTCTGGAGAAGGCGGCGGAGTGCTCTGCGGACCTTATCGGAGTCAGCGGGCTGATAACGCCCTCGCTATACCAGATGGAGGAGATCTGCAAGGAGATGACGGCCAGAGGGTTGGACACTCCCCTGCTTGTGGGCGGAGCCGCTGCGTCGGCGCTCCACACAGCTGTCAGGCTGGCGCCCCTTTACGGGCATGTGTTCTATGGCCAGGACGCATCCGCAAGCGCTGTGCTTGCAAACCAGCTTATCACGGACAGAGAGGGTACTGAGGCTGCCGAGCATCAGAAACAGGAGCATCTACGGGAACTTTACGCACAGTCATCGCGGCAGAAAAAGGCTGGTCAGCCGGCTGTAGAACCATTCCCGGCATCCAGTTTCATAAAGGGAGAACCATTCTTGAACATCGCAGGACGGAGGCTCGACATTGAGGAAGTGGAACCGTTCTTTGACTGGAATATGTTCGCGGCGATCTGGGGCATCAAGAGCGGAACCGGACATGAAGAACTGAGGAAACTCCGTGCCGACGCACTTAAGGAAATTGATAGACTAAAGAACGGAAACGCTTGTCGGATAACCATTTCGGCAAGGTTTGACGGATGTCATAGCGAAGGGGACGACATTGTCTCCAAAGATTTCCGGCTGCCGATGTTCCGGCAGGAAGGAGGTCGGTCGCTGGCCGATTTCGTTCCTCCTAAGGAATATGGGTTTGAGTCACCTATGGGGATGTTCGCGATTTCTGTACACACCGAATCGCATCCGTCCGGCTGTGACTGTCCGTCTTGCGGCACGGAATACGGGCCGATGCTGGCCAGGGCGGTGCGGCTGACTCTTGCCGAGGCGGCGTCCGAATGGCTGAGCGGGCATATTCATAAAGAATTGCCATCAGAGTTCAGCGGGGCGAAGGTCATCAAGCCTGCGGCGGGGTATTCAAGTTGCCCGGACCACACGCTCAAGCGGGATATTCTTAGGTTGCTGCCTGAATCAGAGAGGCTTGGCATCACGCTGCTGGACAGTTGCGCTATGATTCCGGACGCCAGCATCTGCGGACTCATATTCATTCATCCGGAGGCCACCTATCCTGAAATCCGCCGCGTCAGCCAGAAGGCGATTGATGAATATGCCCGCAGGCGTGGTATGTCAGATTCCGAGAAGGCGCGCTTCCTGGGGCATCTGCTTTAGTACGCCATATTCCACATGGCATTCTGGGCGGCACCGCTCTTGGAGGCGTCCATCTTGCCGAAGTTCCAGGTGAACGAGAGGATGATTCTGCGGCCGAGCACATTGGTATAGGAGTTCTGGACGTAGTCATCCTGCACGGTACGCCTCAGTGACCTTGCGCTGTCGAGCAAGTCCTGAGCGGTAAGGGTGATATTGAAAGACTTTATGTTCTTTCCGACACTGAAATTCCAGCGGACATAGTCATCATTATAACCGGAACCATAACCTCGCAGGATTCTATAGGAGAAATCAGACTGGAACTCAAACTCGTGAGGCGATGTATAGGATGGACGTATTCCAAAACTTGTATCCCAAACATCTGTATCCGCCTTTGAATCCAGGGAATATCTTGATTTTGAATTATTAACCCCTGACCCGAGTTGCAGAGAGAAGCGTTCGAGATTCAAGGTTACCATCATACTAATATTCGTTCTGACACTTCGGGTCAAGCTTTCCTGAAAGCCGCTCTGTCCGGAGTAGAAAAGGTTTCCGGAAGCGTCTCCCCAGAATTTGCTCATAAAGTCGGTGTAGTCAAAAGAGTCAAGGTCGATCTCAAGATTGTCGAGAGTGCCTTTGCTTTGATAACTTACAGATCTGGTGACACCAAATCCACCATTGACGGAGAGTTGCAGTTTACCGTCCTTTGACAATGGGGTGAAGAAATTAAAGTCGGAGCTGTAACTATAGGAAGGTTTCTTAGTGTTCACAGGAATCGAATATCTGACGCTGTTCTCATCAAACCAAATGGCTGACACCTGCGAATTGGAGGAATAATCTCCGAACAGCCATCCATTGAACCGGGCTTTCCCCCAAGAGCCCCTGTAGGTGGTGGTCACAGATTCTTTTGTAACCGGCTTAAGGTAAATGTTTCCGGCCGTGATCCTTGTAGGATTGACAATGCTGAATGTCGGCACGATGCTGGCGGAAGATGGCCTGGATGTCCTGCTTGACACTCTGAAGAACACGTTATTGTTCTTGTCTGAATATCTCAAATTCACGAAAGGCGAAAGCGTTGTCTGCCACTCGTCCACTCCGGTCTTGGTGTCAAGTCCGAAAGAACGGGCATAGTTCTCGTTCTTGTAAAGCCTTGCCTGCCCTCCTAACTGCAGGTTGGTCTTTCCCTTGTTGAACTGAGCCAGAAACTGTCCCTCATTGGAGAAATAATAGTTGTCCGACACCGATGAATAATAATAATTGGCGGAACCCGTGACGTTGTCGGTCGCGTCACTGGTTGACTTCCTTACACTATAGCGCGAGCTCAATGTCGCGGACAGCGCCCAGTTCTTGCCGAACGGCTCGACGTATTTGAGCGATCCGCCTATGTCACTGTAACTGCCGTCCTTGTCGTAAATCAGATCACGAAAGTCCTCTTTGCCTGAAGAAGCGAACGTTGTTTTTGAATATTCTGTCGATTTTCCGTCATTCGCACTCAAAGTGTAGTCAAGATCAAGGGTCAACGCGCGTTTATCTTTGCCGAGTTTCTTGATTCCGGCGCTCAAATCACCTCCGGTGGAGATTCCACTCTTCTTTGAAAATGTGTTTGACACCGAACGGTTTCTCTCCACACCTTCCATAAGCGACTGTGTGTTGCCAGTGGAAGTGTTGTTGTAGTCATACCAGGAAAAGTACGGTTCAAAGTAAAGCGATGTCTTTTTCTTGTCTTTCTTTTTGAACTCGGCACGCACACTGAACTTGTCCAGATTGCCGTTCTCTATCTCGTCCGAAGTGTCAAAAAGGTCTCCATCCTCCTTGAACGATGTCCGGTCTGTCCTCGAATGTTTGTCCGCGTTCTCCGATGAATAAACAACGGAAGCATCTGTGGTGAAGCCTTTTATGGCATCGGAGTTCAGATTCGTTCCCACCTGCCATCTCTTGTGCATTCCATTGTACGACAATGACGGAATCTCGCTCTCGTTACCGTCATACATAACAAACATCCCGGATCCCGGAGCCATAAAATTATACCCGCTGGCGATGCTCGTGACCTGATTCTTCTCTCCGTAGGCCGAGACCATAGCCGAGCCGCTGAAGAGCAGATCCTTTTTTTCCTTGAAGCCGTTGCCGTCCTTGCCGTAAGCGGTCGTTCCCCCGGACAGCTTCGCGTTGCCGAACCATCCGCTCTTATATTCCTCTTTCAACTCCACATCCATCACCTTCTCTTTGTCTCCCTTGATGCCGGTGAACTCCGCGGATTCCGATTCCTTATCTATGACCTTGACCTTGTCCACGATCTTGGCAGGAAGGTTGTCAAGAGTCGCCTTGTTGTCTCCAAGGAAGAATGTTCTCCCACCTACCGTGATCTTGCTCACCTCCTTGCCGTTAACCTTGACTGTCCCGTCCTCGCCTACCTCAACTCCAGGCATCTTCTTAAGCAGATCCGCAAGGTTGTCATTGGACATAACCCTGAAAGAAGAGGCGTTATAGATAAGGGTGTCGCCCTTCATCTCCATCGGAGTGCCGACAGCCGAAACAGACGCCGCCTTCAGCACCTTGTCGTCCGGCTGCATAAGAATAGTCTTCGCGTCATAGTTGTCTCTGACATAAATCTTCCGATAGACAGGCCTATACCCAAGATATTCAACGCAAAGCATATGCTCGCCTTTCGCCACTTTCTTCAACTCAGCCTTGCCGAGCGTGTCCGTCAGAGCGAAACTGGTGATGACAGTGTCCTTAGGATGCCTGAGATACGCCGAAGCGAACGCGATAGGCTCCCGCGTCAACGAGTCAAGGACCTGCGCCTTCACCGTGAAGGAAGTGCGTCCGAACATATCTTCTGATATGGCGATCTGCGCATCAAGCCTGGCTGTAAAAGACGCGGCGAAAAGCAAGGCGAGCGCGATGTATATTCCTTTCATCTAATTAAGCGGCAACAGAAATAACCCTCTATTTATGAATATGAACGCTTATTTGACGGGGATGCTGCGGCCCGGTTTTCCGAAACTCAATTTGGCGTCAACCTCGCGGATGTCGTCATCCGAGAACTTGATGGTCCATTTCGGCATCGTCATCAGTTCGAAAAGCGCGGCCTCGGTCATCGGAGCCGTGTAACGTATGCGGATGCATGGCTCCAGATCATCGTTAAGGGTGAGGTATGTTCCCAGAACCCCTTCATGGGAGGACAGATGGTTGCTGAGGAATGGCATCCCTCTCTTCACGATAGGCTTCTCGTAGTTGCGGTCAACGATCTCGTACCACCACTGGGCCGTGTCAAGATTGGTTTCACGGGCATACTCAGCGGCGAACTGGTCGAACATCATCCTTAGATAGTCTGGAGTGGAGATCATGGTGCTTCCCTTCTCCAAACGGATGAACTTGAATCCGAGATCCATCGTCTTGACCCCGCCGCCGTGAACCGGCATCTCAAGGGTCTTCTTCTCGACAATATTCTTAAACCACGCCTCGTCCAGATCCTCGTCAGGCGCCATGTACACTTTGACGATGAGAGGGCACTCGTAGATGGACTCCAGACCGAATATCTTCTTTTCCGTGAGTCTCATCTGCATTCCGAGGTAGTTGAGGTCGAGTTTGTCGAACATCTTTTCCGTCCTGATGGTCACGCACTTGAGCGAGTCGTACTGCTCCGGCTCCAGGCTGTTGACCCTGAACTTGGAAGGGACGAAGATCAGAGCCTCGACCTTCGCGGCGTCAATGGCGTTGGCGTCATAGGTGACCACGACCGTGTGGCTTCCGACGAATGTCCTGACTCCATGGACTCCCGCCACCTTCTCCATCCTGGCCTTGAAGGCCATCGAACTGCCGAAGCACTTGACCGACTTGAGGCCTTCCATCCTGACCGTCTCCAGTTTCATTCCCGGTTCTATCCCCCACTTCTCGTCGATTGTAGGCACCTCGAACTTTCCTCCGATGATGAACGCTATGGCGACAGCCACGACAGTCAGTACCGCAGGAATATACTTGGCTGACTTGCAGCGTTTTCCATCAACCTCCTTTCTTACGCCGACACTGAGGGCGCCAAGAGGGCAGGAGGCGACACACTCGCCGCAAAGGGTGCAGTCAACAGAATTGACCTTGCCTTCAAATGACGGGACATCAATATTATAAGGACAGTTCTTCTGGCAGAGACGGCAGTTGCCTTTGCATTTGCCGTTGTCGATAACCACGCCGAGCAGCTGCGGCTTTGGCCTTCCGCAAAGGATCTCCAGCAGGTAACCGAGCAGACACATGGCTCCAAGCAGCCAGACCCAAGGCAGCTGTAGTCCGAGAAGGCCAAGAATCCACCACACACCCACAAGCACGACCATCCACACCCAGAATTTGAGGGAGTTGCAGATCGCTCCGAGCGGGCAGATGTACTTGCACCAGAACCTGTCCACAAAAAGACCGGGGATCAGCACAAGCGCCAAAGCGGCGACGGACATCCAAAGCGTGATCTCACCCTTGAATCCCGTGGCCGTGGCGTAGTACGGGTCGAAATTCTTGCAGAAGAGCTCGCTTGCGGTCAATGTCATGTAGAAGGTGATGAACAGAAGCACGTACTTCACGATCCTCAGCACCTTGTCGGCGACACTGCGCTCATTGATGTTGAAGGCGTTGAACCCGATGGCCTGCCTGAGTTTCTTCAGAAGATCCTCCACCGTTCCGACGGGACAGAGATAGCCGCAGAACAACTTGCCGAGAAGCACGACAGCCGCCGCGAGGACAACACCCATCGCGATCTGCATGCTTGTCATCGAGCAAGGCAATGAACCGTTGGCGAAATAGGTCCCCAATGCCTCCAGGCCGCCGAAAGGGCAGTATTTTTCCGGATCCGGAGCATTCATGTCAGTGAACACGAGCGAAGCGAGTCCGCTCAAGAAGAAAACCAGCAGCGCCAGCACTCCCCACTGGAGAAGATACTTCGGCCAATTGGACTTGAAGGTAGATTTCTTTGCCATATCAATGTGTCATTTATCGTCACGGACATCGTACCTTTCGGCACTCATCTCTAATTTTGCGAATATACAATTAAAATCCTTCAAAACACACATTCCCGAAGCTAAATAATCATTAAAAAATAACTTGAACAATTTGTATATCTTTATGGTCTATATTTCTTGTCTCATCAGTCATGTGCCACCGGCACACTCCTTCTTCAAAAAGAAATCTATCCTCATAAATCTGACACAGATTTAGTTCAACTTATTTTTTAACGCTTACTAAATTCTGGCAAATCAACAGAAAGAGCACAAAACCGGATAATCGGGCGCGATCCTGCATCATATATTCGGGAATAATTTGGAATATCGACTTTAATTCCTACATTTGCCGACTACATATTTATAACGCTATTCAGAAATTTATGTTCAAGATTCTTGAAAGAGTGATGCTGACTCCTAACATCTGCAAGATGGTGGTGTCGGCTCCAAGGATTGCCGAGGCCGCCAAACCTGGGCAGTTCCTGATTGTCCGCTCCGACGAAAAGGGCGAACGCATACCACTTACCATCAGTGACTACGACAGGGAGAACGGCACGGTGACCATCGTCACCCAGCTCATCGGAGCATCCTCCGCCGCCATCATCTCCAAGGCCGAGGGCGAGTTCTTCCGTGATGTCGTGGGGCCTCTTGGCAACCCTTCCGCCTTCGTTGACAAGACGGATGAGGAGCTGAAAGGCCAAAGGTACATATTCATCGCCGGCGGTGTCGGCACCGCTCCGGTCTACCCTCAGGCTAAATGGCTGCACGAGAGAGGCATAGCGGTCGATGTCATCATCGGAGCGAAGACCAAGAATCTTCTTATCTACAAGGAAGAGCTGGCCTCCGCCTGTGACAACCTCTACCTTTGCACTGACGACGGTTCGGAAGGATTCCACGGAATGGTCACCGGCCTGCTTGAGAAACTGGTCAATGAGGGCAAGGAATATACCCAGGCAGTGTCAATCGGCCCTATGATCATGATGAAGTTCTGCACCCTGACCTGCAAGAAACTCGGCATCCCTGAGGACGTTAGCCTGAACATGCTGATGGTGGACGGCACGGGGATGTGCGGTGCATGCCGCGTGACCGTGGCCGGAAAAGTGAAATTCGCATGCGTGGACGGTCCTGAGTTCAACGGCTACGACGTTGATTTCGACGAGGCCATGAGGCGTCTCGGACAGTACAGGCCCGAGGAGACGGAGGTTAAATCTAAAATGGGAATATAATGGCACAGAGAATACCAAGAGTACCGGTCCGCGAGCAGGATCCGAAGGTACGCGCGCATAATTTCGAAGAGGTCTGCTACGGCTACAACCTTGAGGAAGCCACGACAGAGGCCACACGCTGTCTCCATTGCAAGAATCCCCGCTGTGTGCAGGCCTGCCCTGTCAGCGTGAAGATTCCTGAATTCATCGCCAAGGTGGCCGCAGGTGACATCGCCGGAGCCGCCGCCATCATCGCCGAGGACTCCTCCCTTCCAGCCGTCTGCGGACGTGTCTGCCCTCAGGAGAGTCAGTGCGAGGGCAGCTGCATCCTCGGTGTCAAGGGTGAGCCGGTGGCCATCGGAAAGCTGGAAAGGTTTGTGGCTGACTACTCTGCCACGACCGGCGCCAATCCTGTCGAGGCGCCAGCCGCTCCGACCCCTGGCCGCGCGAAGGTTGCCATCATCGGTTCCGGCCCTGCAGGCCTGGCCTGCGCCTCCGACCTCGCCAAGAAAGGCTACGATGTCACGATCTTCGAAGCCCTCCACAAGGCCGGCGGTGTGTTGGAATATGGCATCCCTGAGTTCAGGCTTCCCAAGGACACCGTCCTCAAGCGCGAGATCGACGCTGTCAAGGCGCTCGGAGTCAAAATAGAGACCGATGTGATAGTCGGAAGGACGGTCACCATCGACCAGCTGATGGACAAGGAAGGCTTCAAGGCTGTGTTTGTCGGCACGGGAGCCGGTCTGCCGAAATTCATGGGCATTCCTGGCGAGAATCTCAACGGGGTTTTCTCCGCCAATGAGTTCCTGACGAGAAACAACCTTATGAAGGCTTTCCGCGAGGACTATCTCACCCCGATCCACGCCGGGAAGAAGTGCTGTGTCGTCGGTGGAGGAAACGTGGCGATGGATGCCGCAAGGACAGCCCTGAGGCTTGGCGCCGACACCACCATAGTCTATCGTCGTACCGAGAACGAGCTTCCTGCAAGAAAGGAGGAGGTACATCACGCCAAAGAGGAGGGCATCGACTTCCAGATGCTTACCAACCCGGTAGAGATCCTCGGCGACGAGAAAGGCTGGGTAAGGGCGATCAAGTGCATCAGAATGGAACTTGGCGAGCCTGACGCGAGCGGTCGCCGCTCCCCTGTCCCGATCCCTGGCTCAGAGTTCGAGATTCCGACCGAGACTGTGATCATGGCCTTGGGTACCGCTCCTAACCCTCTGATCGTGAACACGACCAAGGGCCTCCAGGCCACACGTCGCGGCGGACTCGAGGCTGACGCCGAGGGTCGCACGACCAGAGAGGGCATATTCGCCGGCGGAGACGCCGTCACAGGAGCCGCCACCGTGATCCTCGCCATGGGTGCGGGCCGGAAGGCCGCGGCTGCGATTGATGAGTACCTCTCCGCCAACGATTAACGATCTTTTTCCTTACGATAATCGAGACACCACAAATATGGCTGCCATAGGGGAATTTCTCTATGGCAGCCATATTTGCATAATTGAAAATATATTCATAAAAAGCAAAAAAACAGCCACAGCAATTGCAAAATTACTTCAGATGTGGTACAATAAATTAAATATCGGATGAAAGGAGCGGAACAATGGATATACAGGTCGGAGATATTCTCAGAATGAAAAAGGAACACCCCTGCGGAAGCAAGGAAATGCTTGTTCTTCGTATCGGTGCTGATTTCAAGCTGAAATGCACAGGTTGCGGACGTGAATTCATGACGCCCCGCTCAAAGTGCGAGAAAAAGATAAAATCGGTTATCCGCAATGCCGTTGAAGAGGAGAAATAGTGTTTTATTTACAATGAAGCTATTTTGATTTTTAACGTGAAACGGAGAACAGATAATGACAGAAAAACTTGAAATAACAGAAAAGCGTTTCGATGAAATAAACGAAAAGCTGACGGATATAAACGTGATAAACGATCAGGAGCAGTATAAGAATCTTATGAAAGAGCTTAAGAGCCTGACTCCGATAATCGAAAAGTACAGAATGTACAAGACCGCCCGAAGTGATTTTGAAGAAGCAGAGCAGATGCTGTCTGACGGCGGACTTGACAAGGACTTCAAGGAAATGGTGCAGGAGCAGTACGAGAGCAATAAAAGGCTGATGGACGAGTATACAGACGAGC
>OQVQ01000428.1_pt1 | contig 20302 bp, 17 predicted proteins | sample 1691491 | NCBI WGS metagenome assembly OQVQ01 (sample SAMN03418252, study PRJEB22391) | human gut metagenome | biome: human-gut; feature: organic feature; material: feces | host: Homo sapiens | place: Tanzania | collected 2013-01
ACCTTCGGCCGATGACCGTTGGTTCAGGGCGTGCTGCTTCTGTGAGCTTCGGTCATTCTGTTCAGGGCGTGCTGCTTCTGTGAGCTTCTGACCTTTACCTTCGGTCGGTGACCGTTGATTCAGGGCATGTGGGGCAAATATGCGAAACTTCAATAACCAAAAAGTCCTGCTTCATCATTGTGAAGCAGGACTTTTTGGTTATTACATCTTTATAGCAACACACCCGAACGGATGCGGGACAATGTCTCGGGAGTCATTTGCAGATAGCTGGCAATGTATGTCAATGGAGCACGCAACACCACCTGAGGACTCAGTTCGCACAGACGCTTGTATTTGTTGGGCGCAGTCTCGAAACGCATCAGGTCGGCATGAACCTGCGACTGGATGAGACTCTCCTCCAGAATCTTACGATACAACATCTGAATGTTGACATTGCGGATGGCGGCAGCCTCCAGTTTCGCCTTAGGCAAGATATAAACCAGGGTAGCCTCAAGAGCCTCCACCTGAAGACGAGTAGGCTCCTCCTTGAAAAGACTCTCGATACACATAAAGATGGTATGATCGACGCCCAGATGCTCGGTCACCTCCTTGCCATTCTTATTATAGAACTGGCGCACAAGACCCTTCTCGATATAAGAGATACCACGACACACCTCACCTTCCGTAAGGATCATCTCGCCCTTGCCGTATTTCACTGGCTCCAGGATGCCCTCCAGGATGTCGAGCTCGTCGTGAGTCATCGTACTGTACTTACGCGCCAACTCCCTGGCAATATCACGCTTGGGAGTAATCGTCCTTAAATCATTCATTATTCTACCTCCTTGATTTATGTTGCTTGATAGCTTTTATCTTACTTGAAATGGTTAGTCGAGTTTCAATACGGCAAGGAATGCCTTCTGTGGCACCTCCACATTACCGATCTGCTTCATACGCTTCTTACCCTTCTTCTGCTTCTCCAACAGTTTGCGCTTACGGCTTACGTCACCACCATAACACTTGGCTGTAACGTCCTTACGCACCTGCTTGATGGTTTCGCGTGCCACAATCTTGGCTCCGATGGCAGCCTGGATAGCGATGTCAAACTGCTGACGGGGTATCAGGTCTTTCAACTTCTCACACATTCTGCGACCAAAGGCAACTGCATTCTCACGGTGGGTCAGAGTACTCAGGGCATCCACAGGCTCACCGTTGAGCAGAATGTCGAGCTTCACCAGGTCGGAAGGACGGAAACTGTCTATGTGATAATCGAAGGAAGCATATCCCTTGGAGATGCTCTTCAGCTTATCATAGAAGTCGATAACGATTTCGCCAAGAGGCAGCATGAAGTGCAGCTCCACACGGTTGCCACTCACATACTCCTGCTTGATGAGCTCGCCTCGCTTGTCGAGACAAAGTTTCATGATAGGACCAATATAGTCGCACGATGTGATGATGGTGGCGCGGATATAGGGTTCCTCAATATGGTCGATCATCGTTGGGTCGGGCAGTCCCGAAGGATTGTGCACCTCTTTCTCGCCGCCCTGCTTGTCGTATACCATATAGGATACGTTAGGCACGGTGGTGATGACATCCATGTTGAACTCGCGGTCGAGTCGTTCCTGTATGATCTCCATGTGGAGCAGACCCAAGAAGCCACAACGGAAACCGAAGCCTAAAGCCACAGAGCTCTCCGGCATAAAGGTGAGACTGGCATCATTGAGCTGCAGCTTCTCCAACGAGGCACGCAGGTTCTCGTAGTCGCTGGGGTCTATGGGATAGACACCGGCAAAGACCATAGGCTTCACCTCCTGGAAACCGGCAATGGCTTTCTCGCAGGGACGTGCAACATGGGTAATGGTATCACCCACCTTTACCTCAGTGGCGTTCTTGATACCCGAGATGATATATCCCACCTCGCCAGTTCCCAGCTCGTTGCGGGCTATCATGTCCATCTTCAGCACGCCGATCTCGTCGGCATCATATTCCATTCCAGTGTTGAAGAACTTCACCTTGTCACCCTTGCGGATGGTTCCGTTCTCTATCTTGAAGTAGGCGATGATGCCACGGAAGGAGTTGAACACAGAGTCGAAGATCAGTGCCTGCAAAGGTGCCTTGTTGTCACCCTCGGGATGAGGCACACGGTTCACCACAGCCTCGAGCACATCCTCTACGCCCTCACCTGTCTTTCCTGAGGCACGCAGAATCTCCTCGCGCTTGCATCCGATGAGTTCTACGATCTCGTCCTCCACCTCCTCGGGCATGGCCGAAGGCATGTCTATCTTGTTGATGACAGGAATGATTTCCAAGTCGTGCTCTATAGCCATATAAAGGTTGGAGATGGTCTGCGCCTGCACACCCTGTGTGGCGTCAACTACCAGGAGCGCTCCCTCGCAGGCTGCGATGGAACGTGAAACCTCGTAAGAGAAATCCACATGTCCCGGAGTATCAATGAGGTTGAGAATATAGGTTTGTCCGTCATTTGCCTTGTACTCCATCTGGATGGCATGGCTCTTGATAGTGATACCTCTCTCTCGCTCCAAATCCATGTCGTCGAGCATCTGACCCTCAGTGATCTTGATGGTCTGTGTCTTCTCCAACAATCGGTCTGCCAGGGTACTTTTACCATGGTCTATATGTGCAATAATACAGAAATTTCGTATTTTGTTGATATTCTCCATAAATATTTATACTTTAGGATGCAAAATTACCTTATTTTTAGGAGAAAACCAATTTTTTTGCGCTTTTTTTTCGCATTTACTCAACTTTAGCAAGTTCAGAAGTTAGAGAAGTTAGAGCTTCTGACAGAAAAATCAGGGTCAAATGTTGCAGGATTACGAATTTTGCAGTAACTTTGTGACAAAATTCAAAAACGAAGAAAAAAAAAGATGAAAAAGATTTTATTCGGTATCATGACTCTTGCCCTCATGGCATCATGCACTGAGAGCATGGAAGACAGGGCTGTACGCGAAGCCCGCGAATACACAGAGAAGGTATGTCCCACCCCTTACATCAACGACAGCCGTACCGACAGCGCTGTGTTTGACAAAGACTCACGCACTTATATTTATTATCTCAGCTTGCGCAACAAGGCCGACAATGCCGAGGCGATAGCCCTGAACCGTAACAAACTGCACAATATGCAGAAACAGGCACTCGACAACAACCCGGCGCTCAAGAGCTATAAGGAAGCCCACTTCTCCTTCCGTTTCATCTATCGTTCGGCTTCCAATCCCCAGAAAATTTTGTTGGACGATACGTTCAAGTACTAAAGCTTGAACATATCGCCATGCTAAATTAATATCCCATTTGCTGAAGGGCAGTAGCCAACTGGTCTGGACAACTGGTTGGCTTGTTGCCGCAGGTGATGCCTTTCAGTCGGGCTATCACGTCCTTGGCCTTCATGTTTCTTATCAGAGCGCATACGCCCTTGGTGTTGCCGTCACAACCGCCGATAAACTCAGCATCCCTTACTGTTCCGTCCTCATCCACACTGATGCAGATGTACTTTGAACAGGTGCCGTGTGTCTGATAGGTCACCTTCTGCAATGTCTTGTTCTGATTGTCTTGTAATTCCATATTTATCTTTGTATAAAAAGGGGGAAGCCTTCACTGAATGAACAACTTCCCCCGGTATTTTCTATAGATAAAGTCTTATTCTGCCTCCTCAGAAACCTCTGGCTTCATGTTGGTATAGACGGTCTGAACATCGTCAAACTCCTCCAGCTTCTCCACCATCTTGTCGATAGTCTCACGCTCCTCAGGAGTAACGTCCTTCAGGTCGTTAGGGATATAGGTGAACTCAGCACCGGTCACCTCGAAGCCCTCAGCCTCCAAGTGCTTCTGGATGTCACCGAAGCTTGTAGGAGCACCGTAGATAGTGACCTCGTTGTTCTCCTCATCCTCGTCGAACTCATCCTCTACACCATAGTCGATCAGGTCGAGAATCATCTCGTCCATATCCATGCCTTCCTTCTTCTTGAAGGTGAACACAGCCTTGTGGTCGAAGAGGAAAGAAAGTGAACCTGTGGTACCCATGTTGCCATTGAACTTATTGAACACTGAGCGCACGTCACCTACGGTACGTGTGGTGTTGTCTGTCAATGTGTCAACGAAGATGGCAACACCGTGAGGACCATATCCCTCGTAAGTCACCTCCTTGTAATCGCTTGTATCCTTGCCACAAGCGTTCTTGATGGCACGTTCGATGTTATCCTTAGGCATGTTCTCACGCTTACAGTTGGCGATGATAGCACGCAAGGTAGGGTTGTTCTCTGGCTCTGGACCGCCAGCCTTTACTGCAATTGCAATCTGCTTACCTAACTTAGTAAATGTCTTGGCCATGTGGCCCCATCTTTTCAGCTTTGTAGCCTTACGATATTCAAATGCTCTTCCCATTGGAATAAAATTTAATATGTTTTGTTGTTATACTTATTATATGATGTGAAGGAGTTAACTCCAAAATTATCTCAATTCAGCATTCAACTTGCCTGTGAGGTTGGCAATGAGTTTCTTCATGATGGCATCGATCTGCTTGTCGTTGAGAGTCTTCTCCTCGTCCTGCAGGATGAAGTTCACTGCGTAGCTCTTCTTGCCCTCTGGCAGGTTCTTGCCCTCATACACATCGAAGAGAACCACACTCTTGAGGAGCTTCTTCTCTGTCTGACGGGCGATCATCTCTATCTGCTCAAACTCCACACTCTTGTCGACCAGGAGTGCCAGGTCGCGGCTTACAGAAGGATACTTGCTGATATCGGTATAGGTGAGGCTCACCTTCTTGATGGCCTTCATCAGGTTGTCCCAGTGCACATCGGCATAGAACACGTCCTGCTCGATATCGAAAGCCTTCTTCAGCTTCAGGCTCAGGATACCCATCTCTACCAATACCTTTCCGGCACGGGTCTCATACTGCACACCCTTTGAGAAGATATTGTTGTCGCTGTGCTTCAGCACCACATTGTTCTGTGGCATACCCACACGGCGCAGGATGTTCTCCACCACAGCCTTCAGCTCGTAGATGTTGCTCTGCTCGTCGGCATGAGCCCAGTTGCCTTCTACGCGCTTACCGGTGATGAAGAGCGAGATGTGACCTTCCTGGCTGTAGCCCTTGATAGGATTCTCGGCATCCCATTTCTCCTTATTATATAAATAGGTGTTGCCCACCTCGAAGAACTTCAGGTTTTGGCTCTTGTGGTTGATGTTGCGCGACACACTCTCCAGTCCACCGAAGAGCATGGTCTGGCGCATCACTCCCAGGTCGGCACTCAGAGGGTTCATCACCTTCACGGTGTGCTCGTCGGGATAAGCGTTGAGCTCGAAGTCGGTATAATAGCTTGCCTTGGTGAGCGAGTTGTTCAGTATCTCCATGAAGCCCTCGCCTACCAGCTGCTCTGCCACGATGTTCTGGGTGTGGTAGTGCTTGTCTTCCTCGCCCTGTACGGTGAGCGAGCTCTTCAGCTGGGTAGGAATCTCCACGTTGTTGTATCCGTAGATACGCAGGATGTCCTCCACCACGTCGCAAGGACGCTGCACGTCAACACGGAAGGCTGGGACGAGGAGGTCGAGGCCCTCGGCGTCTTCCTTTACAATCTTCATCTCCAATGAGGTGGCGATATTCTTGATGGTCTCTGCACCGATCTCCTTACCGATGAGACGGTGTGCATACTCATAGTTCAGGCGCACAGGGAAATCCTGGATAGGCTCTGGATATACGTCCTTGATCTGCATACTGATCTTTCCGCCTGCCAACTGCTTGCAGAGGATGGCAGCCTGCTTGAGGGCATAAATCTGTCCGTTGGGGTCTACACCGCGCTCAAAACGATAGCTGGCGTCGGTGCTCAGTCCGTGACGGCGGGCACTCTTGCGAATCCATGTTGGATGGAAGTAGGCACTCTCCAACACCACACTCTTGGTGGTGTCGTAGGTTCCCGAACCCTTACCGCCAAAGATACCTGCGATACACATAGGCTCCTCGGCGTTGCAGATGCTCAGGTCGTGCTCGCCCAGGGTATGCTCCTCACCGTCGAGGGTCACAAACTTGGTTCCCTCTGGCTGGGTGCGTACCACGATCTTATGTCCTGTCACCATGTCGGCATCAAAGCAGTGCAGTGGCTGTCCGTAAGCCATCATAATATAGTTGGTGATGTCCACAATGTTGTTGATAGGACGCAAGCCGATGATGTTCAGCTTGTCCTGCAGCCACTTAGGACTCTCCTTCACCTCACAGTCGGTGATGCTCACACAGGCATAGCGCTTGCAGGCTTCGGTGTTCTGAATCTCCACCTCGATAGGCAGGTCCTCGTTGTCGACAACGAACTCATCGCACGAAGGACGATGCATACTGGTCTGATATCCGTTCTGCTTCAGCCACGCATAGAGGTCGCGTGCCACTCCCCAATGACCCAGGGCATCAGCTCGGTTGGCTGTGATGTCTATCTCGATGAGCCAGTCGCTCTCCAAGTGATAATACTCTGCTGCTGGCTGACCTACGGGAGCATCCTCTGGCAGCACGATGATGCCGTCGTGAGAGGTTCCTACTCCTATCTCGTCCTCGGCACAGATCATGCCGAGACTCTCCACGCCGCGAAGCTTGCTGCGCTTGATGGTGAAACTCTGGTCGCCGTCGTAGAGCACGCAGCCCAGGTCGGCTACGATGACTTTCTGTCCTGCTGCCACGTTGGGGGCACCGCATACAATCTGCTGGGGCTCGCCCTTGCCAAGGTCTACGGTTGTGATATGCAAATGATCGCTATTGGGATGGGCCTCACAAGTGAGAACTTTACCCACGAAGAGACCCCTCAGTCCTCCTTTGATGGCCTGCACCTCTTCGAGCGCGTCCACCTCAAGTCCAATCGACGTCAGTGCGTCGGCGGTTTCCTGCGGCGTAAGATCGAAGTCGACGTATTCTTTCAGCCACTTATATGAAATATTCATGCTTATATGGTTTGTTTTTACCTATTCTTTATAATTCCATGCAAAATTACTAAAATTCCATGAACTATCAAAAACATGATTAACATATTTTTCCTCGTCCCGGCTAAGGGGCGATGGCAAACCACGGCGAGGTTGCGAACGCCATGTTAACAAAAAGCACCGAAGATGCGAAAAACGCATTGCAAAAATAGGACAACTAAAACATTGAGCAACCAACTTTATCGTCATTCGAAATTGCGAGACACCACAAGACAATTATCGGCGAACCAAGGCGAATGCCAATAATGCGAATCCACCCATCTAACGAATAAACTTCGCATAGACCAAGCCGAATAAGCACCCTTAAAATTCATGCGATTCATCTCAACAAGTCTCCTTCTGAAAAGCCACGACACCATCAATCCAGGCACCTCTTGCTTGCAAACAAGAGACCCTTAGCATACATTTATAACAACCTAAAATGCAATCACTTACAATAATCACGGATCATTCAAAATTCGATACCGAACATTCCAGTCTATAAAATACGAATCACCACAACGCGATACATACCCAACCTCTACTCGACACATGGCCTTTCGAGACTCAACACATGGTCGTTTCGCAATCTGGCACATACCAAACGACAATGAAGCAGCCCATTTCTCATCGACAAAGACAGAAGACACGGCACGCGCAAAGGCCAAAATCGAGAATCACACATTCCATAACGTCTATCTCAAAAGACGTAGATGAATGTCAGTATTCTATACAAATTATTATAACATGCATCCCACGCATCAATTCAACCTACAACCTACGCTTAACCTGCCGTAACCCATGTCATCATACAAGCATACGATATGGCAAAAGAATAGCGGCAACAAGAAACAACAAGACCACAAAATCGCCTGGGACCCAAAGACGAAAACACGAAGGCATCGAGATGTGAAGCACAGCACTTGTATGGAGGGAGCACAAATCCGAAGCAACGACCGCTTGCCGCTCAAGTCCAATTTGACATCAGAAGAGAACAAGAAGATTGTTAGGAAATGATCGGTTCCTTTCATCCCTCACCTACTTTTCATCCAGCTTCTCGTTTCCGCTTGCGTATCACCATAGTCAGACACGCCATGAACGCAACCATCGAAGCCTGTCCGAAACAAACACTATCAAGAACTAAAATCCAATTACCCATATAGTTCAACATCCAATAAACCACTTGGATTGAAACCCCAAGAACACGGTTCGCAAACACAAAAACAACCTACCCTCACCCGAAAGGCTCCTTGCAAAAACCAAGGTTGCCTGCGCGAGTCACTTTGTTCGCTCGCACAGGCAACCTACACTTGCAACATGTGCATACAAAAACCGCCCCGGGCTGAGCCCGAGGCGGTGTCTCTCAATTTTCAGTTCGTGCTAAAGCTTACTGAGCAACAGTTGTGTCAGCAGCAGTGCTGTCAACAGTAGCGCTGTCGAGGCTGTCAACCACTGCGCTGTCAGTAGCTGAATCCTGAGCAGGAGCAGCAGACTCATTCTTATTACCACAAGATGCGAAAGAGATAGCGGCGATAGCCACGAACATCAAAACTAATTTCTTCATTTTCTTTGCTTTTTAAAATCTGTAAAACGATCTATGTTTATTAAAACGCTGCAAAGATAAGGCTTTTTTCAATACCACGACAAACTTTTAGCAACTTTTTTTAGGCCCTTTCTGTAACTTTTTTATAACTTACTGATATCCAGTGTCTTGCAAACTGTTAACAGAGGTTAAATATTTTGTGCTCCTTAACAGAAGCCAAAATATGGTACTTTTTAGGCAAAAATGTCGATGGAAAAGCGTAACTTTGCATACCTATTATAAATAAGGAAAGAAAGACGAGCACGCATGATAGACACAAGCGCTTTTCAAGGCAAGAAGGCAGCCTACTACACCTTAGGTTGCAAACTGAACTTCTCTGAGACCTCCACGTTCGGCAAGACGTTGGCAGACATGGGTGTGATAACCGTCGCAAAGGGCGAGCAGGCCGACATCTGCCTGATCAACACCTGTTCGGTGACCGAGGTGGCCGACCACAAATGCAGACAGGCCATCCATCGCATGGTGCGCCAGAACCCTGGTGCCTTCGTTATCGTTACTGGCTGTTATGCACAGTTGGAATCGGAGTCTGTGAGCAAGATAGACGGTGTAGACCTCGTTCTGGGATCTGACGAGAAGGCGAATCTCATACAGTTCTTGAGTGACGCATGGACTTCAAAGGAGTCGGCTGCTGAACGCGATGAGGATGGCAAGGCTGAATCGCTGCATGAGTTCCACTCGGTAAAGACAAAAATGATTAAGTCGTTCGCACCTTCTTGCTCTCGTGGCAACCGCACACGCTATTTCCTTAAGGTACAGGACGGCTGCGACTACTACTGCACGTACTGCACCATTCCCTATGCACGTGGCAACTCACGCAATCCCACCATCGCTTCCCTCGTCAGCCAGGCGCGTCAGGCTGCTGAAGAGGGCGGAAAGGAGATTGTGCTCACGGGAGTGAATATAGGCGACTTCGGTGCCACCACGCATGAGAGCTTCCTCGACCTGCCTGCCGTGCCTGGTCCACCAATGAGGCGATGGACGGGTTACGGCTGAAACCGCGGGCATAGGGGATGGTGCAGTAAGTGCAGAAATAATCGCAGCCATCCTGCACCTTGAGGAAAAAGCGGGTGCGGTTGCCGCGCGAACAGCTCGGCATGGTGAGGCAGCACCCGGGGGCGTTTGTAGTCGTAACGGGCTGTTGCATTGGCAGTCTCTATATCAGTTACGAGTGCATAGAGTGCTGCATCTGAAGTAATGACAGAAGAAGTGGTGAACTTCTTCTCATCCTGCTTCAAGGAAGAAGACCATCCGCGGAACTTCTTGCCGTCAGCTACAGTTACCTTGTTTTCTACGCCTTCTACGAAAGCTTCAATTTCTGCATCCTGTTCTACTGCCTGTGTGCCGATAACTGTCTTGCCGTCTATATTATAATAGGTGAGGGTGAAATCTGGCTTGAAGCCTACGGTCAACTCATAGGTTACTTCGTCACCGTTAGCCTCTACTACGATAGCTGCTACAGTCTTCTGGTTGGCACCTTCGCCTGTAGTGGTGTAAGTAGTGCTCTTGATGGTTCCGTTGGCTGTAACGAGATCGGTAAGAGGGTTAGACTCTGTGATGAGCTTAGCCTTCTTGGAAACAAGAATAGTTGCGATTTGCTTGCCTTCTGCATTCTCCTCGAAGAGGTCGGCTGCCTGGTAAGCCTTGCCGTTTACAGCGAAACTGCCCAGCATTGGAGTCTTGCTCATATCTACATTACCATAGATAGCGAGGTCAGTAACGTAAGCGTTCTGACCGAGAGCAAAGTTCTCGAACTTAATCTGACAGTTGGTACGGTTTACGTCGAGTGTCAGATCCTCACCACTTGCTTTTACGATAGATACGTTGTGGATTACTACCCAGTCAGCATCGCCGTCACCCTTTACTGATACCTTGATACCACGCTTGCCGCCGGTAGCAGCCTGGTGCAGTGTAATCTTGGTGATGCTTGCCAATGGAGATGTTACTACACTAGGTTCTGCTGCCTTGTATTCGCCAGTATATTTGGCTGTCTGCATGAAACCGGTAATATCAGAGAACTTAGAGTTGGTACCTTTTGGATAAACGCCTACTCCGTTGAAAGTAAAGCTGAGTTCTTCCTTGCTGTAGAGGGTTTTCACGTTTACCACTTCGTTTGTAGCTTTACTGCGGTCGATTTCTTTCCAGTTGGTGAAATCAGTAGAGTAGAGTGGCTTCTCCTGAATGGCACTAACCTGAACCACCTTTACATTATAAAGGTAGCAACCACCAGTTGCCACAACCTCAACATAGCCCTTAGCCACTTCTGCTGTAGTAGCTTTGTGGTCAGTTGCGTCTTCTGTTGCAGCTACACCACCGATGGTATAGTTGTGGTAGCCAGGGTAGCTGGTTACAGTGACGATGTCCTTTGCTGACTTGACAGGTACCTGAAGGATGGTTCCTGTGTTGAACTGTGCGTCGGTGTCTCTTCCTTTCAGTTTGCCATTGGTTGCATCTACATGTAGTAGAATGCCGTCAACTGTAGAGGTGATGTCTCCTACTTTACCTTGAAAATTTGTTGCTGCGTTGATTCCTTCTGGCACGTTGTGCTGGAAGTCCCAAATAGCAGTTACGTCTTGTGCCTTTGCAATGAAAGCAAAGAGAAGCAATAGGCTTAGAAGCCCGAATCTGAGTAGATTTTTTTTCATTTTGTTTGCCTTTAGGTAATTATTAATATTTATACTTTCGTTTTTTTAAGTTTATAGATGCAAAAATACACTTATTATTTTTATTTTCAGTTCTTTTTCTTCTTTATTTCTTGTAAAAGCTACGTAATCGTTTTCGTTGTTTTTGTTCATTTTGGTTCACGTTTTTCTTGTGTTCTCAAAATGATTTGTTAATTTTGCCATCGGAATAAGCAAAAAATGAATTAAACTTAAATAAGTTATTCACGACTATTTTTTAAACTTAAAAACAGATAGATTATGAAGAAATTTTTTACTCTTATCGCAGCTGTCGCTATGGCTGCAAGTATGAACGCTCAGACAGCAAAGGTATTCACCGAGAATACTTTCTTGCAGACTTCACAGGCAAATGTCCAGGCAGGTATTGCTGAAGGTTGGATTCTGGAAGGTAGTGGTAAAACTGCTGCAAATGGCAAGAAAGGCAGCATCGACCCTCAGACTAAGGAAGAGAAGGGGGAAGGAGCTGTAAAGCTGGATGGAATCGGTTTGAAGAAAGATAATTCGTCTAAAGCATTCACAATGGCTATTGCTGGAGTTGATAATATTGAAGTGTATGGTGTTACTACTTCTAGTAGTGATTCTCGTTATGTTTCTGTAGTAGCAACTGCTGCTGATGGTGCAACAGTAGAAAAGGATGAAATTACAGCGCCAGGAAATACTGCTGTAGTTAAGGTGCAGTTGGACAAGGCTAAGACTTATACCGTAGTAATTACAGGTGTTAAGGAGGATAAGTCTGGTGGTGCAGATGTCGCTTTGCATGGTATCTGGTTCAATGTGGGTGTTTCTGACGGCATTTCGAACATTAGCATTGATTCTGCCAAGGCAGGTAAGACCTACAACCTCGCTGGTCAGTTGGTTTCTGACTCTTACAAGGGCTTGGTAATCAAGAACGGCAAGAAGTACGTAAAGTAATCAAAAGAATATAAGATTTTAATTGACGAAATATCGTTAATCAATTTTTTTCATTGATTTAATAAAAATCGCCCGTGTCCAGTATTCGTTTACTGTAACACGGGCGTTATTTTTTGTTATTTTATTTGATAACCTTATCTGTTAATACCTTGCCATTTCTGAAAACCATCTTGCGGATGTTGATTCCTGTCTGTGGAGCAGAAAGGAGGGTTCCATCAAGACTATAGTAATTCACCTTGACCAAATCGCCAGGGTTAATGACCGGGTAATCGCTGATGCCAGTAGAAGTCTTCCAGGCTGGGTAATATTCATCAACAGCGTTAGTTGCGTCTGCATTACCAGTCTTCATGATGTCTTCGACCAGCGAATTGGCATAGACTTCCAGATTGGTATAGTAACCTTTCTCATCAAGAGAGTAGGTGAGAGCATCGCTCGCATCGTTCGGATTCAAGCCGTTTGCTGTCTCCCAATCATCTGGAATTCCATCGTTGTCTGAGTCGAATCCCTGAGGACGGCTACCTGTTGCGAAGGTCTTCTCTGTATAACCGTTTACGTCCGATACCTTATCTATAATGCCAGGCGACTGAGTGATGCTTCCCTTATACTGTGCCGTTCCCGTCTTAGCCTCTTCCATGTATCGGGCGTCAATCTCGTCGCGGAAGAGTGAAGCTCCGGCATTAGCCAATACTTTGCTGAAAGCTTCATCGGCTGTATGAGTAGTAATCACGCCTGTAGGAGCCGGTTCGTCCATCTTAATCTTGACGCAGGAAACTCCGTTGATGGTCTTATGTTCTACCGCATCACCATAAAGATTCTTCTTGTCGGCTGAATAAATCTCATCATTGTAAGTATAGGTACCCTTGTCATAGCTTACGCCCTTCCAGTCTTTGTTCTTTGTAACAGATCCTTTGGTGGTTTCTGTGGTGTTGCCATTGATAAAGTATCTGCTGGTCATTTCGTAGAACTCAGGATGGTTCTTGTCAGAATTACTGCTGGTTGATACGGTTACCAGGGTAATTCGCTCTTGGTTTCCTCTTTCCTTGCCTGTGCTTACATCTACCTTGATGCCGTTCTGGGTTGTACCTTTCAAACTCTGACTAGGACCAGCCTTGTAGTAATTGTTGACGATATTGATCTGTCCACCACCAGGACCACCATAGCAAGTACCTTGCGCGTTATAGATAACGCTGTTGCGGAAGTCTACGTTCTCAGCCTGGACGGGGTTCTTCCATTTGTAGGTAGCGTAGTCCTTGTTGCTGGTGTAACCGGTCCATCCGTATCTTGCACCATTGAAGCGGGGACCACGGTTCATGAGATGACCCAGGAAGTTGTGGTGGAAGCTGGCTAGTTTTCCGCCCCAGATACCGCCGTAGCCATGAGCGCCCTTGGAATGACCAGGGTTGGTAAGACTCTCGGCAATGGTGCACCACTGCATGGTGAAATTGTTGTTGTCGTAGAAAGATGCTACTTCGTCGATACTCCAGCTGAAGGAACAGTGGTCGAAGATGATTCCTGTCTTGTTGCGCTGCCAGGTAGCATCTGCTCCGTCGTTAATATCTTTCTCTTGACCACGGCGAAGGCGGATGAATCGGATGATGCAGTTGTTTTCCGGGCGAACGGTGTAATATCTCAGGGTAATTCCTGGTGAAGGTGCTGTTTGTCCGAGGATGGTGGTATTGGCTCCGATGGTCAGATCGGAAGCCAGCGGAATGACGCCAGCCACATCGAAGACAATGATCTTTTTGCTGCTGCCACTCACTGCAGCACGAAAGGAACCGGTGCCCTTGTCGTTGAGGTTGGTAACGTGAATTACTTTACCGCCTCTACCACCGGTAACATATCTGCCATGACCCTCTGCGCCTGGGAAGGCTGGAGCCTGTGCAAAAGCAGCAGCACTCATCAGTGCTGCTGCCATGGTTGAGAATATTATCTTTTGCATTTTTATCTTGAAAAATGAATTATTTGTTCAATCCCTGCTGTTCCATTTCCAGGCTAGCCCAGATGAAAGGACCAACGCCCTTGGCATCGTTATCGCGGATTGGCTCGCTCATGTAGTAGTTGAAGCTGCCATCGCGCTTGTAGTTTGGCTTCTTGACGTACGGACCAGGACCAGGGCCGAGACCACTTACTGAACAGCACTTGGTAAGACTGATGGTCTTGTCTGGGTTCACCTTGATGAACTGGTTCAGGATTCCGTTGTAAGCCTTAACACCGGCATCACGGTATTTCTCTGAGAGGTATCCCTTGCGGTAACCCTTGAGCAATACATAAGCAAACATGCTTGAAGCTGTACTCTCCAGATAGTTGCGAGGATCCTTGACGTCCATCACGTCATACCATACGCCTGTAGCCTTATCCTGGTATTTCACTACGCTAGCCATCGCCTTGTTCAAGAGCTTGATAACCTCACCGCGGCGAGCGTAATTCTCAGGCATTGCATCGAGACATTCGGTCATTGCCATTACATACCATCCCAAGGCTCTAGCCCAGGTATGCTGGCTCTTACCGTTCTCCTTGTCTGCCCAGAACTGCTCGTGAGTCTCATCCCAGGCATGCTTCCAGAGCTGGGTCTTCTCGTCGTAGGTGCGGAGGTCGGTCTTGATCATCTGGTCTACCGCATCGTTCAGATACTTCTCTGCCTTCTTGGGCTTCATGGTCTGTACGGCATAGTTGCAGTAGAAAGGCAAGCCCATGAAGATACCGTCGAGCCAAACCTGGTTGGCGTAGATAGCCTTGTGCCAGTAAACGCCTTCCTTGGTGCGAGGCTGGTTGACAAGCTGCTTGAAGAGAGTCTTCAAAGCTTTCTCAGTGCCTTTGGTAGGAGCAATGTTGTGCATGCGGAGGATAAACTTGGCTGTTCGAACATTGTCGAGGTTGAAATCCTCATACTTGTAGCCGGTGATGTTACCCTTCTCGTCAATCATGGTCTTAGGATATTCCTTCAGATATTCGAGGATAGACTCATTGCCTTCCTTGTATGCTTCGTAAGTATCGAGCATACCTTCCATTTCGATGCCCATTACATAACTCCACTTTGGTTTCTTGCTGAAATCAAGGAGATAAGAATGAGGAACACGCTTCATTTCGCTGTGGGTAAGCCACTCAGAATAGTTCTTGTATGGCTGCTCACCTGCGTTGAGAACAAGAGAACCGTTGATGTAGAGGTTGTCGAACTTCACGTTGCGGGTCTTGCCTGTAATCTTGACTGGCTGCTTCTGCACACCGTCGAACTTACAGTTCTTGATGTTGATGTCGTAAACATTCTCTATAGCATCACGGCCAATGATGAGAACACCATAGTTGCTCTTCTGGCAGGTAACGTCTTCGACATTCACATTGCGAACGGTTGGTTCGAAACCACGGTAGCAAACTTCCTTAGACTCGTAATCGAGGTTGATCTTTACGACAGCTTCGCCACACTGACCTACCTTGATACGGCGCATGTTGATGTTCTGAATCAGTCCGCCACGGCAATTATTGGTCTTGATGCGGAGGATACGGTCCAGATGCGGAGAGTCCATCTCGCAGTCTTCAGCGTAGACATTCTCGCATCCGCCGGAAATCTCAGAGCCGATAACCACACCTCCGTGACCATCTTCCATCTTGCAGTTGCGGATGATGATGTTCTTGGAAGGCTGGTTCCAGAGACGACCGTCATTGTTGCGACCGCTCTTGATGGCGATGCAGTCATCACCAGTATGGAAGATACAGTTTTGGATGAGAACATTCTCGCATGCCTCAGGGTCGCAGCCGTCACCGTTAGGACCTTCGTTCCAGATGTAAACACCATCTACTGTAATGTTCTTGCTGAGGAGAGGGTGGATAACCCAGAAAGGAGAGTTGATCATCTTGACATCCTTGATGAGAATGCGCTCGCTGCGAACGAAGTTGATGAGCTGAGGACGGAGCCCCTGACCCATACCGAACTTTCTTTCATCAAAGGCCACGCCGTCTTCTGCCTGCTTCAGCAGTTTGGAGCGTGAACCCAACTTCTGGCTTTCGGTGGTTACTCCAGCCTTGAATCCGAAGCGTGGATTTCCGTTCCACTGCCACCAGGTGTCGTTGTTGCCGCCACCATCGATGGTACCTTTACCTGTAATGGCGATGTCTTTAGCCTGGTAAGCATAGATGCATGGAGAGTAGTTCCAGCAAGCCAAGCCTTCCCAAGAAGTGCGAACCAATGGATAGAGCTTTGGCTCGAAGGCAAAGCGGAGTGTAGCACCCTCTTCGATAACGAGATTGACTCCCGATTTCAATTCGATGGCTCCAGTGTTCCATGTTCCAGCAGGAATCACCACCTTGCCGCCTTTCTTGGATGCAAGTGAGATGGCACGGTTGATTGCCTTCTGGTTCTGTGCAGCAGAAGCCGTTGTCTTAGCGCCATACGATGTAATGGCGTAAACTTTTTCACTCAATTTTGGCTGTTGGATGCTCTGCTCAATACGCTTGTATTCTTCATCGTCCCATCCAGCTGCATAGGAACAGACAGGAACGAGTAAAGCCACCAACAAAGATTTCAGTAATTTGATCATTGTTTGCTTTTAGATTAAATTAATACTGTGTAAAGTAGTTTATATCACCTTGCAAAGATACATAATTTATTTATATAAACGAGTTTTCTGTATGTTAAAAAAGTGTTTTTTATGAAAAATAACCGGTTTTTCTTTGTTAAATAAAAATTAATTGCTACCTTTGTAGCGATAATTAACATTTATAATACAATAAACAAGGAGATAGCCTATAGATTGGACATTTACTTAATACAAAATAATTAAGAAAATGAGAATACTCGAAGAAATGACAGATGAGGAGTTGGCTTTGGCTTATGTCGAAGGCAACAACAAGGCTTTTGACCTTTTGCTTTCACGCAATGAGGTGAAGCTTTTCTCATATATTATGTTTGTGGTACATGATGAGCAATTGGCAAACGATATCTTTCAGGAAACATTTGTCAAGGCCATCGTCAAGTTGCAGAACCGTTTGTATTCCACAAGCGGTAAGTTCTGCTCTTGGCTCATGCGTATCGCTCATAATGTAATCATTGACGGCTATCGTGAACAGGGCCATTTCCGTATGATAGATCAGGGTGAGAACAACGACTTGTCCTGCCTTCGCGGTGATTCTATCCTTGATAGTTTTGCTGAGCGCGAAATGATTAGAAACCAGGTGTTGGATGATGTTCAGAAACTCATGATGTATCTGCCTGCCAATCAGCGTGAAGTGGTCTATATGCGATATTATCAGCAAATGTCTTTCAAGGAAATTGCCGAAACAACCAATGTCAGTATCAATACCAGTCTGGGCAGAATGCGCTATGCGCTCCTTAACCTGCGTCGTATGGCTAAGGAGCACCATATCTGCTTGCAGCTGGATTAGTCGTCCAGCTGTTTCAGTTCTTTCATTGCATGGATGACGGAGCATGGGTCTGTACTCTTGAATACATAACTTCCGCTCACCAAAACGTTGACTCCGGCTTTTACGAGTCGTGGAGCCGTTTCTGCTTGTACGCCACCGTCTACCTCTATGAGGGCATGGCTTCCGCTTTCCTTGATCAGCTTGCGGAGGCGCTGAACCTTCTTGATGGTGTTTTCGATAAACTTCTGTCCTCCGAAGCCCGGGTTCACACTCATCAGAAGTACCATGTCTACATCACAGATGATATCTTCCAATACGCTTACGGGTGTGGAAGGATTCAGTGTGACACCCGCTTTCATTCCTGCAGCATGAATCTGCTGGATGGTACGGTGCAGGTGGGTGCAAGCCTCATAGTGAACGTTCATCATCATTGCGCCTGTCTTGGCAGTCTGTTCGATGTACTGTTCCGGGTGAACAATCATGAAGTGAACATCCAGTGGTTTGGTGCAGACTTTGGCTACAGCTTCAAGGACAGGGAATCCGAAGGAAATATTTGGTACGAAGACACCGTCCATAATGTCCATATGGAGCCAGTCTGCTTCACTCTTGTTGATCATTTCTACATCGCTCTTTAAGTCAATGAAATTGGCAGAGAGGAGTGAAGGTGATATTATTGTTTTCATCTTTATTGAGATTGATGTTTTAAGACCCTTGGGTCGTTTGAATTCTAGTTGACATAATACGCCTGCTGGGATTCTTCTTTATCGAATGCCCGATAGGTGTATGCCAGCTTCTTGATGAAATAGATAGTCTTGGCAGACGGTCTCTTTTTTTCCGAAGTAAATAAATGCTTCATAGGCGTATTATTAAATGATTATTCTATTCTTACTATATTAATAACGATGTGCGTTTGGCTTTATTATATTTCCATGCATTTTTTTCTCTATTTTTTTCTTTTGCCTGCCTATTCGGTGCATTTTCTTCTATATATAATAAGGTATATGGAAACTTTTTATGTTGAAAAGTGTATGAAAACTAACTTTTTTCTGTTAAATACCTAAATTTTCTGATAAAAAATTTGTTATTTAACAGAAAAAGTGTACTTTTGCAAACGAATAGTTATAGTGACTATGATAATAAAGTAAAAAAAATAAAATACAATACAATTATGATGAATTCATTCGTATCTACAGCATGGTGGTGGCGTAACTCAAGATTTAAAAAGTCGTGAGTCGCGAACCCGTGTATGGATATGAATCCTAAGATACTAAGGGCCTGCCGTAACTTACGACAGGTCCTTTTTCTATATTCTAAAGTACTGTATCGTATTTTTCAGATAGTGAGTATTAATATAAAATAGATAAACAGATAGGAGATAATGATTATGGAAATGAAGAATATCTTGAACAGAATGTTGAATCATGAAGAGTTGACTCGTGAGGAAACCAAGGATATTATCATCGGTATTACAAAGAGCGAGTTTCCTGAGGAACAGATTACCGCTTTGCTTACTGGTTTGCAGATGCGTGGCGTTACGGTGGATGAGTTGCTCGGCTTCCGTGATGGTATTTTGGCTACTGGTGTACCTGCCGTCCTGGATTGCGACCGCTATATTGATGTTGTAGGTACAGGTGGCGACCGCAAGAATACTTTCAATATTTCTACTACCGCCTGCTTCGTCATTGCTGGTGCTGGTTATAAGGTTGCCAAGCATGGTAATTATGCGGCTACTTCTGTGAGCGGTGCTTCAAATGTCATCAAAAACCATGGAGTGCAGTTTACTGATGATTTGGATAAGTTGAACCGTTCTATCAATGAGGCTGGTATCGTCTATCTCCATGCCCAACTCTTTGCCAAGGCAATGAAGTTTGTAGGTCCTATCCGTAAGGCACTCCAATTCCCAACCGTATTCAATCTCCTCGGTCCGTTAGTTAATCCAAGTCAGCCTAAATGTCAGTTGCTCGGTGTTGCCAACCTGGACCAGATGCGACTCTATAATCAGGTTTATCAGAAATTAGGTATCGACTATGGTATTGTAAATAGCATCGACGGTTACGATGAGATTTCCCTGACCAGTGATTTCAAGGTAACGACCAATCATTATGAGCGCATCTTCAAGCCACAGGATCTTGGTTTTGAAATTGCTAAACCTGAGGAAGTTAGAGGTGGTGCTACTGAGGAAGAGGCAAAGGATATCTTTGATGCCGTACTTGAGAACCGTGCATTGCCTGCCCAGAAGAATATCGTACTTGCCAATGCCGCTTTCGGTATTCAGGTTATGGAGAAGGGAAAGAAGAGTATTGAGGAATGCGTGGAGATTGCACGAGAGAGCATCGATAGTGGCAAGGCACTCGCTACATTCAAGAAATTTGTAGAACTGAATAGTTAAAGGCTTTTTTAAAGGTAAAAAGGTAAAAAGGTAAAAAGAGCATTCTTGCTCTTAAAGGTAAAAAAGTAAAAAGGTAGGATATGGCTGATATTTTAGAAGAGATTGTCGCTCATAAGCGAATCGAGATAGAACAGCGCAAGCGCTTCATCCAGCCCCGGCAGATGATTTCCCTGACGGAACAGAAGATGAAGGCGGATGACGGACTGGTACCTGGAGGCAGCATGCGCAAGGCACTGATGGAGTCCTCTACGGGTATCATCGCTGAGTTTAAGAGAAAATCACCGTCCAAGGGATGGATCAAGGAGCAGGGTAAGGCAAGTATCATCCCGTTGGCTTATCAGGAGAATGGAGCTTCTGCTCTCAGCATCCTTACCGATATCGACTACTTCGGCGGTTATGATGAGTATATCCAGGAGGCGCGCCATGTGGGTGTTTCTA
>OQVQ01000429.1_pt1 | contig 20295 bp, 22 predicted proteins | sample 1691491 | NCBI WGS metagenome assembly OQVQ01 (sample SAMN03418252, study PRJEB22391) | human gut metagenome | biome: human-gut; feature: organic feature; material: feces | host: Homo sapiens | place: Tanzania | collected 2013-01
GAGTATGCCAAGAAATACAAGTGTCCCAATCCTGCTTGTGGAAGACCATTCGGGGCGATACCCTACAGGAACATCGAGTACAACAAACAGTGCTTGGCGTGTGGCTGCAAGTACACTCATTGACATTTCGTGTAACAATCGGGGTGTTTCGTACAGGATGTCGATTTTCTCATGGCACAGAGATGAATGCACCTTAATTTTGCAGCATCAAACAATTATTTACGAACTTTAAAAGCTATCGGTATGAACAACGAAGAAACAATCGTCATGAAGCCACAGAACAACAATAAGGCTGAAAAGACACAGAATGTAGAAATTGCTGAAAAGGAGTCGAACAAGGGAAAGAAAGTTGCCGCTACTGCTGCCGCAGCTGTGATGGGTGGAGTCGTGGGCAGTGGCGCAACATACGCCGCAACGACCATGCTCCACGACAAGGAAGCCGAGGAGCAGAAACCGGAAGATGAAGCACAGACTACGGAAGAACCTGTTGTCGCTGCAGCGGAAGAACCCAAGAAGGAGCAGCAAACAGAAGCCCCCAAAGAGGAAGAAGTAGCAGTCAAGGTGGATGCAGCAGAAAGTGCCGAGCCGGACTACACGGGTGCCCATCATGCCGACCCGGTGACTCCTAATCCAGAAGTGCATGCCGCCGTTGACGAGACAAGCAATAGCGACACCAACGAGGTGCAAGTGTTAGGAGTATATGAGGCACAAGGCGAGAATGGTCAGACCATGCAAGCTGCCGTACTGACCAACGGAGAGGACGTGGCCGCTGTCATTGACGTCGATGGAGATGGTGTGGCAGATGTCCTTGCTGTTGACGAGAACCACAATCAGCAGATTGACGAAGGCGAAGTGTACGACCTCTCAAATGAGCATGTACAGATGGCCGACTATCAACAGGCTTATCTTGCCCAACAACAGGAACAGATGCAACAGGAACATGACTCGTTTGCCTACAATGCCAGCGACGACCAGCAAGACTATAATAATGATGTTGATCCGACATTTGCGTAAAGTATCAAGGACTACACTCTTGGCTTTTGCCCTTGTGCTCACGCCATTGGTCTGCCAAGCGAAGATATACCTTTTGTCTGTCGGCATCTCTGACTACCCCGGCACGAAGAACGACCTCCGTTTGCCGCACAACGATGCCGCCACGATGCAATGGCTCTACAAGCAGAACAGCCAGGCTAAGGTCTGTCTCTTGATGAACGACAAGGCGAAGGTGGCGACCGTCAAGAAAGCTCTTCAGAAGATGGTGTCATTGGCAACGGAAGACGACATCGTCGTGATGTTCTTCAGTGGTCATGGTGTAAAGGGAGGCTTTGTCTGCTACGACGGTTTCCTCTACTACAGCGACATCTACTCGGCAATGGGTGTTTGCAAGAGCAGAAACAAGATGATATTCGCTGATGCATGTTTCTCTGGTGCTATGCGACAGGAGAACTCATCTTCCCCAAATGGCAACAACCATAAGAACAGTAACGTGATGCTCTTCCTCTCTTGCCGCAGTAACGAGAAGTCGATAGAGACCCCGAAGATGACCAACGGCTTCTTCACATACGCCTTGCAACATGGACTGCGTGGCGGTGCCGACAAGAACAAAGACCGCATCATCACGGCGAAAGAGCTCTTCGACTATGTGAGTGTGAAGGTGAAAAAGGAATCCGGCAACCGCCAGCATCCCGTGATGTGGGGCAAGTTCTCCAACAATATGCCGGTGATGAAGTGGTAAACCATATATGTAATAATGTATAACGATGAATGAGATAAAGATAAAATGCCCTACTTGTGGCAAGGTTCTTCGCTTACAGGATGCTCCCAACATCAATGCGGCAAGCTTTACCTGTCCCGTGTGCAAGGAAAAACATATCGTGGGCAAGTGCCAGCGATATGCGGAGCAACCAAAGCCAACGGCATCTTCGGGCGATGCGACTCGATATGGCGGCGTATTTGCCCAACAACAGGGAGGCGATGAAACAAGGATTGGTTCACAACCGCAACATGGCAGTGGAGATGAAACGAGAATAGGCTCCGTTTCAAGCCCTGCGGTCGGTGTTCTTGTGGACAACTTGGGCAGGACGTATCAATTGCGTTCGGGCATCAACACCATAGGGCGCAAGGCTGCCTCATCCCCGGCTTCCGTGCAGATAGCAACAGACGACCGCACCATGAGCCGCAGTCATGCCGTGATAGATGTGAGCCATGCTGGAGGGAAGACTATCCACATCTTGAGAAATGGAGCAAACAAGAATCCGTCTTTTCTGAACGGCTCACTCATCGGACAGCAAGACCAACTCATCCTGAACAACGGCGACCGCATCAAGATGGGCAACACAGAAATGACATTCAAAATATAACGGCGTATGAAATTCAAGATTAAAGCATACAACCTGCAGGAACTCGGGCAAAGGCAGAATCAGGAAGATTCCCTTTTCCCTGCATTGTGTAAGTCAACGTCTGACGACCGCTTGTTCGTTCTCTGCGACGGAATGGGCGGACATGAGAAAGGCGAGGTGGCTTCATCCACCGTGTGTGAGGTGATGAGCAAGACGATTCTCTCCTTATGGAATCCGTCTAAGCCTCTTGCCGATGAGATATTCCAACAAGCCCTCACCGCCGCTTACGCCGCCCTCGACGCCAAGGACAATGGCGAAGAACGCAAGATGGGCACCACGCTCACCTTCTTATGTCTGCACGCCAGTGGTGCCACTGTGGCGCATATAGGCGATAGCCGTATATATCAGTTGCGCCCGGCATCCAAGAAATCACCGGCACGTATCGTGTTCCGTACGCAGGACCATTCGTTGGTCAACGACCTCGTGAAGATTGGCGAGATAACGGATGAAGAAGCGAAGCACCATCCGCAAAAGAACGTCATTACCCGAGCCATGCAGCCTTGTCAGGAATATAGGGCGAAGGCGGACATTGCCCACCTCACCGACATTCAGCCGGGCGACTACTTCTACATGTGTTCAGATGGTATGTTAGAAGAAGCCTCTGATGAGAACATCCTCAACATCATCACCAAACCGAACGTTACCGACGAGCAGAAATTAGAGATGCTCCGCCAAGTGACTGAGGACAACAAGGACAATCACACGGCACACCTTATACATATAAATAAGGTGGAAGGAAATGTCGCTGTCGTTCCCGAAGAAGAACCTCGCTCTGCCGTAAACGGCACATGGATTACCCCAGAATTTGGCAAGCCCAAGAAGAAACGTAAGGTGTTGCCTTGGATACTTGGCGTATTGCTCATAGCAGTTGTCGCCATCACCTCATTCTTCCTTTTCGGAGGAAAGAGCGAAAAGGAAAGAGTAGCAGAGCCTGATAACTCGGTCAAGACTCAATCAAAGGACCAAAAGGGTGATATGACAAATATAGACACTGCATTGCATCATGCAATTCCTCAACGGCCTACACCGCCACCAGCTTCTTCGGAAGAGAAACCTTCTGACGACAAACTGGTGGGTAAGGACAAATTGCAGAAGCAGACAGAAGCAAGACCCACAAGCGAAAAGAAAGAGACAAAACCGAAAGCCGTGGATAAGTTTGTTCCAAAGAAGGACAACTCCCCTAAAGCAGAACACACCGTAAAGTCTAACGAAAAGAAAGTATAAACTATGCAGCAACAATTGGCAACAGGAACCCTCCTGCGTGGAGGTTCATACAAAATAGAGAAAGTCCTCGGACAGGGCAGTTTCGGCATCACCTATCTTGCCGAACACACTAACCTTGGGAGAAAAGTAGCCATCAAGGAGTTCTTCATGAAAGAACTCAACTCTCGTGGCGATGACGGGAGCATCACAGGAATGACAGACGGAAGTCTGTCGCAGAACTATTGTGTCAAGTTCCAGAAGGAGGCCATCAACCTGTCACGACTTGACCATCCCAACATTGTGCGTGTAACCGATTCGTTCAGCGAGAATGGCACGTTCTACTATGTGATGGACTTCATTGAAGGTCAGAACCTCAACGATTATATCAAGTCGCATTATATAGATGAGGCTGAAGCCGTAAGCATAATCAAGTCTGTTGCCGATGCCCTTATCTATATGCACGAAGAGAAGTATATGCTCCACCTCGACTTGAAGCCAGGCAATGTGATGCGCCGCAATAGTGACGGACATATTTTCCTCATTGACTTCGGACTCAGCAAGCATTTCAGTGAAGATGGTCAGCCTGAGACATCTACCACCATCGGTCTCGGCACAGCTGGCTATGCTCCGATAGAGCAAGTTAATAAAGCGAAGAACGGCGAGTTCCGTCCCACAATCGACGTATATGCCCTTGGTGCAACATTCTACAAACTTCTAACATATGAAACACCTCCTCCTGCATCCGACCTCGTAAGTGACGATGAACTGCTTGAAAACAAACTTCGTGAAAAGGGAGTGGCTGACAATCTTATCAAGGTTGTCACTGAGGCGATGTGTCCGAATGTGAGGAAGCGCACGCAGAGCGTCAAGGACTTCAAAAATAATCTTGAGGTATTAATAGAAAAGCAAACGCCAATTGGTAAAGAGCCTGAAGAAACGATTGTAGAAGAAGTTTTAGAAAACACAATTGTAGCGCATCCCAACAACCAAGTTGTTGCAACATCAAAAGAGCCGAATTACAGTTTAAAGGATAACGAGCCAAATGAAACGGAAGATGATATGTTAGAGGAGAAAGAAGAGAAATATTCCATATTTAGCTTTAGTGGTCGTGCCGGTCGTTTGGCATTATGGCTTACTTCGTTTGGTGGAATAATATTGTTGACTCTGTGTTTTTTCTGTATGGAAGAAATAAGCAGAAATTCTGGCGGTCAAGTTGACAGTATAGCAGTATCTGTGTGCGTGATAGTTTCTTATTTATTTTACTTTTACCTCTGTCTAACCGTTGGTGCAAAACGTTGTCATGATTTGGGACACTCTGGATGGTTTCAATTAATTCCATTCTATGTTTTTGTCATGCTTTTCTCTTCTGGCGATGATGAAGGAAACGAGTATGGAGAGAAAAATGATGGTATCTCTATGGAGAGTTTGAAGAAATTAGGAATTATTGCCGTAATTGCAATTGTGATTTTGGGAATCATAGGTATAAGCCAAAGTTCATCTAAGGTAAATCTCCTACAAATGAAGCACATGATAATACTAGGCAGACGATCTATAATGTTGACAATGTGGATGTTTATTTGAACGATAAACGTTTTAACTATTCTGGAGAATGCATAATGGTTATCGATTCTGTATATTCCGATAGGTTTGTAACTCCCAGTGGATATGTGCCACATGGTTCTGGTCTGCTTAAATTCAAAGATGGACGTTATTACAAGGGACATTTTTCTTATGGCGAAATGGATGGCTCGGACGCTTATTTTAGTTATCCCAACGGAGATACGTTTGTCGGCTCATTTGCCAACAACGAATTTAAGGAAGGTAAGTACACGGTCAAGCAAACCGGAGAACAGTTTGTCGGAACCTTTAAGAATGGACAACCAAGTAAAGGCACTTGGTATGACAAAAAGGGCAATACCTTACAGAATATTTAATCTTCTTATTTTAAATGACACATAGGATTATGGCTAATTATATTCATCCTTTTGGAATATTACTATTTGGAATTCTCTGTCTCTTTTGCTTAGATACAGTTGCTCAAAATAGTGTAGTAAAAAGACAACCTGTCTCGAAAAATGTGACAAAGAAGAAAATAGTAAAGAAAAAAGTAAAAGCTGAAGATGTTCAAACAACAACACAAACGGTACAACAGTTTGAAATACGATCTGTTGTTGACTGTTATCAGCTACAAACTGCGCCTTCAGAATACAATTGTCCGAAAGAAGATATTCGAAAAGAAGACGTTGTAACTGTTGGTGGGCAGAATCTGCATAACTATAGTGTTGTGGTAGGTAACTTCAGTGTTAAGGATAATGCGATTGGAATGTACCTCGCTTTGCAAAATCAAGGTTTTCATCCTTCCATTGCCTATTCAAATACAAGTAAGTTTTATAGAGTGATATTGGGAACATCAGATAGTTTACGCGATGCAATATACTGTAAGGAAAAGAACAAGAGTATTTATCCCGCATGTTGGCTCTTGTACAAAGAATATTGATTAAATTAAAAGTCAAAATTATATGAAACAGAAATTACAAATCGTTACTGCAATCGTAGCAATCCTGATGGGATTGACTGCTTGTCAGAAATCAACTAAAGACCAGCTGGTAGGAACTTGGCATTGTGTCAAGACCATAACTATTGATGGTACAACCGTGAGATTTGAGGGGACTGATACGAATAATGAAGACGGTACTTATTCTGGTGTGGCAAACGCTATCTGTACGTTTGATACAGAGATTGATGGCGTTAATGTTCAAATCAAAATGGGCATTAGTATGAAGGAAAGCGGAGAATGGACCGTGAACGACAAAGAGATTGTTTCTTCTCCTACATCATCTGGAGTAAAAGTAACTTATATGAGATACTATGATCCTTCGGATGGCTCATTTCTTGGAGAACTCACTGGAAGAGAATTGTTAGAGGCATCCGATGTATTTGTACAGGACTTAAATTTAATGGAAGCATCAACTGAACGAATACTGATGCTGCAAGAGAACAAGTATGTTACGGAGTCGATAGATGATGATGGCAGAAAGATAACAGCAACTTATACAAGAGTAAGATAAATGAAGAGCGACTATCAAGCACTACGTTCTGGCACTATCCTGAAAGGGAAATACCGAATAATAAGCCACCTCTCGTCGGGTGGCTTCGGGAAGACGTATCTTGCCGAATATGGTTCGCGTAACACAAAGGTTGCCATCAAGGAGTTCTTCATGACCATGGCTAACCAGCGTGAGGCAGACGGTGTAACTGTGAGTGTTGACCGGACTAAGGAGAATGCCGACGCTTTTGATTCCCAGCTTGTGAAGTTCAAAAAGGAGTATGAACGCCTCAAACAGATTAACAATGTCCATGTGGTGAAAGTGCATGAATGTTTCGAGGAGAACGGCACCGCTTATTATGTGATGGACTATGTGGAAGGTGATGACTTGAAGGGAAGACTGAAACAACGGAGAACACCGTATGCAGAGAAAACGGTACTGGGGTATTTAAAACAAATCCTTGACGGTCTCGCTGCCATACACTCTGCGGGTTTGTTGCATCTTGACATAAAGCCAGCAAATATAATGGTGACTGCACGTGGTCATGTGAAACTGATAGACCTTGGTGCAAGCAAGGATTACATGCGAGGCGTTGGAGCAACGGTTCTTACGGGTATGGCAAGAACAGACCGCTATGCACCACCGGAACAGATAGATGGTAGCTATGATAAATTGGGACCATGGACTGATTTCTATGCTCTTGGCGCCACCATATATTATCTGCTTACTTGCAACGAGATTCCTACATGGACGGAACTCAACGAGGACAAGTCAAACGACAAGCGAAATTCACTTTCAATGTCAGACATATCCGAAGAGACGAAAAGGCTTGTTGTATGGTTGATGAATACGGACAGGGAGAAACGTCCACGCAGTGTTTCGGAAATTCTGACGAAGCTGAGTGCAAAGAAGACCACTAGTTCATCGTATGATGAGACGACTATGCTTCCTCATGACACAGAAGAAGCAACGGTTGTTGTCGAAAGACCAAAGCCACGGCATCAGTCGTCGAATATTTCTCGCCAAAGTGAGTCATATCGTCCTTCGAATGACAGAAACAACGTCCAAAGGCAAGACGTTACGCAAGAACCAGATCCGGAGTTTAGCTTTGTCGGATGCTTGTATATCTTGATTATCATTGCGATAGTTGTTTTTGCAGTAAAATTTTTATTCATGACATAAACATTGAAGATTATGAAGAATATTCTAAAAGGGATTGGTGCGGTATTGCTTGTGCTTTGTGTTGGTTTGGGAAAAGTTGCGAAAGTTGCAGAGAGAAGCGGCAACAAGGCGACTCAAGTAGTAGAAAAAATCGTAAACAAGACAGCTACTAAATTGTCTGAGAGTCCCAATGTTCAACGTGGAGTTGTTATTGGAGGTAGTCGCATGCTAAAGAACACCACTCAAAGCAATGCGCAAACAACGTCTCAGCCACGAATGCTTACTTGTCCACGCTGTTACGGAAGAGGAAATGTGCGGGGCAACGACGGATATGTCTATAGCTGCAGCCGTTGCAATGGCACAGGAAAGATATTCATCAAGTAACGATAAAAACGGATTATGGCGTATGAAAATAATGATGGTTGCGGAGGATGTGTAAATCTTCTCCTGTTTATCCTGTTCGCTTTTTTCATTGTCTTCATTTTCTTCAAAGGTTGCGTTTCTTGTGCAGACGAAGCATATAGAGACTATAATAAATGTCATGAATACAACTCTGTCCAAAAGCCAAAAACAAACATTTATATCCCCAACCAACAAGATGCATATCAACAAAGAAACGAAATCCTTCGTCAGAATAGTCCAGCGACAAATTACAGAAAAGTAGTCTCGGATTATGCCATTTGCCCTGTTTGCAATGGAAGTGGAAAAGCAACCTGTCACACCTGTAACGGAAAAGGAAGGGTAAGGCAACGGTGCTTCCAATGTAATGGCACAGGGCAAAGCAGCTATTTTACAACTGACGGAGAAAAGTTAGTACCTGTGCCATGTGCCTGCAATGAATGTAGTGGAACTGGTTGGAAAGAAACGATATGCCCAAATTGTTCTCCATTAGACCAGTGCAATAGATGTAATGGCAGAGGACGGATTATCGTAACAAAATAAAGGGTGTTACTTCGTACACTAATCCCTACATCTTGTACAACACACTTCAGAAATTTTGTTCACTTATCGTAAGAGCCTTATCTTTGCATCGTCAATAAGACATAACGATAAAAACAAAGACGATTATGAAGAAAATGATGATTGCGCTGATGGTGGCTGTAGCAGCCCACACAGCATGTTTCGCAGGCAACAAAGGTAGCGACGAGCAGGTGAAGACCACCGCTAAGGAAGTGGCACAGAAGGTGAAGGACGCTCCGTCGGGCACTACCTATGGCGTGGTGGAGGCCACCAAGAGCCACATCGTGGTGAATACGCCGCTCGGCCGCCACACCATCAACAAGAACGACGACGGCAGCGTCTCGTTCATGGGGATGACCGCAAAACTTGTTTCCGCCAAGAACGGAGTGTACAAGGTGAAGACTTCCCTCGGCACATTCAGCGTGAACATACGCAAGGCAACGATTACAAAGCAGTAATAAGAAAGGATTAGCATGAAGAAGTTTTTCTTGTTTAGCATTGCAGTGGTGTTCTTGATAGTGGTCTGCCTGCCATTTGTTCCACCCATCTATAAAAACTACACCAAGCCCTTGTGGAAAAACTATGTGGACGGCAAGGAATGGTACGGCAAGGTAGACCCGGAAAGCATAGAAAAGGTAAGAGACTACTGCGAGCGCCGGGGATACAGTACGGAGTATTACATCCTTGTAGACTTCTCGATACCCTCGGGCAAGAAACGCTTCTTCATCTACGACCTGCAGTCGGGCCAACGAGTGGCGAGTAGCTACTGCATGCACGGCAGCGGACAGGGCAACACCGATGCGAAGCCTAAGTTCAGCAATGAGTTCGGCAGCGGGTGCTCGAGTCTCGGCCGCTACATCATGGTAGGGAAAGGCACAAAGTTCAAGAGCTGCATCCGTCTGCGCGGCCTCGACAAGAGCAACTGTCTCGCTGAGATGCGCGGTATTCTTATCCACTCGGCCGGCAAGGTGACACGTTTTCATGGCGAGACCGAATATATCCCCATCGGCACGGAGAGCGAAGGCTGCTTCACTGTGTCGAGGGATTGCGTGAGCAAAGTGATGGAGATATACAAGGGCAGTACGAAGAAACGCCCGGTCATATTGTTTGCAAAATATGAGAAGTAAGAATATGAAGAAGAAAACATTAAAGGAATAGAGATATGGCGGTTCTTAAGTTTATTGCCGGAATGGCTATCGAGGTTTTGCTTGCGATATTTCTTCCTTAAAGCCTAAGCGTATGGCTGCGCTTAGGTATAGTCATTATGGGCGGCTATCTTGTCATAATGGGAAGCGACATCTTGTACGGCAATGGGGTGCTTGGTGTCGTTTCGGGTGGCATCGCCTTGGCTATGCTCAGTGGGGTGATGACAGGTTTATGGTGGTTTTACTGGTCCATTTTTGACCCATTGGTCAACAGACTGGCAGGAAATTACAACATGGGAATCTATTTATTGTATGCAGTTATTGTACTCGCTTTTGTGGTGGGACTGACCATGATGCTTGTTTCCGCAATCGTAATGTATAAGAAAGACAAATGCTATCAGAAGGATAAAAGCGAAGCGGAAAGACAAGCTGACGAATTGATACAACAGAAATTGGTGTCTGTAAAAGGCAACGGGCTAAAGAAAGAGATGATCGGTCAAAAAATGAAGCGGCAATACGTTGAGCAAAAAATGAGAGACCAAACTTTTGCTCATAAACAATCCGTATCAAAGTGGAATTCTGTTTACTGTTGGGGACATGTAGCTTTTGTCGCTGGCGTTGTTCCCATAGGTTTCGTTCTGCTTTTTTGTTTATGGTGGTGGCTAACAATGTGAGTTCGACTTCGGGTATGCTTGAAGATTAATTTATTTTGAATTATGAAGAAGGTAATGTTTATGATTGGTACAGCTGCCATGTTGTTGCTGGCAAGCTGCAAGTCTTCTCCCAAAGTGGAGGAGAGAGTGTGCAATATATATGGTGGATTGCAGGACAACGTGGAGGCTATCTTGCAAAGACACTTATCGGAGTATGACGCCATGGATGGCGTAGTCATTGTCATGGAGACGAACTCGGGTAGGATTCGGGGCATGGTAGGGTTGGAATGCAAGGATGATAGCAGCTATGTAAGGGCTGATTCCTTGGCAGATGTGAGGCGTAGTTCCGCTTTGGTGCAAACCGTCTCAATGTTGGCGGCATTGAATTCTGGTAAGGTGAAGCAAGACACTAATGAAAAGACTCCCATGCAGTTAATCACACTTTATAATGCCATAGCCAACAATGGAAAGATGGTGGCTCCGCAGCTCTACGATTCTTTACGTCAGACGAACGAGGAAGCAAAGGTGTCAAGTCCGCAGATGGCATCGTCTGTAAATATCAAAGACATTCAGAAGATGCTGGAAGAAAATGTTACAAATGGACAGGGAAAGAAAGCCCAGTCGGATTTGTTTGCTGTGGCAGGCAAGGATGGTACAACATATAATAAGGACAGCACGCTCACGGTGGATTTCTGTGGCTACTTCCCTGCGAGGAATCCTGTATATACGGTTCTTGTCTCAGTGCACCGGAAGGAAATTCCTGCTTCTGGTGGCGGTATGGCAGGTGCAATATTCAAGGAGATAGCCGAGTTCTTGTATCACTGATGGTCTAAGTCGTGCCGCATTCCTTTAAGAATTTATAAAAATCACGCCGTCTTCCGTTGTAAATGAAACAAATTCATTATCTTTGTACAAATATTTCTTATGACTGAAGACATAAATCGTTTGAAGTTGATACTGGTCGAAAAGAAGAAGACCAACAAGTGGTTGGCTGATGAGTTGGGCGTGAACCCTTCCACCGTGTCGAAATGGTGTACGAACTCATCGCAACCCGACTTGGCCACCGTGCTGAAAATCACCGACCTATTGAAGATAGACATCAAGAAACTTATCGTAAGACAGTATGATGCCTTTCTTCGGGAGAAAATGAAGAAGAAATAAAAAGGAGACAATGAACATTGAGGAACTTTTGCGCCTTGGCGTGGAGAAGAACCGTATGCCAGCCACGGCCTTGACAGAACCTTTGGAGGATGTGCTTGGCAAACTTGAACTGCTGAACGATGGCGGTCCCAATAATGCCGCCGCAGCCCTGTTCTCCACCAAACTAAGAGGCTATACGCAGATGCAGTTGCGATTGGCTCGTTTCCGTGGCACGAACAAACTGGAGTTTATCGACAACCAGAGGGTGGAAGGCAATTTCTTCCAACTCCTTGATGCCGGTATGGCATTCTTTCTGAAGCATCTTAACATGAGCGGAAAGATTGTCGGGTTCCGTCGAGAGGAAAATATGGAAGTACCAGCCGAGGCTTTGAGGGAAGCCCTTACCAACTCGCTTTGCCATAGGCAGCTCGAAAAGTATAATCTCACGCCAAGCATTGCTATATACGACGACCGCATAGAGATAGAGAATCCCGGTGTGTTGCCACCACAGCTCGATACGGAAACCATAAAACAGTCGCATGGCTCATATCCCTATAACCCCATCATGGCAGAAGTGCTTTACCGCACCACGTTCCTTGAAAGTTGGGGTTCGGGGGCATCCCGTATCATGGAGGCGTGCAAGGCGCAGAATGTGCCGGAACCGACATGGAGCATCAACGGCGGATTTATTTGCGTGACGTTTGTGCGTCCTATAACAGACCCTATGAAGACACCCGTAGGATTGCAGTTAGGACTAAGTTCTGAACAAGTTGGACCTAAGTTGGACCCAAGTTCGTACCAAGTTCGTACCAAGTTCGTACCAAGTTAGAGAACTCATAGGTGTGATGACTGATAAGTACACATCATTGGTGGAAATTATAGAGCATTTCAATGTAAAAAATAAGACTAGGTTCAGAAAAGAATACATCCTTCCTGCTTTAGAAGAGGCAGCGATAGAGTGCAAATACCCAGACACTCCTAACCATCCTCGCCAGCAATACAAGTTGACGGAACAGGCAATAGAGTGGAAACGTGGACAGAAGTAAGCCACATAGATATACTGCCCGACTTTAAGCGACAAGCTTAAGGTCGGGCGGATTCTTTATTTTCCAAACGCCAATACCAACATAATGATGATGGAAATGAGGGTATAAAGGTAACAGCCGATGCCATTTTCTATATTCCTATTCCATATTACCCGGCAACTGCGTCAGCGCGATTTTTCACTTTTCACTCTTCACTTTTCACTAAAAATCATGTTGTCTGGTTGTCTGGTTGTCTGGTTGTCTGGTTGATTGAAAGAAATCCCAACCGCGTCAGCGTTATTTTTCACTCTTCACTTTTCACTAAAAAAAGAGAAGTGTAACTCCCATTCTTCATTCTTCATTCTTCATTCTTCATTTAATAAACGAATGAGCTGTTGCCCAGGAATTCGCGGAGAAGGCTGGTAGGAGGTATCTGATCCTCAGATATCGGCTTGATATACTTGAGGAATTTGCGCAAGCGATATGCCTCATTAAACTGGTCACTGCACTCCGGCACCTGCTCCAGCAATGGTTCTGCCTGTGTCTTTATCACGGCAAGCTCGAAGAGCATGGCAGAATTGAACATGGCATCTGCATTCTCCTGATAAGGGAAAATCCACTTGTTCTCACCCCTTCTGACTGATGGCCAGCGACGTATGGTATCCTCTGCCGAGCATCCACGATACTTATAGTCGCGTATGATGCGGCGAAGGAGGCGGTTGTCTGTCGTAGGGATGTAGTTGTGAGTATCGAGAAGGATGGTGGTAAGCGCAGAAGCATATACGCGGAAAACCTTCTCCGGCGGCAGAGCAGCGGTAAATTCCGGATTGAGAGCGTGTATTCCCTCGATGACAAGGACATTGTTTGGCTCCATCTTCAGTATGTTTCCGCTCTTCTCGCTCTTGCCGGTCTCGAAGTTATAGCGTGGCAATTCCACCTCTTCTCCAGCGAAAAGAGCCTTCAGTTGCTTATTGAAAAGGTCGAGATTGAGGGCATATAGCGACTCATAATCATAGTCGCCAGTCTCGTCGCGCGGCGTCTTGTCACGATCGACGAAGTAATCATCGAGCGAGATATTTATAGGCTTGATGCCATTAGTGAGCAGTTGGATGCTGAGGCGTTTGCACGTTGTGGTCTTGCCAGAGGAAGAAGGGCCGGCAATAAGCACGAGTTTCACGGTCTTGCGAGCCGTTATCTCATCTGCTATCTTACTGATTTTCTTCTCCTGCAGCGCCTCGGAGAGATTGATGAGGTCAGCAGAGTGTCCTTCAGCAATAGCCTTGTTGAGCATTCCCACGGTGCCTATTCCGAGGATATTCTGCCACTGATGGTGCTCTCGGAATATCTCAAACATCTTGTCCTGGCGTATCATCTCGCCCAGCTTTGTAGGGTCTGACTGTGAAGGAATGCGCAGCAGGAGACCGTCATAGTAAGGTTCAAGTCCGAAGAGCGTGAGCTGTGACGTGTTGATAAGCATCGAACCGTAGTAATAATCCACGTAATCGTCGATGCTGTAGTATGCTGTATAGAATCTTCCGGTGGTGCTCAGGAGATCTACTTTCGACTGATGTCCGAGCTTTCTGAACATCTCTATCGCTTCTTCCGTAGGGCATTCATGGCGCACTATCGGCTTCTTTGCATCGATGATTTCCTGCATTCTTTTGCGCAGAGCGGCGGCATCTTCCGGCGTTACCTTACGTCCGATTTTGAGATCGCAATAATATCCGTTGCTGACAGGGATGTCGATGTTGACACGACCCTCAGGAAATAGGTCGTTGATGGCCTTGCAAAGTACGAAGAAAAGCGAGCGGGTATATACTCTCATTCCGGTAGAAGAAGTGATGTCCATATACTCCACGTTCTTAGCATGATAGAGTCTGAAATTCAGTCCCTCAGTCTTGTTATTGACCTTCGCACATACAGGTGGATATGGCAAATTCACGTTTTCTTGCAAAAAAATCTCAGAAAGTGTGCTTCCAATTTCTACATTTAGAGTTTTTTTATTATTTTTGCAACGGATTTGTATTGTTTTCATAATCGTAAAGGTTTATAGTGAAACAATATACTCTTGTTGCAAAGGTATAAAAATTCTGTTTTCTGACATAGTATATTTACAAAAAAAAGCATAAAAGATGTCGATTTTACTTATTTTAAAGCTCATAGGTTCATTGGCTTTGCTGATGTTTGGTATGAAATCCATGAGCGAGAGTCTTCAGAAGATGGCAGGCTCACAACTGCGTCACGTGCTCCAGGCGATGACCACAAACCGTTTCACTGGCATGCTGACGGGCGCTTTCGTCACTGCAGCAGTGCAGTCTTCCACCGCCACCACCGTGATGACCGTGTCATTCGTCAATGCTGGCCTCCTTACTCTCGCCCAGGCTATATCCATTATCATGGGCGCTAACATCGGAACGACCTTTACGGCGTGGATTATGTCAGCGGGATTTTCATTCAATATCACGGATTTCGTATGGCCAGCCTTCTGCGTTGGTATCATCCTCATTTACTCCAAGAACAAAAGAATCATCGGCGACTTCCTCTTTGGCGTCAGTTTCCTCCTGCTCGGTCTTGGCACTCTGAAGGCAGCAGGCACGGATATGCACCTCGAAAGCATCCCTGCCGTGATGCACTTCTTTGCCACTTTCGAGGATAATTACCTCTCATATCTCATCTTCCTCATCATCGGAGGCATCATGACGGTATGCGTACAGTCTTCAGCAGCCGTGATGGCTATCACCATGACGCTCTGCTCTACTGGAGTATTGCCTATCTATCTCGGTATCGCACTTGTGATGGGAGAGAATATCGGCACCACCGTAACGTCAAATGTGGCAGCCCTTACAGCCAATACGCAAGCACGCCGCGCCGCTTTTGCACACATGTTCTTCAATATCTTCGGCGTGATATGGGTGCTTTGCATCTTCCGTTTCTTCATTGATTTCATCTGTGGCATAGTGGGTTATCCTACTACTGGCGCCACACCAGCCGACGTTGCCAAGTTGCCGTTTGTCCTTGCAACTTTCCATACCACGTTCAACGTCATCAATACCGCAATCCTTATCTGGTTTATCCCTCAGATAGAGGCTATCGTCTGCCGCGTCATCACTCCTAAGAAGGTCAAGGTGGAGGAGGAAGAAGACTTCCGCTTGCGCTTTATTTCCGGCGGTCTGATGCACACTCCAGAGCTCTCTGTCCTTGAGGCACAGAAGGAAATCCATAATTTTGCCCGTCGTATTCAGCGTATGTTCCGCCTCTCTCGCGAACTGCTTGAGGAGAAGGATGATACAAAGTTTGTGAAACTCTTCTCCCGAATTGAGAAATATGAGACCATCTCCGACAACATGGAAGTGGAGATTGCCGCTTATCTCGACCAGGTCAGCGACCGTCATCTCTCTGACGAGACAAAGGCTAAGATACGCGCTATGATGCGTGAAATATCTGAAATAGAGAGTATCGGCGACAGCTGCTACAACATAGCACGCACCATCAACCGTCATCATAAGTCGAAAGATAAGTTCTCTGAGCAGCAGAGAGACCACATCCACCAGATGTTTGCACTCACTGATCAGGCCCTGACACAGATGGGTGTCATGCTCGTAGGATATAGAGAGAATACTAATATCAATCATTCTTTCAATATCGAGACCGAGATGAACAACTATCGCGACCAGCTCAAGGAGCAGAATCTCAACGATATCAATGACCATAAGTACTCCTATGCTATGGGAACCATGTATATGGACATCATCAGCGAATGCGAGAAGCTCGGCGATTACGTCATCAATGTGGTGGAAGCACGCATCGGACGCCGTCAGGTGACTGCTTAGGAATATGGAAAAAGTAAAGACATATCAACGCTATTTGCGCCTCGAGCGTGGCTTATCTGCCAATACGCTCGAGGCGTATATGCTTGATTTGGCAAAGCTTCAGTCATTCCTGAAGGACAAAAACCTAAAGGAGGAAGACGTAAAGCTACGTGATCTGGAGGAGTTTGCTGCCACGCTCTACGACCTCGGCATAGCTCCAGCGTCGCAGTCGCGCATCCTCAGCGGCGTGAGGTCATACTTTCGGTTCCTCGTTCTCGATGGTTTCCTGGAGAGCGACCCATCTGAATTGCTGGAGAATCCCGTACAGAAGAAGCACTTGCCAGAAGTTCTCTCCACCACAGAGGTCGATATGCTGGAAGACAGCATTGACCTATCGAAATGGGAAGGCCAGCGAAACAAGGCGATAATAGAGGTGCTCTTCTCCTGCGGACTGCGCGTTTCCGAACTCATCACCCTCACTCTCTCGCGCTTATACCTCGACGAAGGCTATATCAGAGTGATGGGAAAAGGGTCGAAAGAGCGCCTCGTGCCTATCTCGCCACGCGCCATCAAGGAGCTGAACCTATGGTTCTTAGACCGCAATATGATGACAAACATCAAGAAAGGCGAAGAGGATTACGTCTTTCTCAATCGTCGCGGAGCGCATCTCACCCGTGTCATGATCCTCATCATGATCAAGAATCAGGCGCAGTTGGCTGGCATTCAGAAGACAATATCGCCCCATACCCTACGCCATAGCTTCGCTACCGCCCTCCTCGAAGGCGGTGCCGACCTCAGAGTCATCCAGGCAATGCTCGGTCATGAGAGCATCTCCACCACCGAAATCTACACCCATATAGATATGTCCACGCTCCGTCAGGAGATCCTTCTCCATCATCCGCGAAGCATCAAAGGGCGCACAGCTCCACCAGAAACATCCTAATCGTTATGCCACCTATTTATATATACAGTGTAAATAAAAGTTAAAAAACGAGGTGTAACATTTTGATTGTTCACTAAATTAGTGAAGATGTGGTTTTTATTTTGTATTTTTGCAGAATATTTAGGCAAGCAGTAGGATAGCCGAACTATCCCTATAACCTTGGGGAAGTAAGAAAATATCAATAGAAAAAAACAGATAAATATATTTCTTTGTTTTTGTTTATTGATATTTTTTCTTTGGACTAACGCAACTGAACGCTTGTGGAATGCTAACGGATAAGACCACCACAAATGGAACAGAATACAAAAAGACTCCCCACACACCCGGGAGACCTGCTGAAAGAGGAACTTGAAGTGAGGAGAATTTCCCAGAAGCAATTCTCTTCCCTCGTAGGTATCTCATATACAATGCTCAATGAGATACTCAATGCCAAGCGGCCTGTGACGAGCGATATTGCCCTTATTATGGAGGCAGCGCTCGGCATCAATCCTGAGATGCTCATCAATATGCAGAGCCGTTACAATATGGCGCAGGCGAGAATGCGTCCTGCTATGACTTCAAATCTCGACAAAATACGTAAGTTGTGCGCCTCATGGCTCCTCTAAGAAATAGAAATCAGAAAGAGAATAAATAAAAACAATATATATCCAATGGAAAATAAACAGTTTAAAAGGACAACCGTTACCGCAGCACTGCCATACGCTAACGGCGGTGTACACATCGGTCACCTCGCTGGTGTCTATGTGCCAGCAGATATCTATGTGCGCTATCTCAGACTCAAGAAGAAGGATGTCATATTCATCGGAGGCTCTGATGAGCACGGAGTGCCTGTCACTATACGTGCTAAAAAGGAGGGTATCACCGTTCAGGAAGTGGTGGACCGCTATCATAACCTTATCAAAAAGTCATTCGAAGAATTCGGAATATCATTTGATATCTACTCTCGCACCACAAGCAAGATCCACCATAAGTTTGCATCTGACTTCTTCCGCAAGCTCTATGACGACGGCAAGCTTGAGGAAATCACCGAAGAGCAGTATTGCGACGAAGTGACGGGAGAATTCCTTACTGACCGTAATATTGTGGGTACTTGCCCTCGATGTGGTGCTGAAGGCGCTTACGGAGACCAGTGTGAGAAGTGTGGCGCTACGCTTTCTCCTGAAGAGCTCATCAATCCTACAAACAAAAACAACCCTGGACACGGACTTATCAAGAAGCCTACTAAGAACTGGTACCTCCCTCTCGGTGACTATCAGCAGTGGCTCAAGGACTGGATACTCCGTGATCACAAGGAATGGCGACCTAATGTCTATGGACAATGCAAGTCATGGCTCGACATGGACCTCCAGCCACGCGCTATGACACGTGACCTCGACTGGGGAATCCCGGTGCCGGTGGAAGGTGCTGAGGGAAAAGTGCTCTATGTATGGTTTGATGCTCCTATCGGATATATCTCAAATACCAAGGAACTCTGCGACGCACATCCTGAGAAATGGGGACCTTGGGAGCAGTGGTGGAAGGATGAAGACACACGTCTGATCCACTTCATCGGTAAGGATAATATCGTGTTCCACTGCCTTATCTTCCCTGTTATGATGAAGGCGCACGGTGGATATATCATGCCTGACAATGTGCCGGCAAATGAATTCCTCAACCTGGAGAACGATAAGATTTCCACTTCACGCAACTGGGCTGTTTGGCTTCACGAATATCTCGTGGATATGCCTGGCAAGCAGGACGTCCTGCGCTATGTGCTCACTGCCAATGCTCCGCAGACTAAGGACAATAACTTCATGTGGAAGGACTTCCAGGAGCGCAACAACTCTGAGCTCGTGGCTATCTATGGCAACTTCGTAAACCGCGCTCTACAGCTCACCAAGAAGTATTTCAACGGCGTAGTGCCTGCTTGTGGCGAACTGCAGGATGTGGATAATCAGGCTATTGCCGAATTCAAGGACGTAAAGGAGAAGGTGGAAGCTCTGCTCGACGAGTTCAAATTCCGCGAAGCACAGGCTGAAGCCATGAATCTTGCACGCATCGGAAACCGTTATATCACTGAGTGTGAGCCTTGGAAGGTATGGAAGACCGACCCTAAGCGCGTAGAGACCATCCTCTTCGTTTGTCTCCAGCTCACTGCAAACCTCGCTATCGCATTCGAGCCTTTCCTCCCATTCTCCAGCAAGAAGCTGCGCGAGATGCTCAATCTCGACTCTTTCGAGTGGGATCAGCTCGGCTCTATGGATATTCTCTCTGCTGGAAAGCAGCTTGCTGAGCCTGCTCTCCTCTTCGAGAAGATTGAGGATAGCGTCATCGATGCACAGCTCAAGAAGCTTGAGGACACCCGTAAGGCAAACGAAGCTGCCAACTATGAGCCGGAACCAATCAAGGAGAATGTGGATTTCGACACCTTCGAGAAGCTCGACATCCGTGTAGGTCTCGTCACTTCATGTGAGAAAGTGAAGAAGTCAAAGAAGCTTCTCAAGTTCCATATCGACGATGGAACAAAGGATGGACGCACCATTCTCAGTGGTATCGCCGCTTACTATGAAGACCCTCAGGAACTTGTAGGCAAGCAGGTGCTCTTCGTAGCCAATTTCGCTCCTCGTAAGATGATGGGCGAAGAGAGCCAAGGCATGATTCTCTCCGCTGTCAATTACGACGGAACACTCAGCGTCACCACCACAAGCAAGGACGTAAAGCCAGGCTGTCAGGTAGGATAAATATCCATAATTCAACTTTCGCAAGCGATAAATAGCCCCTCAGTCCCCACTGCCGTGGGGAAGTGTAAAATATCAATAGAGAAAAACAAA
>OQVQ01000430.1_pt1 | contig 20246 bp, 14 predicted proteins | sample 1691491 | NCBI WGS metagenome assembly OQVQ01 (sample SAMN03418252, study PRJEB22391) | human gut metagenome | biome: human-gut; feature: organic feature; material: feces | host: Homo sapiens | place: Tanzania | collected 2013-01
GGCACTCGTGATCTTTATGGCGCAAAGGAGAAGGACCCGTTTCAGGTATTGAAGGACGAAATGTATGAGGGTGTAAAAGAAGTCTGGGAATGCGAATACAAAAATGGCCTTACTCGTATGCGAAGTGTGATGTCTCAGGCAACAAAAACTTCTCTTGAAATTTGCCGCATCTGCAGAGATACGGTGTGGGTCGGGGCAACCCAGCGCAAAGGGGTATGCCATTTCCTTGTAAAGGAGAAACGATTGAAAGGATGGGTGAGAGATGACGATGAACAAGCTATTCAATAGTCCCTTCGAAAACTCACTCCGCGTCTTGATTTTGTTGGATGAGTTCGGGATTCAGCAAAGTCTGGATATGATTTATGCAATAGATTTTATCGTTTCTTATGGTGCCACTTTCGGTGTGAGCGAAAACGATCTAAACGGTAATAACCAGTACAAATTCAGCGAGTTTGCTTCACGTCGAGAGATTGTGAGGACGGCGTTGAAGCAGCTTGTACTTGATGGATTGGTACTACCGGTCAACGACCAGAATGGTATCATGTACAGAATTACCGATGCTGGCGAGGCCTACAGTCAATCCTTGGATAGTGATTATGCGAAAGAATACCGGTATACGGCTCAAAAAACGGTAGAACTTGTTTCCGATAAAACGGAGCGAACGATAATTGAAAGAATCAACAGGATGTCGGCGGAGTCGCTGAGGAAAGGTACTGGAGCATGAAAAGATTTTACATAAAAAGTATAGGTGCATCTGGCTCTGAAGTGGAATATTCCTCTGTGCAGTTTGATGCAGGCGTTAATATCCTTCACGGTCCCTCTAATTCTGGCAAATCGTATGTTATCAACTGCATTAACTTCATGCTGGGAGCATCAGAGGCGCCTTTTACCCGTGAAAGCACAGGATATGATACCATACACATGACGATGGAATCGCAGGATGGCTATTCTGTTCAGATGAAAAGAAAAATCGTAGAAGGCACGCGTGGAGATACTGGTGCCAACATGGTTGATGTGGTGAGTTGTGTTTCTGGCATTGATTCCCGTGAGTATAGCGTTTCCAAGATGGAATATAGCGACCTACTTTTGAAACTGATGGGCATTCAGGATAGACCTACTATTATTTCTACGAAGGAGTTCAAACCCCAGAACTTCACCATACGAAGCATCATTCATTCGTTTTTTATCGATGAAGACAACATATATGAAAAGACACCGGCTTTTGATGTGCCGAGGCATTCTAAGATAACTGCTTCTTTGACAGCGCTTCATTATCTGTTCTGCGGTGAGGATTTGCACGAGTTAATCCCCGCAGAATCGAAAAGAGAACGTGAGTTGCGAGAAACAAGTAAGCATGCTGTTATTAGCTATATCAATTCAAAAATTCAAGATCTGACGAAAAAAAGGGAAACTCTGGAAGAAGAACTTGCCAAGGTGGACGACAGCGATGTAGAAGGAAAGATAGAATCTACGCTGGAAGAAATTACTGAGGTTGAGCGGCAGATTCATGTGGCAACCGAATGTAGTCGCAAGCTGATGGAAGAGATGTTTAGCGTTAACGCAAAGCTGGAAGAAGCCACTTATTTACAGGATCGTTATAGAGCGCTACGTACTCAGTACACATCGGATATCAAACGTCTCCGCTTTATTATAGATGGAGAAACCAAAGGTGAGCAGCTTAAGCGAGTAGCGAAATGTCCATTCTGTGATAGTTACATGCAGGATAAGCCCGAACAACGGCTATCCTATACTGATGCATCCAAAGCTGAACTTGATAGAATTAGTATGCAGCTAAAGGATTTGAAAGAGGCGGAGAAGGATATCGAAAAGGAAACAGGTGCGCTTGAAGCACAGCTTGAGGAACTCCACCAGCAGAACGATGAAATCACACAGATGATTAGCAGTAGTTTGCGACCGAAGGCGAAACAGCTACAGGGGTTATTGCATTCATTTAAGCGTATCGTTCAAATAAAACACGAACTTTCCGCTGTAGATGCACTATCTATGGATATGAATACAGATGCATTTGCCCGTGAGAGTGAGGAGGATAGCGAAAGCCCAAGATTTGAGCCAATGCAGCACATCGATATGAATAGATGGAAGCAGTGGAGCGACACGTTTGAGGGTATAGTCAAAGAATGTAACTATCCGAATTGCACAAGCGCCCGAATTTCCCCGGAAACCTACGACGCGATAGTTAATGGCAAGCGGAAGTCTGATGAAGGCAAAGGCTATAGAGCGTTTCTCAACAGCATTATTCTCTTTGCTTTGATGAAGACGCTGGAGCATGGATGCGCCTACCGCCCGGCAATGCTGGTTTTAGACTCTCCGATTTTAACGCTTAAAGAAAAGGTAAAAAGCGATGAGCTTGCCGATCCAGGTATGCGCTCGTCCTTGTTCAATTACATGATTCAGCATTGCGGTGATAACCAAATCATTCTTGCTGAGAACGAGATTCCTGACGCTAATATTGTGGATTATAGTGCTGCACGCCTAATTGAGTTTACCCAGGATGAGACATATGGCGTATACGGTTTCCTTAAAAGCGTCCGAAATAGCAATTGATAAATATCGTAAACAGGAGAAGTATCATATGGCCAAAACAATTACTTATAAAAAACTCTGGAAACTGCTGATTGATAGAAATATGAGCAGAAGTCAACTGAAGGCTGTAACTGGTGTCAGCACTGCGTCTATCGCCAAACTGGGTAAGGGCGAAAACATCACCACTGGTGTTTTGATTAAAATTTGCGAAGGATTGCAATGTGATCTTTCGGATATTATGGAACTGGTTGACGAAGAAAGTGAGAAACCAACCACTGAATAGGGCTTTCATTTGCATTCAAACTGTGGGTTTTGCCATGCGATCCGCTCATGCTGCTAAGTCAGGCGGCCAGGGAGAGCGGTATACGGTTATGGTTCGAGAGAAATGCCTGTTTCTTGAAAAGTCTTTTGAACATGTGAGCGGAACTCTTGCTAAGAGCAAAAAAGCGGCAATTGCAGCCGCTTTTTTGTTGGGAAGAGAGAGGAGACGTTGGGAATATTCACAAGCATGTCCTGCATCAATAGTTTGCTTGCTTCATATTCCTTATCAGACCATATAATAATTCTTTTTGCTCATCTGTCAGTGAAACCCATTGCTTGAACATTTCCTGCTGCTCCTTAGTGAGCTCCACCATATCACCTTCAGCAAAAAACTGCGCAAGCGTAATACCAAAGCCTGAACAGATGGCTTCCAATGTTGAAATACTGGGAACTGTATTTCTCTTGAACAGGTTAGCAATGGTAGATTGTGATAACTTTGACTCCTTTGCCAGCTTATATTCCGTCCAGTGCCGCTCATCCATGAGCTGCCGGATACGTGCGTTTGTGTCCATGCTAAATCCTCCTTACAGGTTTATCTTACCGTTCAAATGAGATATAAAATATTGTTCAGATGTATTGATATGGACATTCATTTGAGTTATAATTCCCCTGCAGAAGGGAGGAAGTATACGGCACATTAAAAACTTGTTTTGGAGATTCGGTGGAAATATCGTGTTTGCCTATTGCAGTAAAATGGATGGCAACGAATCTGAACAGGAGGATACGATATGGAAGCAGGAAATGTATACGGCTATATGCGCGTATCTACAAAAGAGCAGAACGAGGATCGGCAGTTAATTGCCATGCTGGAGTTCGGCGTGAAGGAATCTCACCTCTTCATGGACAAGCAATCGGGCAAAGATTTTAACCGTCCTTCCTATCTGAAGTTATTGAGTACGCTGAGACCAGGAGATGTTTTGGTGGTAAAAAGCATTGACAGGCTTGGGCGGGATTATGAAGAGATTATCGAACAATGGCGGATCATAACCAAGGAACGTCAGGTGGCTATCGTTGTGTTGGATATGCCGTTGCTGGATACCCGACAGAAAGACCGCGATCTGATCGGCATTTTCATTGCAGACCTCGTCTTGCAGATACTCAGCTATGTAGCCCAGACGGAACGGGAGTTTAATCGCCAGCGGCAGTCGGAGGGAATTGCGGCGGCAAAAGCGAAAAGTGTCCATTGCGGGAGACCGCCGAAGGAACGCCCGGAAGATTTTGAACGATTGCGGCTGGAGTGGCTGGACAAGCGGATTTCAGCTCGTGCAGCGGCTAAATTTTTGGGAGTGAGTCATAACACATTCCTTGCCTGGGCCAATAATTTGGCTTGCGCAGATGGTTATGTATAAATATTATGCTTTTGGTAAATAAGGCAAGGGTTTCTGACCATTTATTCTTGTGCAAATTCTAAAAATAATGTATAATATTGACGACAATCATAGACTGGAAACACTGGCTAAGCAAAACACCTGCGAAATGCGTTTTGTATTATATGGTTAGCAGGTTTTGATTCGGGGAAATACGGTCTGTTGATGAGTTGTTACGCTTGGTATTATTTGGTCAGAAACCCTTGCCTTTATAACCATAAGATTGGTTTCAATAGCGATTAGGTATACCAAGCGGGATTGCCCAAAGAACATTACACTAGTGAGGGGAACATATGATGAAGAAAAGGAGAAGTTGGGCACTATTGCTAATCTGTGTAATCCTGATGCTTGTGATGCCAAATATTTCTTTTGCAGCGGGATACTCTCCAAATTTTGATGTTGTATTTGTTGTTGATGGTAGTGATTCCATGGATCAAGCAGATCCTGATGGAATATCATTAGAAGCTACAAAGATGTTTATGGATATGTGCGAATATAGCAGCACTCGAGTTGGCTATGTCTTGTACAGAAATACCATCAAGGCGTCATCTCCACTTCGTTCAATTGCGGATGAGCAAGAACGGGAAAGCATAAAAAAAGAGATTGATTCTTTCAGCTTTTCTGGCTATACAGATATCGCCCTTGGCCTTACCGAGGGTAAAAATATAATTTTTAGTGATAATGAGGGTAACAATCGGAATCCATTCATTATTCTTCTGAGCGACGGCAATTCAGATTTGTCTCGAGGTCCAAGGACACAGGAAGAATCCGATGCAGAAATGAAAGAAACTTTAGCAGCTCTAGCGAAGGCAGAGATCCCCGTATATGCGATCGGGCTGAATTATGATGGCAGCTTAAATGCTGAAACGATGGAGCGAATTGCATCCGAAACAGGTGGACTTTCATATATGACCGACAGTGTGGATACGATCCCGACCATACTTAGTGAGATATTTGCGCATAATATCAATTCAGATGCGGTTCGAATCGATTCTTTTGTTGGAGATGGGACAAGCCACGAAGTGGAGATACCCATCCCAAACAACAGTATTCTTGAGGCAAATATCATTATTCTTTCTGGTAAACGCGTCAAAGACCTTCATATCTATGATTACAGTGGAAAAGAACTTGTTATGCCTTCGGAATCTATAGTGCAAAACTCTTCAGATGCATATACACAGATAAAAATATATAAGCCAACGGAAGGCATTTGGAAACTTGCGCTTACAGGAGCAAAAGAAGATGCAATAACAATAAACCTCCTCAGTTATTATAGTTTGGGGATAGATGTTTCATTAAGCAATAATACTCCGATCGTCAATGAAACAATTACACTAGAAGCTGCTGTGAAGGCAGCGGATGGCATCGTGGAGGATGCGCAGTTGTTAGATGGGGCGAAAGGAACAGCGACAATTTATGATAATACCGGCGCCATAGTGGAAGAGATCGCGCTTGAAGTGAATGGCGCGCGTATGTATGGTGAGTTCCAACTCGAAAAACCACAGGACTATTCTGTTATTGTGCATTTCGATGATGTAGGTGGAACGTTTGAGACTATATCTGAGCCTGTCGGCATTACCACACTACCCCCACCGATTGCGCTACAGGACGATGGCGAAGTGCGCGCGTTTATGCTATCGAAGCTGTTTTTAACACAGAAAACCATGCCTTTGACCGATGTGGTGAATTTTGTTCCCAAAACAGAATTTACTGTGAGCATTGACGGCAATGACTGGGCGGCTATCAGCGATATTATCTACAATGACGCAACTAAAGAATTGGAGTTTAAAGCTCTTTCCAGCGGCTCTGGGGAGGCGCTGGTTCGGCTGACCGATCAGTTTGGTCAGAGCCAGAGTATTATTGTTAGTATAAGAGTCTTCCCCATTTGGCCACTCTTGCTAATTCCTGTAGCGATTCTTTTGTTTGTCTTGCTAAAACTTCGAAGCGCTCGGAAAAAGAGCGAGCTTCCTCTAAGCGGTGTTTTGGAAATGCATTTAAACTTGCCAGAGGGCTTCGAGACCCCGGTTGCAACTTCCATTGTTCTTGCATCAGTAGGTACGAAGACGGGAAAACGTCGGTTGTATGAAGTCATTAAGGCAAATCCAGACACATTTGTAAGCCAGAAATACATTGCTGCTCTGCAGCCTGCACAGGCATTTTTCTCGAATATTATGCTTGAGAAGAAGGCTGTTGGTGATGGTACGCTCTACATCCACATTCCTCGTCCTCCAAAGGATTGGAGCATGCGAATTTGCGAGAATGAGTGGGAGTCTGCCAAGGTTGATCGTGTAACGGCCATGAATGAGTATTCTGTTGCCTGCGTTTCACCCAATGGTGAGATGTTCGAATTAGTGCTTTCCTATGAAGATGGACAAAGCAGCCTTGGAAACAATGAATACTTTGGGGGAGGCAATGCCAGCGAAGATCCATATGGCGGGGGAGATCCCTTTAGCAATAATGGATTTGGAGAAGGAGATCCCTTCGGGGGCGGCCCATTTGGTGGTAATGACAGCACGGATGCTTTCGGTAGCAGCAATGATCCTTTTGCTGACTGAATAAACGATTGTAGTGTACTTTCGTTATAAAGAGACTAGAAAATAAGTGAGATCATTGAGGAATATCAACCTAACAACAGGAGGGCAGAAGTATGGCATCTTATTTGGAAAGACAGTTGAGTCTGAGTGAAGGCGGCGGCGTTTATTTTGAGGGGGCGCGGATCAATCCGGTAAAGGACAAAGCCATCCTCTTTGTTGGGCTGGGAGGAACCGGTGCAGACGCCTTGCTTCGCATTAAGAATCAGATAAAGAGCAGAATGATTCTACCCCGTGATGATAAGGGAGTTATCACAGCAGATGTCCCCTCGAACATCGCGTTCCTTGCCATCGATAGTGACGGCGATACGGAGCGTAAAACATATGGTCAGGTAGGTTTTAATGAGTATGGAGAGGACTTTCAGAGTATCGCTGTAGATGATTTGCCCAGTGTCATTGCATCAATACATACTGGAAGTGACACGGTTATCAAGAGTTGGTTTGATAAGGGAATAAACGCCGTTGCTGGGAAAAATGGTGCAGGAGGCATCCGTCAGATCGGACGCTTGCTACTCTTTAAAAATATTAGTGAAGTAGTAGGTAAGATTAAAAACCGCATCGATGATATTTCAGACGGAACGAATGGATTATGGATATTCCTTGTTCCTGGCATAGCAGGTGGCACTGGGTCAGGCACGTTCCTTGATATGGCATATCTGATCCGCCATGTTGCCAAGAATGTAGCGTTTGTAGCAAATACGCAATTGTTTGGGTATATTGTCACCCCTGATGTCAATGAGCGTAACGGCGGCGATCGGGATATGCTGTACAGCAACGGCTTTGCCTGTCTGAAAGAACTGGACTACTGGATGTCTTCAGATGAGCATGGAAAAGCCTTCGTCCAACAGTATAGCCCCACGCTAACAGTGAATATGCTGGCGCAGCCCTATGATTTCTGCCATATCATTACGGCTCAGGATTTCAAAGGAAACGGCATCTCGTATAACGGAGCGTTGGATGCAATCGCTGAAAACATCTTTGCATATGTTGCGGATGATATGGGAACGGACACGGGTGGAAATACGACATTCGATTCCATGTACAGCAACATTATGCGGCAGATGGCTGTAGCCGGTGCAAACGGACCGTTCCCCGGGTGTTATTATTATCTTTCCATAGGCGCCAGTATGCGCCGCATTCCCTATGGGGAGATTGCCACGCTTTTTGCAGCACGTACATTTGCAAAGTTAAGGGGGCCTATCATTAATCGGATGCCCACATCTCAGGAATATCTTGCAGATGAAAAATCTTTTGGGCTTGATGACACAGCCCTGCGTTCATTCATCATGAAAGGCGTAGTGCGAAATCCGGTGGAAGACAGAGATTTCAAGTGGCAAGATATTTGGGGGACGCAAAATATTCCCCTTGAATTGCAGGAAAAATGGCTGGCGCATTCCCAACCTACCATCAAACGGCAGATGGCAAATTTGCCTGCAGATAAGGAAGGCACATTCAAAGAGTTTTTCGCTAAATATGTGAAGGACAATACCCGTGGTCCCTGTTATGTTACCAGATTGCTTTATTCGGAATCTAATCATTGTTTAATCAAGGTGATGGAGAAGCTAAAACTTCATTACAAGGAGCTTTCGGAGCAATGTGTAGCACAAAGCGGAGATTTAAAGCAAGCTGTAGATGCTGATTTTACTGCTGGAAGAAAAGTCGGCGTATTTGGAAAAAAGGCGGCGACAGAACAGTATTTGAAGAGTTTAAAAGCATACGGGGAAAACGAGATGCTCTGGTTCCAGTACCGTGATTTAACTGCGGCACTTGGAAAACTGATTGAGCGAATGCAGGTTTATTATGATAAGCTGTTTGGACCGCTTCGCGATATACTTCAACTGTTGGATAAAATATTTCAGGAGAATCTTAATAAGCTTATCGCACAGGAGCAGCATGCCGCAGACAATCAAGACAACAGCATTTTGATTCGTCCGTTGGTCTTTGAAGAAGCACATCAAACGGAAGTGGATGCCGCAGTACTTTCTGCAGCAAAGGGATTTGCAGCAAATTTAGGTCAGGAGCTTATTCGTTGGATCGGACTGGATTTGAACACACTGGATTCCAAGGTGGCGCGTAGGACAAATATCGGAGGCTCCATAGCTGAATATATTGAAAAGCATTTTGAAAAGCTTACATCTGTCAGCGTAGAAGCCCTTCTGCAGGAAAAACTTGTTCCAGGGGAAACATTGGATGATGTGGCAAAGGCAATGTTCGTGAATCTAAAGAACAGTGCGATACCTATGTTTTTGCCGGTTCCTCTCCACAATAATGTTGGAAAACGATTCTTCTTTGCTCCTGTTCCTAGAAATTGCGCAAACATACTGGCTGCGAAATCCAGCATCTCAAAGGCAGTAGGCGGGAATCCCAGTTTTAAAGATAGCGCCGAAAAGGATAAAGCATATTGGGTAGAGGTAATCGCTTGTCTTCCACTTTTTGCTTTTGCAAAGCTTGAAACGATGGAAGAAACCTACCAGAGAATGATGTCAGATGCAAAAACGCGTATCGGTGTTCATCTGCAATACGATTGGTATGAAAAAATGCCTTCCCCCTTGCCGGAGTGCGCATATCAGGGGGCATACCGGTGTGAAAGCACTGTCGCACGCAATCGACGCAATAGAGAGAACTATGACATTTGCTACCGCGAAGGGGCGCTTGTTTATGATGCAGTTAAGCAATGTATGGTTCTAAATAGTGCGGCGGCTGCGCCGGATCTTACATCTGTTTATGGTACTTTGGAAGGGCGGCTTAATCAAATCAATCTCATTCGCGACGCTTGTTGGGGCGATGCTTCCGTAAAGACCGAGCTCCCTAAATTAGGAACATTGTATATTACAGAACCAATAACGGAAGCCGGCGTGGCTGCCAATGTCCGGGAAAATGTACTGCGATTCCATAACATTTGTGAGTCCCTTGCCGAACAGGCTGAGCTTCTGAAGGTTGTAAATGCCGAGCGCAAGAAGCTGGAGGCCGTAAAGTATTATGTATATGCTTGTATAGCAGATTTGTTCTTCTCTGCTGGCAGAACGGAAATCAAGCTCAGAAGGTCGCCTGATGATTATGCTCCAGTATTCATCTATGACAAAAATGCTGGAAAAACACACAGGGATTATTGGATGTACAAATCATTCCTGGATATCATAGACGAATCCTGGAAGGAGAACTTGGATAATCAACTAAGACGTGTCTACGAGGAATGCGATGCAAGTCAGGAAATGCATGATGGCGTTGTGGAGAGACTCAATGCACGAGTTGAGAAATACAACGCTGAGTTGAAATTGGTAAGCCGTGAGCGTTCGCGGGCGAGAGCAGATATGGTGGAAGAGCTGATTGCAATGGAACAGTTTTACAATGACTGTATCGAGGTTTGCGAAGCACAAAAAGAAATCCTTACCCCGGCGGAGGATGAACTCTTCTAATGCAGGATTTTGCTGCGGAACAGGCTGTAGGAGGGCGTAGCAGGTGAACATAAGAGAAGACATTCAAACCTCAATCGGCGAAATCGTTCGTAAAACAGCGGAGCTTCGCCCTTATGAGCACAGCAAACTGCTCGCCCTTGACAGCTTGGTGGTGTTCTTACTGGTTGGAGCCGATGCCGCAAAGGCACAGTGGATCAAGGCAAGGATAGGCTGCCTTCTAAAGAATCCGCGTGCTTGCGTTGTAATTTCTGCGGAACCCTGTGATCAGAATACTGATTGGGGAAAATATGGCTATGCGCTGCATCACCAGCTGGAAAAGAAGATCAATGAGCTTTCTTCAGCTCCAGGAGAGATCAAGACGCTGACGGCATTGACGATTTGTCCAGTCGTGTTCGGTAATGAGCCGCAGGGGGCATGGCTTACAAACATCGTTGAAAATGTATTGGAATATGTAAAGAGCAAGCAATTGTATCAAACTTGGCAGCCGTTTTTGCTCCTTCGACTGGAGGAAACAAAGTATTATCAAAACTGTTATGCTTCGTTGCTTTCAGTAAATAAGATCCTTGATACGGTGCTATCGCCGGAAATCTGTTGTCGGTGTTGTTTGCTCTGCAATCAGGACAGCAACAATATTATGGTACGAGATGAACTGTTGTTGGATACCGTAATACTGATGGTACTATTAAAGAACTGTTCCAGCGTAGGCGATGCGATCAAGCAGATCATCGGGTCAAGGGCTGGACGCGCCTCTGGAGAAGATCAATACTATACTGCAAGAGCGGTCTCGTTGGAAAACCCGGTTCTCCCGATTGTCCTTGAAAGGATGCGCGCAATTTTGCGTGCATTGCAGGATGGAAATCTGCTGTTTGACCGATACGAAGCAGATCGGGACGAAAATATCCTCAAAAGAATGAATTTCGGCTTCCTAGATAGGAGCCTGCGGCCAAGATTTGAGAAACTTCCCTGTGATCAAAATGGGATTACACTTTTTCCTCTGTATGCTGTGATGCCAGGGTTAAGCTTTGAAAAGCGGCTGGAACAGTTTTGCGTGCGGCATTATGTTACTCCTATTGCGACTGTTAAGAAAGCTCAACAAGCCGAACTCCGCATGCACTTTTTATTGGAATACATTTATGTGGGCGGTTCTTTGAATGATCTGCGCAATTTGATTCAAGAACAGAAACTGCAGCCCATGTTGGATGAAATTGTTTCTAATGCCCGGGGCGAGTATGTTGTATCATCGCAGCTAAACGGAAACTCTCTTGTGAAAGATCCGAATCTAAGGCAAAAGTATCTTGGCTTTGAAAAAAAGCTGCAGCAACTGATAGGCGGATCAAAACGAAAGCTATTGCTTTCATTGGTGGAGAATGAGGCATATCAGGAATTTTCAGAAGAAGTATCCAAAGGCAGACAACTGCTTATGGAATTTGACGAACAACTAAAAGATCGCAGCCAGAGCTTGCAGCAGCTGCAAGTTACTCTAAATCCTGGATTTACATCTGTTGAGGAGGAGGGTCTTACAGGCGAACAATGGAAGTGGCTTAGAAAACTCATATCTTCCGCAGCAGTGGATACTGTAATTGCAAAAAAGTGGCGCGAGTTATGTGCCTTGTTTCTCAAAACAGTTCGTAGTGGTGTAGACGAGACGAGTGCGGAATTCACAAAAAATATAAATGATTTTGCCCTTTGTTGCTTTACGATCGCAGCGAGGGACATCGAGAGCAATGCGAGCTATATGTGGCGTCTTAGCGACAACTGCAGGCAGAACGCAGATATTGGCCGCGATTATGCACATGCAATCAGCAATGTGTGGCGTTTCCCGGTCAGGCTCAAGCTGAGGAACATTGAACAGGAAGATGATGTGGGAATCATCGGTTCGGATGAGAATGAATTGTATAACAAGCTGGTGGAGCAAAAGGGCAATGCGGCAATTCATATCGAGTCAGATGAAAGAATCGATATCCTGCGTCTTTCCGGTGCCTTCAGTAATGAAGAACTGGCTCTTTGGAGCGCCATGGAGGACTGGTCACAGAAAGAGGGTGCTTCGTATGAGGAGATTTCGTTTGTGGAGCCGCCCGCAGCTGCTTTCAAGGGATCATTTGCCGGACAATCGCAGGATAATGCTTCTGATCAGAGGGAAGAAAGAGCGGTAGAGTATATCAATCTTGAAGGGTTAACAGCACGGTATGAAAAAGCATCTGGGAAAACAGGAATGCACTTTCGTTGGGAACAAAGTGTAGATATTAGCTACCCTTGGCTGTTCATTTATGAACTGAATACAGATGATAGCGGACGAAAAAAGACCAATTTTCAGCATCCATCTGCGGTTGTATCGCTGTTAGATATAGGGCAGAGTTATTTTCTTCCGATCGCAGACCATGGGCTTGATGTGAAGTTCAAAGAGTTTTTTGTTTTCGCATCTAGATCCCGCGAAATTAATGATGACAATGTACCGTCGTTTGAAGATAAAGCGTTCCATGTGCGTGCTGTAGTAAATAAAGCTGTGGTAAATTATTCTGTTCGATACAAGGGCGGAAAAGGTGTGAAGCAAGCATTTATACAGACCGATTCCTCAAATCGAATTAGTTCGGATCTGCTGTGTTATGGCTATAACTTTGGTGGAAAAGAATTGAGATATGGATTTCCTGATGGTATTCCAAAGGGAAAGAAAAAATATGAGCCTATACTGCTTCCCCAGGAATGTGAAGTGATTGTGATGCCATCCAGCCATGAGTTTGCGAGAAGCATAACAATCGAACCCCAAAGAAAGGGGCTCTGGGGATAGGAGCAAAATGGACAGAAAGGATTAAGGCAATAATGGCACATTATGCGTTAAAATGCGTGTATTGCTATAAAACCATAGACAATGCAGCTGTAAAGTTTAAGTTGGAAGATGCTGTTACGGATAGCATCTCTGCTGTGGCTGTCACAAGTCGTAATACTGACGAAATACACATAACCATGTCGGAAGAGAGCGAATTCTCTAACCTGAATGATTCGGATAGTGTTTCCCTTGATGCCAAGAAGTCTTCCTCTCAGGATTCAGACGGTTTTGATTGGTTCTCTGATGATGAATGGAGCGGCGATGAGGACAGCGGAAGCAAGGATGGTGGAGAGAAACACTCGGTAGTGAGCGGATTATATACGGTTGATGAGATAAAACACCTGTTTCCAGAGGGCGATGTCACTGTTGAAACTGCAAATGTACTTGTCACGAGCGATGCAATGCCATGCAAGGATGCGCTTTCTTGGGAAGTGACTTATAAAACTGGTGGAGAAGTAAAAAGATTGACGCGGCGATATTGTCCGCATTGCGGCAACCCTTTGCCGGTTCAGGCGGGTATGATGCCAACATACATTATTACGCTTTTAGGAACTTCCTCTTCAGGCAAGACTGTATACTTGGCTGCATTGTATCGCTTGCTTACTCGCAATGGCATCGGCAACGGGAAACTTCCATATAAAGGGTTCTTAAAAGGTGTAGAGGCGGGTATTTCTAATCAAAACATATCAGGCTTGTCCCGTATGTTATATGAGGACGGCTATTTGCCGGCCACTACGATCAATCAGTTCGATGATCCCATCACCTTTCAGCTAACTTTCAGCACGGAAAATGGGGGGAAAGCCTTAAAGCGATGCCTAACTGCGTTGGTTGACATGAGGGGTGAGGATTTAACGGACGCAAATGCTACCACTTTGGCGATGAAGCATCAGATGTATCGCTCAAGTGATGCGTTTCTATTTATTGTTGATCCGTCCAATATGCCAGAATACTATGCGAAAGCACAGTATGACAGACCTACAGCCCCATCATCGGCTCATGTGGTATTGCAGCAATTGGTGCAGGATCATGTAGCCAGTCAGTTCCCAAATCAGGAAATTCGCAAACCTTCAGTAATTGCAATAACGAAAGCCGATATTCTCATGCGAAACGCACACCTGCTGGGAATTCCGGCATCCGGCTATACCGTTCAGACGGAATCAACATCGAATATGTGTAAGGAGAAGAAATATTTACGAACATTCCACAGAGAAGCAGAGAATCTGGTTGGGCATCTTGATCCGAACCTTAAATATTTTCTAAACAATGTATTCCCGAATGCATTCTATACTACCATCGCATCGCTGGGGAGCAAGCCCACCATCATCAAAGAGGGAAACAGGTTGGTTGTGAGGAATGCAACTATTGCAAGTGCGATTCGCGTGGAGGATCCTTTGCTCTTGCTGCTGATTAAGCTGGGATTTTTGCCACCATATTATAATCTCGAAATGCCACCCCCACCGCCGGAAGCGAAAACAAGGCATAAAGAAAGGGCGGAGCGGATAGAGCGAATCAAGGCAACGAATGAAGCGAACAATGCCGTTCTTCAGGAATGGAGCAGGACGCATTTGCAATAGATATAGCCGCCGGAAAGGAGCGATTTTATGCTGGGTCAACATATTTACATGAGGTGCCTGGTCGGTCACTACCAGCAGGACAATCAGATCAACCCCGGGTCAAGAACCGCTGCGATAAGCGAGGGGATGTTCAGTCAAAGCGAGGTGCTGTCCCAATTGGAGGCACGCTGCAATTTGGATGAAAGTTTTGCAAATGCACAAGGGCTCCTTAATAGCGGTAAAACCGTACTGAGAATCTATCATCTTCGAAGTCGGCAGGATGGAAAAAATAAGGACAGGCTAGTGGTCTCCCGTTCGGCTTGGACAAACGATTTGTTGACGGATGGTCGCCAGTGTGTCTATACATTTAACCACATTGTCACAGATGAACACATTCCCAAGCTATTCAAGAATCCCGGCGCATTATTTAAGCCTGATCGTTTTGAGGCTTATGCCTCCTGCTGCGAACGTATTCGTGCGTCTCAGAACAAGCGGCTCACGATTGATATGCAATACAGCAGACTTTCTCCGGGTGAAATGCAGCCGAACCTGAGGATATTTAAGGATTGTGGTTTCTCGGGAAAAACGTTCCGACTATACATGAACGGAATTTTTCAATCATTAGAGGCGCGAGATCCTAAGCCTCTTGCCGTGATTCTTCCGAAAAAAATCCTCAGTGCGTGGAGTGGTGGACATGATCCGATTGAACAGCTTATTTACGCAACCTATATGCTGCTTCCTTCGTTTGTGCGTATTCGATTAAGCTGCACATCGCATTGGAGTTGCGATGTCATGCGCAGTCAACGAGATACGGCTCATCTTGTGTTTGTACATCCCCAAAATGAGCGAGACCAGGCAGATTTGATGAATAGTGGGGCATTCGTACTGGATATGGAGAGTGACTCCTGTGTTGGAATCCAGGGAGACCGCTATGCATTTATCGACCATTTGTTTAACGTTATTGGCCACGACGGGGACACCGAAGATCTTGCAGAAATGGACACCGCTTTTGCGGAATGGCTCGGAAGGCGGTTTTTGGGTGCTGCACCGTCACGTGAAATGTGCAATGCATTGTATCTAATCTATAAGGCGGGCAAAGGGGCAACAGGAAGTAAAACGGATGTTTTGAATGCTATATCCGGCTCTGCACATGTGCTCGCCAAAGCTGCTTCCAGTTTACCTGCTGTTGATGATTTTTATAAGGCAGCAATCGGCAAAATCGGTGGAAGCGGTATTCCTTACCTGCCCAAAGAGATAGATCAGCCTCTGATGACACTTCTTATTCGTCCGGAGCCACCGCTGCGCTGCTATGAGGCTCTTTATCGAATTGTATTTTGGCGTGCGCTGTTGGCAGACAACTCTCCTGAGGTTTCTAAAAACCTATGCGAAGAAGCGGATCGACGGCCGGAAAGCGCTGTAATTTTGCAGTCAATGCTGCAAAACTGGCATGATAATTTACCTACGCCGGAAAACATTTCTCTACAGATGGTTCAGATGATTATCTCAGCACACCAATATGTGACAAGGCATCCTGAAATATGTGAACATGCAGAAAAGCTGATTCAGAGGTTGACTCCTATCCTGAGGCGAGTCGGAGCCTGGGAAAAACTTGAGCCAATTGCGCTTTATCGTGTTTCACAGATGAAGAAACAGGATGTTCGGGAAGAGGAGTATGCGGATTTGTGCAGCTTGCTCATGGACTGCAATCTGCGCATCAAGGAGGAGACAAGCAAGCAAATTGAGGACTGCCTGCGAAGAGAAGAAAAGCGCATTTTGGCGGAGAACAGCACGAAGCTGGATTTATATATCACGGCATTTTTAGATGTGCAGAACAGGAAACTGGATCAAAACGAAAAGCCCTTTGCTGTCGATGTGGAAAGGCTGCTCAGGTTGGCTTGCAGTAAGAATAGGCGCAATGAGAATGCTCTTACCGAACTGTATAGGCGGATGAGGGAAGCACAGGCTTCTTTGGACATGGTGAATCAAATCAAACAATGGAATACAAAGCTTATATCCGGAATGTTATCCACCCCGAAACTATGGGATCAGAGCACGGTGATCCGACAGGTGGCCGCTTTCTTAGAGCTTGATATGAAACATATCCGTGGATACCTGCCGCCGCAAGAAATCATAGCGCTTCTGATGTCTTCTTCTATGCCAGAAACAGATGGCGATGTGTTTTTAATGCTTATGCGCTGCCTTGCTTGTCTTACGATAAAACAGCATGACCAGTTGTATGCGCTAATGAAGAAATGTGGTTTTGAGGTTGCTTTTTATGTTTATGCAGATCTGCTGAATAGCCATTATGTAGGGGAATGCGAGCATTACATAGATAAATCTGCATCGACAATTACTAAAGTATTGCGCTGCATTGGGGCAGCAGGTAAGGATAAAGGCCAGAATCCGCAAATGGAGATTTATCAGCGCTGGCTTACGGAAATTATGGCCAGGGCAGGAAGCGATATTGTACTTTGGGCTGATATCTTAAAAGGCATAATATCGGATGTTGCTGCATTGCAGGCGCTGTACCCGAAAACAATACAGCGGGCTTACCAAATCATATCCGCAATAGTACGGGAAAAACTTTTGTCCTATGATCCAGATGATCTGTGCCAGACATCAACTGAAAATGTTGAGAACCTCAATAGCTTGATTACTTCGTTGGAAACACAAGGATTTTCTCACCCTGAAGCGCATCTCGTGCATCTGATTGTTCAGATTGATGAAGCGGTGGAAAGCAAGAATACCCCTGCCCTCCAGTCTTTATGTGATGCGTGTTTGCAAAGTGATGTCTTTGAAACCGGGCAAAAGGATTTTTTAAAAATCCGGATGCTCTACCATATGAAGGATACGGAGGAAGGTCATCAGCTAGATGGAGAACTGCACAAGGTGCTGGCGATCCAAATCGGCATATTGGTTGCGCCTCAAGGGGCATTTTCAATTGAAGGATATTTTCGTTTGCTTCCGCTGGAATTGCGGCGAACAAAAAAACAGGAAGCAGCGCTTTGCCTTGATTTAATAACCAGAACGCAAAAGTATCGTTATGAGCATGCAAAAAGGATTTCAAGGGCAGCATGGGATCGGTTAGAGTCGCTTGCGCTTTCATATCCTGACGAGGCTTTTGCGGCAGAAGGAAAGCCCGACTCGATGGATGCTAGAATTGGCTCTTTGCTAAAAAAGGCGGAAGAGACAGAACGTATGCCGCCTGCATTGGCAGAGATATTAAGAAAGAGGGGGCTTAGACAAAAAGCAGCGTTCTATTCGGCAGAAGTTTTCGGCCATGATGAGTCATTTGGGCTCAAGGATCTTTTCATAACATTGTTAAGCTTTTGTGGCAGTTTGCTTGTAGGCATTGTTGCCTGCGTCGGCCTGTTTTGGATATCCCGGTATAGCCAAATTGCAGCGCTGATCACGATGGGAATACTCTTGCTCGGAATAATTGCCGGCTTTGTGTTGACGTCCATTTTAAGACGCAAGGAACGTCGAAAATAAGATCTATTTACTTGTAATTTTAGGAGGAGACAAGATATGAAAAGGATAGCGGCTATTTTTACGGTTCTCTTTCTTTTTGTAGGATTAACCGGCGTGGCGTATGCGTCATCGGAAAGAGAAAGCGAGATACAAACGCAAACTGGTACCGAAACAGCGTCTGCTGTGATAACACAGCAGAATGAAAGCAGCATGGATGCAAGCGTTCTGTTTCAAAATGTGGACGAAAGCGCAAAGCATGGTGTAGTTTTCTTGAGTAAAGATAAAGCGAGCGGACAATGGGAAGTCGTTTATGAGGATTTCTATGAAAGCAGTGTATTGCGCATCGTTCTGTGCGCTGGATGCATTGTGCTATTGCTGGCTGTTTTCTTTGGGGGTGTGCTTCTAGCGGATCATCTCCGGGGGAGAAGGAATGCGAGATATTATTGACTATATGCACAACAAAAATTGACCTTGGATGCTTATTAATATGTGAAGGATGCACTTATAGAGCTCGAACGGGAGTATAAACTGCGGGAGGTAGCAAATCAATGATTTCGAATGAACTAAAAAATTTAGTTGCTTATATTAAAAGGCGTGGCGAAATGCGCTTTTTAGAGGGTGCGACAGAAGAGCAAATTACAGCATTTGAAAAAGCAAACGTTATTCGACTCCCAATAAAATACAAGGAATGGTTGCGATTTTCTGATGGTGGCGAGTTTTTCTTGCCTGCCGGAGTTCAATTGTATGGTGTAGCACACAAGCCATTCATTGATGTAAATGACAATGATAGGCCTAATGAAAAATATATAGTGATTGGTGCATTGGCGTCTGGTGACCCCATTTTGTGCGAAAAGGTAGGAGAGCAGATTTCAATCTACAATCATGAAGCTGGAAGAATTGAAGATGATGAAATATATGCGGATTTTAATGCTTTCCTAAGTGACCTTTGCGAGTTGCTTGGAATCGGGGGTTAATTCTATGTCAAGGAGAACCTCCGAAGCCAATAAAGCCATTGATGCAGCTTGGAAGAATGAGCTAGAACTAGTGCGTGATGGTAAGGGAACACGCGATTGGACTCGGGAGCAACAGCAAGATATCCTTGATAGAGGAAAAGCCTATGATAATAATGGAAAAGCCTTTGAAGGCCACCATATGAAAAGCGTCGAAGAGTATCCTGAATATCAAGGTAATGCTGAAAATATTCAATTCCTTACGAGAACGGAACATTATGCTGCGCATGATGGGAATTTTCAAAATCCTACTAACGGCTATTATCGTCCTGAAACTGGGGAGACAGAGCCCTTTGGCAAAGATGAACTGCAGCCGGTACAGCCAAGAGAACTAACTTCACCAATCATGACGCGGGAGGAAGCTCAAGGGGAAAAGAGAGAGAGCTTTCAGGACGATGTAAAGAATTCTTCGATTGAAGATGGTGAAACGGGAAAGAAAACCGAAGGTTTTGCTTCTGATTTGAAGGGAGCAAACGCGGATCGGAGTCCACAAGCCAATCAGGCTGATGCTTTTGCACAGGATGTAAAGGACAGCAACCGAGGCAAGGCTGCTGCTCAAAGTTCCGGGGAAATATCTTCCGAAAACAAAAGTGCCGCACAGACTGTGGCTCACGGCCGATAACAGGAGGCAGAGTTCGTATGAAACCAATGTGCGATTTGTTATACGGGGTGAAGGCAGCGAATAATTTGCCGCCGGAACGGGAGGGGCATATTTTGCTCGAAGGTTTTTCCTGCGGGAAAAGAACCGCCTTTCGGCTTGGTTTGGCAGATCTCAGTAAAGGGATGCTTTGCATAGGTGGTACCGGAAGCGGCAAAACCAATACGATCAATTCGATTGTCAAACAGCTGAAGCGGGGTATGACGCCGGATGATGTGATGATCATATTTGATACAAAGGGAGATTTCTATGAGAAGTTTTACGATAAAGATAGAGACGATGTGATCATTGGCAGTTCACCCCGATTTCATACTATGAGTGCCCGTTGGAATGTGTATCAGGATATTCTGATTGATGGATCAGATGACGAAACCGTGACACTCAATGTAAATGAAATCAGCCGTAGCTTGTTTAAACCGTACGAGTCGGAACAGCAGCCGTTTTTCGCCAATGCCGCGCGAGGCGTTTTTTCGGCATATCTTCTCGCTTGC